>Ga0123352_10012966_pt1 | contig 13209 bp, 12 predicted proteins | sample TergutLab28metaG_FD_89700 | JGI IMG/M metagenome (GOLD analysis project Ga0123352, IMG submission 89700) | Labiotermes labralis P1 segment gut microbial communities from Petit-Saut dam, French Guiana - Lab288 P1 | ecosystem: Host-associated > Arthropoda: Insects > Digestive system > Gut ... | reverse complement strand
CACACAGTTCTCTCATCATATTTTCCTAAATCTCCTCAAGGGTTTGGAAACGACGTCGTTTCAAAGTGGTTTTAAGTTTGGGAAACAGCAAAAAGTCTGCTGGTTTTACGTCCAGAGAAGAGGGTGGATGGGGCACAACGGATGTCTGATGTTTTGCCACGTAACTGTGGATAAGGAGCGACATGAGCCGGCGCATTGTCGTGGTGCAACATCCAAGTCTGGTTTTCCCAAAATTCAGGCCTCTTCTTGTTCACAGCATCCCTGAAATGCACTAAAACTTCCCAGTACAACTGTTGGTTTACCATCTGACCTTGTGGTACAAATTCATGATGGACAATACCTTTCTAATCAAAAAACACAACCAACATCACCTTGGTCTTTGACTGACTCATCTGTGCTTTTTTTGATCAGGAAGACCCTTTCCCCATCCATTGTGATGATTGTATCTTGGTTTCAACATCATACCCATAAACCCACGTCTCATTTCCTGTTATGATGTTCTTAAGAAAGTTTTCACTACTATTTGCATTGGCAAGCAGTTCCTTACTGATTTCAACACGGTTATCTTTCTGATTGTCAGTCAACAAGCGCGGCACAACTGTAACATTTTTACCAAGTTTGCAGCAAAATTTCACACACACACACACACACATTGTTCTTCAAGTTCCTTCATTGTCACTTTGTCACTAATCCATTGAACAGATTCTGCACATGCTCAGTTCAGCGGATGTAGCCCGACGACTAATGTTCTTTGCAAAACGGGACAAGTGGCAATTTGTAGTCAAAAGCTGATGCTAGGTGTGCTCAGTAGCCGCAGCACGCTCTCTGTGCTGGTTGGCTGCTATTTATAAAGTTCAGTCTCATTTTGAACATGTCTCATATATCCTAGTTCTTGCGTGTGTGGTAATCTTCATATGTCTATGCTGTGTCCACAAACTTGAGCCAGAAGCCATTGGTTTTGGAACCATCTCCACCTCATTCATATGCTCCGAAAATATTAACCATATCCACCAGACATTGAGACTTTGCATGGAAACATTCTGGATGTTGAAGATCCAGGTCTTCAGCAGTGCTGAGCTGTGTCAACAGGTAAGTTGTCAGTCACAGTTTTGGAGGAGCATACTGCTTCGTGGACTGCTGGACACTAAGGATGGAGGCAGTTTACTCTTCCCAAACATCTGTAACTATTTGCCATTTGACACAGCATTCAAACCCAGAAGACTTGGGTCCACATCATTGCCACTATATGACGCCTGTGTCTAAACATTTTGGATGTTCCTGATGCTGTATGTGTTGCAATGTGTGAAGTTTGTTTTGTCTATAGCTGCTGTAATTAGTGGTCACAGTTGCAATACTACCCACCAATGCTTGCAAGGTTGTGTAAAGGCCCTTGTGATTTCAGTTTGATCCCAGTATAGTTGGTAAGACTGTATTATAGTATTTGTATTAGTGATTAACCCTTTAGGGATGAAACATAATGTGTTTTCTTTGAAGACCCAGTTTATGCCATGCATTAAGCATTCTCCATCCAGGTTGTAAACAGCCAATCAGTTGGCCTTAAATGGATGAATGGGACAATGCTGCCCCATTAAAGGTACACCCTTTCCACCCAAAAGGAAAAACATTGTCTCATATTAGACTTTTAGATTGAATAGTGCTCCATCCAGAGCAGAAAGCTGGCACTTAAAAAGTCTGTATGCAGAAGTTAATTTTGTGCAGGGCAAAAGTCACTGTTTGTTTTGAGTGCCACATAAAACATGTAAATATGCTGTATGGGCACAATGTAAAATTTGTGTGGTACATGAAGTAACTGCTAGGCTTTCAAATATTCATGCTGCTAAACCCAGCCCCTGACCCACAGTGGAATGCATGAGGGATGTTCACTGACTAAGGTTCCTCTGCTAGAAACTTTTGTGTGCGTGAGTGTGCGTGCATGAAATTTTGCTGCAAACTTGGTAAAAATTTTACAGAGACATTTTCAGTTGCTTAACAAAGCATTCGGGGAAGACCGTATGAGCCGAACGCAGTACTAATGAGGGGTTTAAGCATTTTAAAAAGGGCAGAATGTCAGTCGGTGAAGATCCCAAGCCTGGATGACCTTCCACATCAACAAACGACGACCATGTCAAGAGAATTCATGTTGTGATTCATGGAAATAGTCATTTAACTGTCCAAGAAGTTGCCGAAGAAGTGGGCATCAGCGTAGGATCTTGCCATCAGATTTTTACTGAAACACTTCAGATGCGTCTCGTCAGTGCAAAATTTGTGCCGCACTTGTTGACTGACAATCAGAAAGATAACCATGTTGAAATCAGTAAAGAACTGCTTGCCAATGCAAATAGTGGCGAAAACTTTCTTAAGAACATCTTAACAGGAAATGAGATGTGGGTTTATGGGTATGATGTTGAAACCAAGATGCAATCATCACAATGGATGGGGAAAGGGTCTTCTTGACCAAAAAAAGCACAGATGAGTCAGTCAAAGACCAAGGTGATGTTGGTTGTGTTTTTTGATTGGAAAGGCGTTGTCCATCATGAATTTGTACCACAAGGTCAGATGGTAAACCAACAGTTGTACTGGGAAGTTTTAGAGCGTTTCAGGGATGCTGTGAACAGGAAGAGGCCTGAATTTTGGGAAAACCAGACTTGGATGTTGCACCACGACAATGCGCCGACTCACATCGCTCCTCATCCACAGTTACGTGGCAAAACATCAGACATTTGTTGTGCCCCATCCACCCTCTTCTCCGGACGTAACCCCAGCAGACTTTTTGCTGTTTCCCAAACTTAAAACCACTTTGAAACGACGTCGTTTCCAAACCCTTGAGGAGATTTAGGAAAATATGATGAGAGAACTGTGTGCCATCGCATAAAGTGTGTTCCAGGAAGCCTTCCAACAATGGAAGAAATGTTGGGAACGGTTTATCGCCAGTAGAGGGGACTACTTTGAAGGGGACATTGCTTAAAATGCTGTAAAATGAGCAATATAATCTTTATAGCACACTTTCACTCTTTTTTTGAACACGCCTTGTATCCCACATCAGCAAGGATACCATATGTTCTTTTATAAACAGTCTGTCAGATCATGATGCCCAGATAATAAAGCTAGAGAATATACTTACGCAGATCAAATTAAGTGAAACTAAAATCGTATGGAACTTTAATAATTACTCCATTGATGACTTTGTAAGATCGGACTGAGCCATGAGACCTGGGATAATGGTTTTAATGATAATGATTTTAATAAAATGTTTAATAACTTCCATATCACATATTTAAGGAATTTTATTTTTAGTTTTATCCAAAATAAAATACTGGTAAAAAAAAACACTTGGATGACCAGAGGTATAAATGTATCATTTAACCATAAATGAGAGTTGTATTTGAAAGTAGAAATGGTAGTGATCCCAAACTTAAAAGCATTATAAACTATAGTGTAAAATTTTATCCAGAATTATTAAAGAGGCCAAGAAATGACATTACAACAAACAGATCTTAACTTCCAAAAATAAAGCTAAAACCAATTGGAATAATGTCAAATTCAAAACAAGGAGAGGAGTAGTGAAAGAATGAATATCATTACCAAATTTAATGGTGCGTTAATGTGTAATTAACAAGCAATAGCAAATATCTTTAATAACTACTACTCAACAATAGAAGAGGAAATAATGGGAATAAATCAGAATGATAAAATAAGTCAGTTAAATATTAGTCACCCATTAAACCGTATGTTTCAAAATGCTAGACACATCTATTCTAGTATTAAATTTAGTTATGCATCAACTCATGAGATAGGTAAGATTATAACATCATTAAAAACAAAAACAAAAAAAATCCATGACTATGTCAAAATTCTAATTTGGAGTACTCCCTTTTTCATATCCTCTTTTAACTTACATTTGTAATAAATGTCTTGAATTGAGCATTTTTCCATATAGGTTAAAATTTTCAATTGTGAAAAGAATTTTTAAAGCCAGAGACATAAAAAATCGCAAACTTTAGACAAGTTGCTGTTTATTAACATCCTCCTCTGAAGTCCTTGAGAATATATTTTTTTTAAGAATGTACCAACACACAATCCAAAACCAGTTATTAGCAAAGGAACAGTATGGATTTAGAAGTAAATTATCCACTGACATTGCTTGGTATACCTTAATACATGAAGTATTAACTGCCATGAATAATAAACACATTGTAGGAGGTGTAGTCTGTGAATTGAGAAAGGCATTTGAGTGTGTAAATAATGGAATATTATTATCAAAATTGGAGCAGTATGGAATAGTAGGTAAATTTAAAGACTTGATTAAATTCTACCCCACAGATAGATACCAGTGAGTTATAATTCATGATCATACTAATAGTAATAGTTAATCAAGTTGAGAACTAGTTAAACACGTACCACAAGGATCAATTCTCGACCCCTTATTCTTTTCATTATTTATAAGTGATTTGCCCGTAATATCTAAAAATGCTAATTTAGTGTTATATGCCGATGATTACCATTCCTAGTTCCGTGGAATTTTCTCCTGAAGTCATACAGTGAATATATTGCATTGTAAGTAAAATGGATCAATGGAAAATAAATAAGAAATAAATGTTAAATAGGGTAAATAAGACAAAAATACAAACATGCAATAAGATCCATGGTCAGGTGTAAAAAACTGAGAAGTTATGTGATAAGGTACTTGTCATTGTGGTGTTGGTTGCCACATTTTGTGTGTATAGTAGGCCATAAATTAGTGTTCTTTTGTTTTGTTGCATTGTTACTGTGTTGTGAATGTTGGTGCAGTGTATAGAATAAATGTGTCAGTGAAGTAATTTGAGTATTATTTATTTTCAAAGAAGGTACATAAAATTATTAAAATTAGAACAGAAGAAAATAAATGAGCAAATTAAGATGGCAAGGTCCAATCATGCCTCATTGTTGGATTACAGATACATTTCCTATTTAGTTACAGATTATCATTAATTGAAGCAGTGCATACAGCATATTTGAAAATGGTTTGGTTGGTGAAGTGTTCTGTTTCTTCAGTGTAGATAGCTGAATTTTTGTATGTTTCTTTTGGAAACGGTTGGAGCATGTAGAAGTGTTTTTGCTTCTGCCGTGAAGTTTTGTTCCAGTGATGCATGCTTCTTTTCAGAATAGATTATAGTTATGTAAAAAAGAGTGAATCAAGAGTACATTAATTGTTCAGTTAGATCAAACCAAGTTGGAAAGAACACAAGGACTGTAAATATTAAATTTAACCACAAATGATTCTCAGAAGCTATTTACTTTATTTACCAAATATCCATTTTAATTGATATGAATCACATCTAAAATATTTTAAAATCATAATTAAAAAGGCTAATAGAGAGATATTGATTATGTTTTGTCAGTGACATAATACCGTTTTCCCCTGCATCAAGTAGGCAGTATTTTACCATGATTTTTCAATGCTACTGATATGGAAGCCTGCCGCTGGATGCGATACTAAGTTTTTTTCATCCACCTCTTATCCTCACAATGTATTCCCATATTGTACCTTGATGTTTAAGCCATACAGATATAAAGGTCTGTTATTGGATGCAGTACTAAGCCATTTTCATCTGCGTTCTATCCTCACAATACATTTCCCCAAGATGATGATTTCCATTTCCTCCCCAGTAACAACTGGTCATTTTTCGTGAGGTTTGCTCCTGACAATTGTTTATATGAATGATGTCATGAAACCAGAAATAGTACCCTGGAAAAGTGGTTGTGGAAACCCGGTTCATAATGGTCAAGTACCACCATCCATAGCTTCTTCAGCGAAGTTGTTGCCCCACACCCCCCTCAGTACACTTTATAGATCTGTAAATTAATTAAAATTAAAATGCACATAAATGGTAAGGTACTTACAAATTCAGCCACGGAAGTTCAGTTTTACTGGGCTATGATGCTTTGTAGATTTGTGTACAGTTAACAGATGTTTTGAAGGAGATTGGTGTCTTCGTTTTCAGAGTCAGAGAAATCCCTCATAGTTAACCTTTCAGAGGAGCTTCAAGGTCTAGGAAGTCCTGTGTATACCAACCTGCATGTCATATTCCAGAAGACTGAAATCTTCATTAACACCACCATGAAAATCAAATCTTGCAGATGTAGTCACAGTCCCCATGCTGTGAATTTCCATGTATAAATTAGTAACTAATCAGTAGCAAAATATCAAATACCTGTATGGCCTTCCCAATTAGTTTCAATCACATGACTGTTAGGGGGCTGCCAGTTGCATTTCTCCAGAGGTTGCCTAAATATAATGAAGTAACTCTTGAAGCCTCTGGCTCTTCATTTTTCTCAATTCACTATTACACACAGAGGTCAAGTATGATATTTATGCCATTGGAGAAATCACGGTCACAAGACAGGTGCAGTTTGTTCCACATTGCAGTTGGGAGAGGCCAGACCATCTGATCTGGTTACCATTGGTGGGCTTTTGTAGTATTGAGGGTCATTGAACTTTCTCAGGCCATCCATCTTTTATTTTCTTTCCCATGATCCCAAATTATATTTCTCTTTTTCTGTATGCAGTATCAGTATTTTCTAATATTTTTGTCTTACTGTTTTGTCGTAGTTGAGTGTAACAACGGAGTAAAAAGTACAAGTTTTTTTATATCTGTTTAACATGTACATGAACCATGTTTGAGCTTGAAAAAGAGATTATAGATCAGAGGTAATGGACTGTACTTGGTAAAGTATCCTGGTTCGTTGAATGCATAATGTGTAAGTTATGTCTGTCTGGCCATGTGTTACAGATCAGGTAACTTTGTTACTGTAGTTCTATACCAGAAGTTACCACACACACACACACGCATATTCTGACCCTTTTCCGTATGGAATAGAACCTTCAGTTTGTGTTGTGCTCGAATTGTTTGCCCATCTTTTTTACATATAGCTGCAGATGTATGATTGATGTGAAATTACTGGTACTGGGCATTCTGCTAGTATGCTGCTAGACAGTATATTTCTCTAATTCGTTTTATTTTAAGAATGGCATTACAATTAATCATAGTTTTGGGAGCAGAGATTTTTGCCCTGGTTGTGGAAAATGGTAAAGACAAGAGATAAGTGACATAGTCATAATTCATAGAGGCAAATATACCATGTATTGAACACTTTTCATCATGAGAAGAGAGGCTTATGCACTTTTCACAGACTCAGGTAATAAATTCAAAGCATTGATTTGTGTATTTGCACCATTATTTGTCAGAGTCAGTGTTTTATACACAATATGATAGGAGGAGGATAATAAGAACACTGCTGCTGCTGGCTCAAACAGCCAACCCACAAAAACAAAATTGTGGTGGTGATGGTGGCAGCGACAGCAGTGGTGGTAGCAGGATATGGAGCATCGTCGTCTTTGAGAAGCTACTGCTTCCACATCTAGTCAAGAAACTCCCCAAATTTGATGGAGTTCAGACCTTTATTAATCAGCTGAGTATTTTGTCATGAATGCCGATCCCCTGTTGTGCAGTTTTCTCAGTTTTTTTGTTACATTCTCAGTTTCAGGCCTGTATTCTCAACCACTGTCATTCCATATTCTTCCTGTAAGATGAGAGACCAAATTTCATATCATTAACAAGCAATAGGCAGTAGTGTCTGTTCTTAATTTGTGTGTGTGTGTGCAGTTTTGATTTGTTAGTGTTGTTTTGAACTGCCACATTTTCAGAGAATTTATTACATACAAGGAAGGGATAAAATATAAGTAACAGCCATTAAATGAGTTAGTTTCAAATTTGCTTTATGAAATATATTTAACACAAAAATTCAGTAGAGTCAAGCTGCTGTTGGGCTGATGATTTGTGTATGCTCTCATTACATGTATTTATTCTGGTATGTTTTCAGGTCTCACATGCGCTCCATGCACCAGATGAATGACATGATGAATTCTATGTTTACAAACCCCTTTGGCATGCTGGGAATGGGACCACCAGCAATTGCATCATCACTTGGAACCACACATATGAATGATAGATCACGAACAGATCTCATGCCCTTTGGCTTCCCAAGCTTGAACAGAATGTTTGGAGGCATAGTAAGTGCAGTGCCTTACAGCATTATGTAGTGATTAGGGTGGAATATTCTTGCTACTTACCCGGCCTGCTATCCAGTTCTGCCCATGGCCCTTTGTGAGTATGGCAGCTGTAATGTGCAATGTGAAACTTTACAGCCTGTCATGCTGACATCAAGAATTCTTCTCCTCCACTTTCCACACTGGTTCAGTAGGATTAACTTTTGTTTTTAATGGTGACTGCAGGATCAGATTATGTAATTTTCAGTGAGGGTAGGCTGCCTTATTCCACTGTCACCATTGACATCCATGAAGTACAGTGTACAATCTGAAAACGTAAAATGTATGGTTTCAGTTAAATCAGGTAAGCTAATCACAAAAGTGGGAAAACTTCATAATGCACTTAGTGTTTTGTTAACCTGTATCTTGGCACATTTACATCCCTGTGGAGCACTAGTTATAATTGTTCTATCCTTCCGTCGATATGCACATAGGAACTTGCAATTTTCTGCAAAGATCTTCCTGAACTTTGATAGTAGAAAATGTTTTTGAGAAATTCAAGACATTTCACTGTTGGTTAAAATTGAGTGAACCTAATGGATGCTACGCCTTCATACATAGGCCTTATCATTCCACAAGTCTTCATTGTCTTCAGACTGAAGTGGCAGATTTCTTCATACTTTTAACATACTGCGACCTTGAAGCCTCACTCATTACTGTTATTACAGATTTCTTGTATCCATGTTACAGTAGCGGCACCACCGTCTAGCATGATGGCTTGTGAATGATTTACTAGGATACGGAAGAACTTAGAGAGTGTGTTATGTACAAAGCAGAGACATTTATTTAAAATACTTGCATTTATTGGTGTTTTGCTTTAGATCATGTTGGGTAGTTTTTACAAAGTCTAGAAGCATTAATAGAGGGACTGCTGTAGAAATGTTACACTGAGCTTATCTTTCACAATAATTTGGTGCAGTAACCATGTGAATAATACTCTGTTCAGTCCCTGTGGAACCATGTTCTCTTTTAGGACCATATGGGAAATACTGATTGCCACTCCTTCAGCAGCAGTACTGTGATGACTATGACAAGTGGACCAGATGGAAGACCACAGGTATGTGCAGTTTGTCACGCACAGTTTTTAAAAGATATTTGCTAAACTTATTTGCAAATTGGAAAAGGTAGTCCCATTTTATTCAGAACATTTCTTGCCCTTTGTTGGACTCACAAATTTGAGATTTCATGACCGTATCTATAAACATTATTAGTTTGGTCCATGAAACACTGTGAATTCTGAAATTTACTGCACTCTGAGTCCACGATTATGTATACAGCTTATAACAAGACAGTTGTTGTAATGGAAGTTTAACACTCACTTTATAGCGTGTTTATGTTTCATGTGGTACAGCTATTCCATAGCTGAGTGTGTATGTTGATACATCAGTTATTACATGTGACTTGGGAAGGCCTTGTTTATCTTTAACCACCGTTGATGCAGTTATAATAGCATATTAGCTGTGATAGTAATGACAAGAATGAAGTTACAGGCCACCAATTGGCCAGTGTGATATGTTGGGATATATCTTATTACAATGTTAGTAATGGTTTTGGAGCTTGCCCTGTGTTTTAAGGTACTTTAACTGAGCATGTAACTGTTACTGTACTTCCATATAATACCACATAAATGCATGAAGCCTCCATTCCATTTCCCCTCGTTTTTTTATTGTGTGCTAAAGTACTTGGATACCTGAATCCTTGATAGGTTTACCAAGCTTCATCCTCAACAAGGACAGCTCCAGGAGGTGTCAAAGAAACAAAGAAAACCATGTGTGACTCACGTTCTGGTGTGAAGAAAATAGCAATTGGTCATCACATTGGTGAACGCGCGCATGTACTGGAGCGTGAGCAAAACTTACATTCCGGAGACCGTGAGGACCGTCAAGAATTCATCAATCTTGAGGAAGGTAAGGTGAAAGTAGAAATTTTCTTCTTGTTTGTATAGTTATTAGACAGTAGGAAGAAACACAGATTTACTATTTGGGCTTTTACAAAGATGTGAGATGTGACTATTAAATAATGAGACCATTGATGATGAAATTAAATACGTATTGGTTACCTCTGAACCATCCATCACTTAGATACAAAACCATGCTCAGTTACAATGATGGAATGTTGAGTAGTATTTGAAATAGTTGGGTTTTTAAACTTGTTGCTGATTTAAGAACTGAGCAACAAGTAAACATCAAATTTCTTGTGAAACTGAAGAAAACTGCTACCAAAACATTCAGTTTTTTATGTGAGGTGTAGGGAGAGGCAGCAGACTTGCCTGAAATACTCCTATGGAATAACTTCAGGGGATGGTGCTAGAGCTGGAAGGGTTTTATGTTGCTGTGTGTACCATCGATGGAATTTACTTAGAAGGGGACAACAGAGCTGCAATAATTTCATTAATAAAGCACTCTTTTTTAAGCTAGTCTCATATAAAAGCCATAGCTCATATAATTGCAGAGGTAGCAGAGATTTAATTGGGTATACAAAAATTGCTTTTTCAAGCCTTTCTGCTTCTGATGTTGTTTGAGTGTCATAATATATATTCTGTATTGATGACCATAGTTTTGGGTGTGATTAATTTGTGAATATTAGTCTTTGTTAATTGGTCAGGCAACATCGCTACCTGCTGTGGATCATTTTTTTACATAAAAAAGCATGTTGACATACAAAGAATAATTCCTAGTGACAACAAGAATTAAGAAATCCTTGCCATCTATTGCTGTTATTTCTTTGTTCCTCCAGAGGAGGCAGAAGACTTCAATAGAGAGTTTGAACAGAGAACAAGGCCATCTCTGGGTGCAATTGGTTATACCTCAGCTAATTCTTCAGGCCGACATGCTCGACGTCATCGTGAACCCCAACTGGCATTGCCATCGTCATCATCCAGGTGAGTGTAGAAGTGTGTAGGGTCCATTGTGCAGTAATAATGGTCTTCTTTACTTCTAAACAGGTAGGTGATGACAGTTGTTAGATGTCAGAATGTCATTCCAGCATGTTAGTTTCACTTTAATTTGTTGTTTTATCGTTTAACTGCACGAGATGGTGTAATGTTTTGTGTAAACTATCATAGTACTGTTTCAGTTTAGTTTTGGTAATTACCTTATGTGAGAATGTTAGAACTTGTTTGTTGTTAGCCTTTTAGTAAAACTAGAGCTGAGTATATTTCTGACCTTTTTAATGTTACTGGTGTTTGATAATTTCGATACTTGAACTCTTGTGGCTGTGATTAGAGGTATGGTCCAATGATAGGGTAAAAATGTAGCTTAGTGTAGTAATGGCTCTGTCTCTGAAAATCTGTGGTCTGAGATCTTTATTTGGTTCTCTGATGTTTATTCACATTTCGTTCAGTCTCTGGCAGTACAAACAAAACATTCCTAACAGCTGGTGCAGGTACTTTATTAATGATGATGAAACAAAGGTCTTTGTTATTGTGAGCTAGATAGTTAGACCAATATTTCTATTGTGAGCTAGATAGTTAGACCAATATTTCTCGGGCTGTAAAAACATCAAATATCAGATATGAACCTCTGTGCAAATGCTTGACTTCATTATAATTCATTTTACCTTTTTCATAATTACTAGTAATTTTAAAAACAAAATTGGTAGTTACAGTTATTCTGTTGAGTACGTAATATATTTAAGGTGATGTTTGTCAGCCTTGTTCTGTGAGCAGACTTCTTTTATTTTTCTTTTGTATGGGTTGATGGTATTAATTCTACCGTTGTGTTGTTTTCATTAAAAGAATTATTTATTGGATTACTGTCAGCCTTGAAATTTAACTGTGTAAAATTACATTTTTGGATGCCTTGCCACATACATAATTATTAAAATGCATGTGTTGTTTGTGAGGAACGTGTTATTTGTATTATGAGTGGTGGTGTACAGCCCCACACAGCTCATATTCAGCACAGTTCTGTTTAAACCTCTATGTACAAAGGGAGTGTGTTCTGAAATTTTTTTGCTTCTTTGGCAGGAATTCTTTTAGTTAGAAAACATAAAACATGACAGCATATTTTTTAATCATATGGGACAATTTTGGAACCAAATTGTTCAAACATCTCAGGAGGATGTAGTAGTGGCGGTGTCTTAAATGGGTTCGTCGTACTGTGGTTTAATGTTGCAATATTACTGAATGATAAAATTGAAATTGCAGCATGTTCTCATATATGCAAGTTACAGAGAAACATAAGTAATATTTGAAACAAAAAATTATCTATGTGTTTCCAGAACTGCCAACTGCCAATGTACTGTCTTGAAACAGCATGTTCTTGCTTCATTCATTGCATTATAATTTGACTATTTGTCACCTAAAAAATAATTTTCTTGGTTATTGTTTAACCCTTCAGCGTGGAGTGATGAGCACTGCTCGTCATAGCGAAAACATCACTTGTCGTGGAGTGACGAGAACTGCTCGTCATGGTGCACGCTCTCACTCATTCATCTATATCTCGACAACATAGGGAGCAAGTGTAACCGGGCTTCTTCATGCTTGTTCATGATGGAGCTGGCTCTCTTATGGTGTGGGAGACAGTTGCTAGAAATTATTTCTTTATTTTTTTCTCTGCTCTCAATTTTTGGGTTTTCTTTTTGCAGTCGTGGAGTGACGAGCACTGCTCGTCATGCTGCACGCTCTCACTCATTCGTCTATATCTCAACAACATAGGGAGCAAATGTAATCGGGCTGCATCGTGCTTGTTCGTGAAGGAGCTGGCTCTCTTATGGTGTGGGAGAAAGTTACTAGAAATTATTTCTTCATTTTTTTCTCTGCTCTCAAATTTTGGGTTTTCTTTTTGCAGTCCCTAATTTCACAGATGGTTTTATGCGACCCTCTAACAGTGAAATGAAACAGGAAATGAATGTTATCACTATCGTTATGTACCAGAGCTATGTAGCTTTGAAATGGTGTATGACATCACCCTCATATATCAGTAGAATGTTTGTTCCTTCACCGCTGTTTTCGGGTCTGGATTTCAATTGAAGCTGCAGTCTGTTGCAATGATGGCTTGAAGTAGGAAGTGCTTGTTGGAGGATGAGATTGAACAAAGTTTGCTAGGGGAACTTACAGCTTCTGATCAGAGTAGTTGTAGTGATGATGATGACTCAAGTGGGACCGATGATTTGACTCTAGT
>Ga0123352_10012963_pt1 | contig 13213 bp, 5 predicted proteins | sample TergutLab28metaG_FD_89700 | JGI IMG/M metagenome (GOLD analysis project Ga0123352, IMG submission 89700) | Labiotermes labralis P1 segment gut microbial communities from Petit-Saut dam, French Guiana - Lab288 P1 | ecosystem: Host-associated > Arthropoda: Insects > Digestive system > Gut ... | reverse complement strand
TGATTTTGATTTAATTACTATCATTACCTGTGTAGTCCAGTGGCTGGTAATTGTAAATGCTGAATTGGGAAGGGTGTTGAAAAATCGATCATCGCCTGTCATGACACAACATCCCGGCATTTGCCGGGCAGGAGGAAATTCACAGAAACCCCTGCTAGGAAAGTCGATGTTTGAGCCGATATTCGACACTGGATCTTGCTGACTACGAATCAGGAATACCAAACTTTGCACTCAGACATTCACTTTAATCGCAATTATCCTTTCCTTGTCACTGTTTCCTACAAAAACGCAAAAGTTGACGCCAGTGAATAAACACAGCAAGAAACAGATGAAATAAGTGTATGGTATCAAAACACCACATAAATTGCAGCAATACATGCGTGATTTCATACACGGCGCAGATGTGTCCTTGAAAAGCTAATGCTTACACAGATCGTCGGGAAATGCAAGTCTTCATTACATGTTCACACAAGCCCACTAATGGACCTGTCCTATACGAATCCGGTCATCATCACCCCTCTTTTCTGAACAATGTACATAAATATTACCATATACAAAACGACGTACTTTACTGAACAACATTTTTGCATCTCGCCTCCTTCTTGTGTTTTTGCACACCCCGCCTGACGATTTAATTACTCCAGTAAGATCATGTAAGAAGTATAAATCATGGAACTGCTTGTCATGTACTTTTCCACATCCTGATGCCGCTCTCTAACGTACAAATATATCCCACAACAATTCGTACTTAAATGTCCTCAGTCTTTGTTCGTTTCCTCAGAAAAGGACAGCAAGTTGCCATAAAACAGACAACAGTTTATAGAATTCAGGCTGCAGGGAAGACAAGCAGTAGGCTGTCCTTATATACAAGAAATCTTCACCGGGCCATTTTTAAGAGCCAGACAGAAACTTGTACAATGTACAGTTACATGCCGACCGGTGTTTTACATATTCTACTTTCGGCCGACACAGTCAACGCTTTCTGCAGATGTCAGTACAAAACAGGGTTTCCCATTTCTAACAATTCCATTCGGTTGGAACAAAGGCCATTAGATGGCAGTGAAGAGGCGTAAGGAAGCTGCATTGTCACATCCTGCCCACTGACAACACCAACAATTCTTACATAATTGTCACTCGCTGCCCCCACCCAAGCGCTGCCAAATGCGCTGGTGGCACTTAGATGGAATGATTAATGTACGAAGGGAGTGAAGCGAGCGGCCATTACTGCAAGTACCATTTACCGCCCTTGCACACGTGGTCTTTAAAATATTAATTACATTTAGTGTATTTATTATGATATAGCAAACACGGCGGTTGAATGTATTATTGAATTTCCAGGTTTAGTTTTACACCCAGACAGTGTCTATTTTGACCGAATGATTTTGCACTTATACCTAATACCCTCCAGATTATTGATGGAATACTACCGCAAAATATTTTACGACCGAGTCCTACTACATCTGTTATTATTCATCGTGAAAAATGTCTCTACTATTCGTTTTTACGTAACCTGTGGCCGAAGGAGTGACAATTTCTGCGCTGACTTTCCTTTTATGTAAAGATCAAAGGCCTCTGACGTGTGCTGCGACCCTGAATATGCCTACCTGTTACTGGCTTGCGACAAATTTATATGTTTCTTTATTCTTTCCTCTATACTTTCGATGTTCCCTTCAACCTACACACAGCCGCCATATCAATTAATGGCACTGTCACATGTAACAAATCGTTCAAGAGTGATATGAAGCAAGTCGTCATGCAATGTTTCAATATTATTTGTCTGGGCAATGCCAGTACAGTACTGTACTGTCCTTTGGATTTAACCTTCAAAACCGAAATAAAAGAGTTTAAATTAAATTTCAGCCTATCTTTGTTATGTTTGTTAAATTAAATGTGTAAAAGAGTAAGCGGACCCTACAAATGAAAAATAAATTTATTTAATTTAAGGGAAGCGAAATTTCTATGGCTCTCTGTCATTCGTAGAATTCCTAGAACAACGTGGTAGAGTGTTTATTGTACAGGACCGCTAAAATCGTACATTGCCACATCACTGTCACACACAGGCAATGTCACCAACACAAGTGAGCTAGCCACGAGGCTTTCCCCTGTGGCATACAGGAGCTTTCTATGCTGAAAAGCCTAATCCTACTCTCTAGTTTCCACTATTCGAAGACATACAAAGGGCAGAGAAATAGGTTTTCATTTCTCGGTATTCTAAAATAGTTACTACGAAGTTCTAGAAAAAATCAACCGGCTTCGCAATCACCAAATGAGGAAGGGTTTAGGCTGTGCAAAGAGCAGTATTTAGGATTACTGTTCGGAAGACTTGTGGCACAACTTTCTGGCTGGCATGGCGGCAGGCGAGGGAAGTCAATGATTACATGGGCAATGTTGGTGCTGAGAAATTTCTGCGTAGCTAATGTGTTTATGGGCCGGCATTTCCAAAGGTAAACAAGTTCTGAAAAAGAGTACTGTGCACGTTCAGAGGAGGAAGTTTATATGACAGAAAGTGAGCTTTAGCTTGCGTCCATTCGCACCGTGACAACAAACTGCCTAATCGTAATTCCCAAAATAAAAATTTTATATTCCAGATTGTGGGTTGGGTGGCAGTCAGTTCCCCAGCACTAATTTCAAGGTGCAAGTTCTGTCTTTAAAAGCTGATAAAAAAAGTGTCACGTTTTATGATACCTGTCGGTGGAACCCAATCAAGAGGTGACTGAATTCAATACAAAAGTTCATGCTCCAGTTTTCTAGATCTATCTCAATACTATTCTCACACCTACGCTTAGTTGAAGTAGTATTTTTATTCGCAGTGCTTATGCCACGTGTTTTATAGACATATGCATATCGTCTTAGCTTGTGTGACCTTTAACGCCCGACGTTTCCTGCGTTAATGAGACACTATGTTTCTTGAGAAGCTAACAGTAGGCCACCTGCTAAAGAAATTCCCAGATTTTATGCATGCCGAAGTTTAATTACCATTCTAATACGACTGAAAATTTCGACCCAATTCTGCGCAAGTACAATTCACTCCACACTACCACGCCCTGTTTTTGTACAATCCATTCAACGTAGTATTCTCTCATCTTGGCTCAGGTTTCCCACTTGACCCCTTGTCTTCTGATTTTTGGAATAAAACCACGGAAGAATTTCTGTTCCCTACCAAGTGTGTTAAGTTCCCTTGATATTTCTATAACCACTCTGCCGACTCAGTTCCGAAGTATTGAGGCCCATGCGAAGCATTTATCTCAGCAAAGAATCAAGTAGTGATCTAAGGAAGCCAATGAACTGCACTTAAATCTTATCCATTAACATTACACAAAGAACAGTTGGTTCATCAATAAGAAAACATTACTTTATTGGCGACTTCATTAGCACATTTTCTTTATTTTATACAGCAAGTAAAGGAAGAGTCACGCGAAATTTTTATAGAACTTCTATTTGACAGCGTAATTATGGAAGCACTGGAGCCTAGCGTGTGACTTGCAAACGTACCTACTGATTTTGCACAGAATATTTCTTAAGTAATAATCGGACACTTGAAACAGTGGCGTGAAATGTCAAAGGCAAATCAGGGCAAAAATAGTGCAGAAACTATGAACAGAAATGGATATTTAATATTACAGTTACTAATATGCAATTGTTACTTGCCAAGGATATGGATCAAAATGTCTGAACGGAAGCAACAGCAACATAGGCATTCCACGCTTGCCCTTATCTACAGTGCCCAAGCTAAATCGTCAGTGGAACCTGCAACCAAGCAAGTTACGACATTCCAGATTGCGCTGCTAAAATTATACTTATTTACATGCAGGACTGTTTGCACTAGTTGTATTTTCCAGACTATGAGACAGGTTCAGTCTAATATCGTACGTGAGACCATTAGCTAGTAATCCGTGGCTTACTGGAGGAGAAGGTCCACAAAGAACAAAACGACAGTGGTGATATTAGTTGGTTTCTGGGTAATGCTGCCATGTGGAATTGGGAGAGATCTTGAAGATGGAGGCGTAATATATTCCCGAAACCTTGGCAACACAACTAGCTTCCATACGTCATCGCCCTAAAACGAGGTCAACATCACCACCGAATTCTCGTGAATGTCTAATATCAGTAAAATGACAATGGATTTGTAACAAAGTCACATACAGGACGAAATGGAAGAATAATTTCTTTGCGGTTATAACCAGCTATACAGACGTGGGTGGTTAACACGTCTTGAATTTGTGGCGACATTAATATTTAATATCTGGAGAAAAGGCAACACATTCTGCGAACTACGTTTGTGATTTCCTCTATGAAGCGAAATTTTCGATACGTATACGTACTTGTGAAATAGCGAGCCAGCGGGCGCGCGCACCACGCTCGCGATGGTGGCGTTGTGTAGCGAGAATTTTAAACTTTTAGACGCCTAACGTCAACTATAGTTGACGTACCGCACCGCTAACCTCCAAAGTTGCATTTTAATATATTTATTCAACAAATATAGGTACCGAATATTTTAAACGTGGTATATACTCTCGGTTTTTTTCTCTTCAAAATGCAGTTTATTTCATAATTCTAACATATTTGATTCCTGTATTATTCACATTTTATATACAAGATGTGCTAAAATTAAAAAAAAATAATTCCGGCGCCAAAAGGTTAAGCTTCATTTTGACACTAGCAGCATCATGCCATGTCAATTAGTCATCGAGTTACACGCGCTTGAATGAGTGTGTGTTTAGTACTGTCGGCGATTTTTTGCAAGTTGATAAATGAAGGATCTTGAGGATCAACGTGTTTGCATCAAATTCTGTTTCAAATAGGGAAAACTTTTACGGAGACTTTTCAGATGTTGCAACAGGCTTATGGGGAGGATTGTTTGAGCCGTACGCAATGTCACGAGTGGTATCAGCGTTTCAAATCGGGCAGAACGTCCATCGAAGACGACCACAAATCTGGACGGCCTTCCACGTCAATGGACGATGATAACGTTTGAGAAAGTGCTTGCTGTGATTCGTCAAAATCGTCACCTAACTGTCCGTGAAGTTGCCGAAGAAGTAGGAATCTGTAAAAGTTCGTGCCACCTGATTTTGACCGAAAAACGGAAGATGCGTCGTTTTGCCGCAAAATTTGTGCAGCGTCTGCTGACGCGTCGCTCCTTATCCATGAATTTTTGACGAAGCATGAGACGACTGTTGTCCCCCAGCCGCCCTAATCTCCAGATTTGGCCCATGCGGCCTTTCTCTTGCTCCCGAATTGGAAATCATCACTGAAAGGTCTCCGATTTCAGACGGTACAGGAGATAGAAGAAAATTCGATAAAGACCTTCGCGCCGTCCCGCAAAACACGTTCCAGGACGCTTTCCAGAAATGGAAAAAAACGTTTGGAGGTGTATCAAGAGTGGAGGGGAGTACTTTGAAGGTGACAAGTTTGATTAAGTTGTAAGTAAAGCAATAAATTTTTAAAAAAGTTAGGTTTCTTTATGGACTGCCATCGTATAGTGACTCCTTGGGGAAGGTGTAAACAGTAAGTTACAGAAAATGTAGATCGTGAGTAACAGAACATAAAATAAATGACAATACAAAAAACTAGAGGCAGGAAGGCGCTGTAGATAACTTTCTCCTACGTAGGTATTTTGTGGCTGAAGAAGAGGTGCGTACGTCAACATGCCTCGCATAAATTTCTACCAGGCTTCACGCCGTGACTTCATAGTCAATGTCGTGAGAACCTCAATGTCGTGAGAACCTCAAATCCAGATTTCTAACTATTTAAATGTAAGTCTATTCCAAGATTTTCGATGCATTCTTATTGCTGTTCTGCTTCCAATCACATTTAAATATTGCTTTAACAAGAAAACAATTTACGAAGAGGGCTCAGGATAACACAGTCAGTGTAGTGATCAGACTACGGCCTGACGAACAGAGGAATCTTGTTTCGATTCCCCTCTAGAAGCATGAGATTTGTCTTATTTTTAGAACGTCCAGGCCAGCAGCAACCTATTCGGTGGGTAGTGGGGAAGTGTTCTCCGGAGGTAAGGCGGCCGATCATGAAGATGACCATTCAGCTTCATCAAGTGCACAGGTTAATGAGTACAGATATACCTCCACGCCCTCATACGCCTTCATGGCATGTTCGGGGACAACTGTACCCGTTACAGATTATAATAATCCTCGTTCCATCTTTCTGTACATCCATCTTTACTTCAAAACTCACTCCACACTATTCGGACATTTGTGTGTATATAGCCTACACACCTACATAATGTCACTTTCTGTCGACTGTCGTGTTGAGGAAGGCCGGCCGTCTCTTGTCTACAATCACAAACAGGCGTATTCCAGTTAAAAATACACTGGACTCGAGTGATGCGTTTTTGGAGGTGAGATAATACAGTTATTTTTGTAGTGTTCTGTGTGGTTAGAGCTGTGCCTAAATTTGACTTTAAGCTTGTTACGAAAGAAACATCTAAGAAATGAAACCAATATTTGTTTTAAAAACTGTATCATGAAGTGATTAGATTCGTGTTTTTGACAGGATTTACGTTTTCTCCGCACCGCTTTCCCGAGTGTTAAGGGGCTCTACGCCAGCTGTGCAGGTCAACAGCAATCTCTCGAGTAAAGGAGTGTGAACTTGTTACCACTCCTGGGAGGGGTTTGTCGATATAAAGCCAAGGTACTGGCAGTCTAGTTTCGAAGTGAGAGTCAGCTTCGCATACCGATCATTTTATCTTTGGGGAAGAATCCCCTGTTTCCAACAGAGAGGAGGCCATGTTGTCTCCAGACCATTTTTGGTACGGTTGAGACGACCAAAATCCTCTTCATGCTGGTAATCGATACAGCCTTTGGTCAGTCACTTTACTAACCAATACATATCAATAAAGGAGAGTTAACGTATATGAACGATTTACCATCACGAAACATAACTGTTACTATGTAATTCACTGCTCTTTTGGCGCTGAAGAACAATTTTGAGGTAGAGCTTATCTCTAAGACTGTTATCATATTGAATCTCGCCATCTGGTCTTACCGGCCATTAAGTATATTTAGCTATGCCATCCACGACAGCGATAATAAGTGTCTTTTTTTTCACAAAAAGCAAAAAGTATCCACACATTTATTCTGGAAAGCCACAACTCTTCATACCACCAAGTCAAGTGTCGACATTATTTAGCAACAAAGCGCCACATGACTACAGACGACTTAACTTGTACGAAAATTTAGTCGGTTTCTTCCTATCTGCAGCTGAAGAGTAACAACAAAACAAAAGAATCACTTCAGGTTGATACAATTAATTCGCATAAAACTAAATCACCTGCTCTTGAAATTCTCGTCCCACAGTCCACTTCTGATTTCGCACAATCCCCCCTTTTCTTGCTGTCTCCTGAAACATACGCCTGTCTCTTACAATGTATTGTGTAATACAGTTGTGAGATATTTTAATATACGTCATCATTTAAACGAGCTCAATGACCAGTTTTACGTTAAGTGAATCACGTGTGTCTAGAAAATACCGAATAGATAACAAATTACGTTGGAGCATAAGCGAATTAGGCGCCAGCACGGGGAACGACGCTGTTAGCATCTCAGAACATACAGCGTCAGAATTTCAGAAGCAGCTGAATCATGAACTGAAGAGTTGAGGGATTAAGTAGGCGTCGCGTAATTCACATACAATACCGGCATTTGCTTGTACGGACTGTGTAAAACTATGAAACACCTCGCTCTCAATACTAAGTATCCCAGCCGAGATATGACACAGACACCTTCCGTACACAAGCCCGGGAAGTTAAAACTTCAAAGTGACAAACCAAGAAGGGCCTCCATATATCATGTACAAAGGAACTTAGATGTGCATAAACAGTTAGTAGCAAAACCTGATATTCTGTAGCAAAGCACGAGCGGAAACAAGTGATGGGGATGTGAACTGGATTGAACTGGCGTACGTCCTAACTCGCCATAAAGATAACGTCGAATTTTGGGTTCCGTAAAAACATTAATTTACGTACCAGCTAGGAAGGCTTTGTGTACTGGGAAGCCGGTTGTTAAGATTAATTAAGTTAATAAACTAACAAGCAGTCATGTAACACAATTCTGGCATCAGAGAAGGAGCTGGAAACTACGATTCAATATGAAGGACGTATATTCCGGCATTCTGTGACACGTCTTCATATAAGTGTTAAAGTTTAAAAACACTAAGCGTTTTTAAGCTTTAACTTTAGCAAGGAACAGCGTATGCTCCCTGAGGACGATCTTATGATAGAAACATGTAGGAGCGTTTTAATGTAAAAGTTTTAGAATTTTAAATAATATATGTGTGCATTGGTTGGTGTGTTAATTAAATGAATCTGTGACACATTTCTGTACCTGTACATACATGCACGTATGAATACCGCATTCAAATACTTTACTGAATGAATTACCTTATTTTACTTCCGTCGCGGGCAGAAAATACTTTTCATATTTTTTTAAGTCTATTAACTTATCAAGAGAAGGCAGTTCGCCACAGTTCAGCGCGTCCTCTCTGGCGCTCCCACGCATTTATTTCCACGTTTACTGCAAATGTTTGCTTATATCGTAGCAATAAAATGCCTATTTGTGTGACCAGCGGAGGTAAGGGCCCTAGCCTGTTTTAGAGGTACTAAATATTCCCATCAACTGCAGAAACTTTATTTAACACAGCTCTGACGACGTCGGAGGCCATGATTGTTGGCACACTGTATAATGCTAAGTGTGCCAGGAGAGTGATACTTATGCCTGATACTTTTCACAAGAAAGAATTAGTTAAAATGGGCGGTGAAATATGATAATGAGACGTTCATATGTGGCAACAGAGCCAAAATAATATGAGAATAGAGACGGTCCTAAACTGGACAGCTATATCTTACACAATAAGCGAAAGAAAAGCATCAAGAAACGCAACGTACTTATAAACGTAACATTCTGGCGCTTTCGCGTAATTATTTTCGCAATGTAAAAGCAGTTAAGTATTACATATTCTGAGTATTCTGAGTTATCTGCAGCCTTAGTTATCCAGCATGCAAAGCGCATGCGCTGTATTTCAGTGGCATCTGTGGCCTGTCTGGTTCTACCACATTTTAAATCTCATACACGGCACGACTTTCGGTAAAACATTATTGAACACAAACGCGTGTTTTGATTTTATCTACTACTTTTGCATGAGACACATCTCATTCTAAAAATAATTCAGCGAGATTTTTTATAAATATGCACAGGTCTTCTCGTAGAGTACCCGTTATTCTCGTTATATTTTAAAAATATTATCAGAAAATTTCATGAAAATCCGCCTAGTGGGAGCCGAGTTGTTTCGTACAGACGGACGGAAGAATGGACATATAGACAAGATGAAACTAATAGTCGCATTTCGTAGTTTTTGCGATCGCGCCTAAAATGAGATGCTGAAATAATTTACAGTAAAGCTTATGGTCAATATGTCGTGACATAGATAAATTTGGCAGCTGAGAGATAAACAAACGAGACTGGAAGGAACATTTTCTTGCTGTTTCGGTTACTGAATAAAAGACAAAAGAAGCAGGGGACACTGTCTAACCAATGGTTGTAATAATTTTCCTGTCATGTTCGACTTCCAGCTGGTGTCCATCCAGCCTCCTCTCCACTAGCTATTGGCGTCTCTGTACTGGGGAAGTAAAGCTACCGCACAGTGCTGCTAACTTCTCACCTCCATTTACTGCCGCAACTTACGAAAGACTGCAGCTGCACCGACAATATCTATACGGTCTGCATCATTCATGATGTAGTACTCAAATCACGCACGTTTAATTTGCGGCCCACGGGCCAAATCCGGCCCTCAAAGTGTTACCAACTGGCTTGCAAAACAACATATTACGTATAAGTGTGGAAAAAATTTTACTCTAATAATTTCTGAAGTTTCTACCCTTCAACCTTGGTCTTATTTTCAGATTTTTCTACTTAAATAGTTCCTTTAAATAAACTGCAAATACAATCGACTCACTATATAGGTACATGCCTTCATACAGAAAGACAGCCATAGACACACAAACACATACGTGTGTGTGTGCGTTCGTGCGTGTGTGTGTGTATGCATGCATGTATGTATTCATGTATGTATGCATGTATATATGTATGTATGCATGTATATATGTATGCATGCATGTATATATGTATGTTTGTATATATGTATCTATCTATGTATGTATAGATGTATGCATGTATGCATGTATGTATGTATGTATAGATGCATGTATGCACGCATGTATGTAGGGATGCATGCATGTATGTATGTATAGTCCTCTGACCCACCGAATCGCTCTAACTTACCAAATTGTCTCCTCAGTACATTAATCGAACAGCCCTCACTTGAATAACTAAGCACAAGGCGCCATTACTTCACATGTACCCCTGTAACAAAGGCACAGACCTACACACAAAGGCAGCAGTATGTAGTAAAACTAATGCTTATTGAATCTGAGACCGACCAAACACCGACGTTTCGCATCTTACGGCATAACTTCTGGATCTTCTGGCGGAAAAACAGTACATGGAAAAGAATCGTAATGACACATACGACCTCCAGATGACACATTTGTATTACTCGGCTAAAAACAGGAAGCCTCAGCACTGAGACAGTCTGCAATGCCAGTACTGAAGCGTACTGCGATACATTAGCGGTGAGTGGCACAGTACCAAAATGTCGGGAATCCCAGCGGTTTAAAATCAGTCCTGCAGTGGCAGCTGAGTACTCTAATTCTGGAGTACCAAACAACTTGCTTCCCATCAGGCAAGCTCAGCACCTTACGTGTTATGTCTGCCAAAATGCTAAATTAATATTTAAAAAGATCAAAAAAGGAAATAATCAGAAGAGTCTTTTAGTACTAACAGAAAAAATTCTTGCATAGCAGCAAAATGTTCACCTTACTTAAATATGGCCTGCTGTCTAAAAGGATAGGTGGAATTACTGTGGCAACATTACCGACACACCGTAAGCCCGACCGAACCGAAGTGACCTCTCCGAATCTCCTGATCACATTTCCATACGCGTCCACCGGGGATTTCTTCTTGAAAGAAAAGCCGGTATTGAGAGAGACCATTAAATCACGAAAATGTTTTGTTGACACTCTGCACTTTGAAGTGAGCAGCGTCATGCAGCTGATTAGGCACTATGCGTTTGGAGTGAAGAACTCGCTTCATTACCCTGACAAGTGGCTTCCAAATTACGATATCCTGTGTCACTGCTAGCCAGATCTACATCTTGGCACATCTGCTGCACTATAGTTAGAATTCGCAGTTATGTGTGATAACAGAAGTGTTGAAAGCAATGGAATAAAATGAAGACGAGAGGTCAGATATATCCAAAGACGGAAAGCATTTTTTGTTGTTGTAAATGCGGCGTAAATCACATCAGTACAATTTAGGGCCGAGCAGCTGTTTAATATGGGGCCTGATGCAGTTAATGCGGAGTGACCGCTAACAGAAGAACATAAAGAGAATGATTCTGCAGTCAACGGCTGTCGTCACACCGATTTAGCATGGCCCAATTTCATATACACACCAAAATTAACACTATTCGTTCTAACAACTAAACAGCAAGTGAAGGCAAAAGCTCTGCTGTCCTCAAGGGGTTTACACAAGGGTTAAGCAGAATATGGAGATTGTCCCTCCCGGCTTAACAGATATGCCGGTGTAGTAAATGGAAGCTGCCTATAATGTACATGTACACTGCTAGGTATCCCAACACTTGTACTTCCGTCAAAGTGTAATGTCTGCTGTATGTGAGATCACAGTGCCTTAGCCACTTCATGTAAACAAGCAGAGATTTATCATCAACAAGATCGTCACATTGCAGCTGGCAAGCCTTAACTTCATTGTCCACTGCTATTTTTGGTGCGTGTTTCTGTTAAAACCGAACATCTTGTGCAGTGTATACAGAAACTAACCCGAGGTTTCAGCACAACTAGGACACGAGTTCAATGTATCTCACAACCGATATCCCTAATATATGTTGAATATTTTAAGGCCCAACGGTCAATATACTCACTATCTGTTGTAACAGCAAGGCATTCTGCATTTTGCTGACAAGAGTGTGTTTACTTGTTGCGAATGGCTGCCAACAAAAAATACTGATCACTTTCCTAAACAACATAATTGACTTGTTCTTACGATGGAGACAGTTCGTTGTTCCTGTGGTACATACTGAAGTTTTATATGTAATTTAGACGAATGTCAGTGTTCAGATTATTAATTTAATTCTCCTACTTCTCTTTTAAACTCACCTCCACCTATTGCCGAATTTAAGCATGAGTGAAGCTATACCTAAACTCAATCCGTATGCCTTCATGGTTTGTACACAGAAAAATTCAGCTTTTTTACATTTTATCTCCCCCTTAATCTTTCAATGTTTCCTTTCATAATTTTGTACCCACGACAGTAACTTTGATTTAATTAGCTAACCTAACAATATCAACGCAACCGTCTGACTCATCCAGTTCTCTGTTTTGTAACATGGCCACAGCCTGCTTCCAAATTAATATACATTTCTTTATTCTAAACACTTTTTTATGACCCTGTACTATACTAATGCATACAGTGTAAAAACGTTATGTATGAGTCCTTGTAACAAAATATCCAGTAAGGTTAGTTTTCTATATTTCCTGATCTTTAGTGTCTAGACGTCTAGACACTAAATAGGACCACATGTTACAACATATTTAATAGCTGAAGCCATCCTAAAATTCATCTGACTCATATCACGTTACACGAACTCACATTCGTCAGTGCCACAAGGATTTTGTTTTGGATATTCTACATATTTCACTATGACCATAAAAAGTAACTACAGCAATAGTATCATCGTTTTATATTTCGGTACAAAACGTTTCTTTTTTTTTTAGTGGTGATTAAGGAATGTAATATGAAAATGAAACAAATTTTCCTAAACACAGCCTTCTTCAGGCAATAGGATTCCCTTCTATTTTTGAACAACGATGGACGGCAACACGTTTATAAATTCTGTACTGGAAGCCCATGGAAGAACAGAGTCAAAGCACTCTATAAGAACCGTTAAACGTGTGGTACATACACACTGCGGCCCAAAAGTTTTAGGTCAGATATTTTAAAAATCAAAGGCAGATGACGAACACATACCTTTTTTTTTTAAATACGCTCCATTGGCATATATATATATATGGGTTATTGCGCGGTCGTACAGTTTCTGAAAAGCTGCCGAAAATTCCTTTTTTTTT
>Ga0123352_10012962_pt1 | contig 13214 bp, 4 predicted proteins | sample TergutLab28metaG_FD_89700 | JGI IMG/M metagenome (GOLD analysis project Ga0123352, IMG submission 89700) | Labiotermes labralis P1 segment gut microbial communities from Petit-Saut dam, French Guiana - Lab288 P1 | ecosystem: Host-associated > Arthropoda: Insects > Digestive system > Gut ... | reverse complement strand
TACATTAAGTGTGCACGCAACATAAACCTAAATATTTTGTTTTCTACAGGGGTAATCCTACAGATTTTACTGTGATATCTGGCTCCACTTACTCCACTTTTGGTGGAACTCTTCATAATGTTACAAATATCATCATGCATGACAATTTCACTGAATTCAACTGGGACTATGACGTCGCCCTTATGAAGGTCTGTATTTTCTTCAGTTTATTAATGCACAATGAAATGAGCTGTGATAGCCAGCTTTATCTCATGCTACTCCACTGTAAAATGCAGTTCTTCTAAACTTTGATTGAGAATGTCAAGGCATATCACACATACCGAACACAGAATGAAACGTTTAAATTTATAATTGCTTCGAATATCACCTAAGTATTTCATCCTTTTTCCAACGCAATATATACATAGATATAAATGTGGCAGACAATGTGGCACAATTTTCTGAATGTTCCTTCATGAATATTCTCAGGAAACTGCTAATGACAATTCATTACTTAACAGTAGCTAAAAGACCACACACACACACAAACACACACCACACACACACTCACAGACACACACACACACCACACACACACACACACCACACACACCACACACACACACACACACACACACACAGACACACAAACAAAACACACACACACATCATCATCATCACTATCATCATCATAGGAAGAAAAGGCAGTTCTAATAACTTTCCACTATATGTACAAATAAGCTTTCTATTATTCTATTCTTCTGCACTGATACCTTGAAACCGTGGTTTCACTTAATAGGCAAGTTGTTTCTATATAGTGACATTAGTTAATTGAAAATAGTCAAGGCAACAGGCCGAACAAACACCAAGTAACTCTCCATTTCTTTACATTGGCAGTTTCACACAGCTATTGCCATCTGGCGCACGTGTCGGTAACTGTAAAATTACACTTTCCATGGGGATAGAAAGCCTAAATAATTTAAAGATGAAGTGTTTTATATTACGCCTATGTACAGATTTGATGGATTGATTGGTTTATTTATTTATTTATTTATTTATTTATTACGATAGGTTTCGGGATCTCACGGTCCTGATGCACTAGGCCTTAACTAACGGGCCTTTTGTGTCTCATATCAATTTATGTGAGCGCTGTTACTTTGTTAAATTCCAGATGGCCCCAGATTTATACTTTTGATGTCCTCTGGCTCCAAAAATGAAGGAGCCCAGACACACTTGTCTGAGTGGAGCCAAAGCTTCACAACCACAAAATTGAGGGCCGAGTTTTCTTCTTCTGCTGCACACCTCCTACACAGTGGCCTATCCAACAGCCCTAGTAGGTGAATATTTCACCTCAGGGTGTTATGTCCGGTGAGAAGGCCAGTAACAGACTGGATTGAATCCTGTTAAAGAACAGAAACCTAGCCTTGTCACCCAGAAAATGTCCTGAAATTAGTTCTCGTGACTGTCTTTGGGTGTCGCCAAGAACTTGCCGCCGTACTCACTGCTGGGTGACCAACCAACGTCTGATCCCTCTTCGCACATCCTGTCTAGAGACTCCCAGGGCCGGCTCACGTCCGAGATATGTCAAAACAGAGCCGCCGCTTGCGAGCTCGTCGGCGATCTCATTACCTCGTACTCCAGCACGTCCAGAGACCCAGTATAGCCCCACAACATACCGGGTAAAGATATTAATGGAGACGTCGTTGTGACCGCCTGAAGAACTTTCAAAGCAACCTATTAATCAGAGCAGATGCTCTTGTATTTCTCTGGTCTATTCTGAAATTGAATTTCATAAACATACTGCAAGATAACATATATCTCGGCCTGAAATACTATAATATATCTTCCTAGAGAAACGCTGAGCTTTCTTCCCACAGTTTGCCCATAGGCACCAGAACGGGTCCCGTCCCTCATCTTGGAACCATCTGTAAATCAGACGAGCCCCTTGACTACAGGAGGAATGTTGGATCCTTCGGATCAATCTTCCCTAGTCAACATAGTAACCCTATATTTGGGTTCAAATTAAATGCTGGCCTCATAATGTCAACCCCCATATTAAATATGGGATCTGACTGCTGAAGCCGCATCAAAATACTGCTGTGCCCTCGATTGGGATGTAGGTAAGACCAACATCCCACACTCCAGAGACGATGTGAAGCTGACCTCACTCTGCACCACTAGCCCCAGTGAGGGAGGCAAATAAGTGCTTCCACAGCATTGGTGGCAGTAATACCCATTGTTGCTGTTATCACCCATCATGCTAATCTTTGGATTCTCTTTAGTTCTTTCTTGGCAATGGCCGTCTGACAATCAGGACACCATACCAGGGATGAAAAAGTGACGGATGGCCTGATGATGGAGACCTACAGCCAATGAACCACCCTGGGTCTCAGGCCCCAGATCACACAATAGGCCCTCCTACAGGTCCAAAACAAATTGTGAGCCTTTCTCACCTTAACATCCACGTGTTCCCTCCAGGTCAGCCGTGAATCCAATATCACTCCAAGATAATTGACCGACATAAAAATGTGTACGATCGTCCCAACTATACGTGGTTCAAAGAACCCTGGGAATTTGCTGCTTCTCGTGATTGCAACAAGCGCAGTCTTATTGCGACAGACCGAGCTTGTCCCACCAAGTTATACAGAGATTTGTTTGGGGTTTTGTGTTCGACCAGGACCACTCAAAAGTTCACAACAAGAGCTACTTTTTCTAAGTTTTCTTTTTCACTACTCGATTTGGTATTTCAGTCTAATGTAACTTGCCTGAAAGGGTAAGCTTCTTTAAGCAAAATCCACTTGAATCAACACCCACTAAGTCTTTCAAGAGATATTCCATTCTATTCTTACATTTATTATTCCTAAACAATAACTCTTTTTTTTGGTTTGCTTCATTGTTTTCACTACAGCCATACATTTCAGTTGAAAGGTTTCGACACTTATTTCGCTTGTCTTCCCGCGGGATAGAAAGACCCTCACCCTCTGCTCCCACAGACAACTTCTCCATATGTTTGGCACTACACTTCTCATCAGCATCTTACAGTTCCTGTTATAATTTCAGGCAATATCCCGTTGCGTTTTTGGGTTGTGGCTGTCACAGACAGACAGACACAAATATAAATTTCCCTATTATCCAGAGAAAGATATTATAGAGCAAAAAAAATTATATTATAGGATGTGTGTCGAAATTTATTGGGTGTGGATGTAAGTAATATTATTAAATTTAAATCTGGAGATACAGAAAAATTCACAAATTGCTGTCAATGACTTACTCATTTCTGAATTTTTTAAATAATTTGTAATTGACAGAAGTTTTCAAATAGTTAGCTATAATGCTCATGACACCACGAATCATAAATTCTTGGTGTTTTCCTTTCGGGTAAATATGTTCCAAATTGTACATACATAACAGATTAAATCACTGTGCACAAAGGAACACAAAGCTGTCCAAATGCTGTCAACAATATCCTTATCCCATAAATCCTGCATTAACACATTTCCTGTTCCATTTTACATATTTTAAGTTTTCAGTAAAATATTGACACAAAACACGCCCCAGTCTTAAGTACAGCAGGCACTCAAATTCACGACGATGGATAAACTTTCCCTCTAATAAGAAACAATAAATGGGGAGAGAGATTCATGTTTATAATATCTATTTTCTGTTCAATAAATGTAAATCATACAGAATAACGACCTTTTATTAACTTAATGAGCACAGCAAAAATTATAAATCTAGTGCCACAACCCCAGCAGAAAATCACAAAATTACTAACATCTCATCGAAATCTTACGGATCAGTATATTTAAAAATTCCTAATATTATATTTTAGGTGAGCCCTGCCTTCACGTACAGCGACAGTGTACAGCCCATCGCGTTGGAATGCGACCCAGTGCCTGTTGGAACCGAAGCTGTTGTTACTGGATGGGGAGCCACTTCAGTAAGGCATTGCATTAATTAGGATTTAGCGTAGCAAACTAATATTCTAACACATCGCCATAAAAGTTTCTAATTTAATAGTGAACCAACTTCACAACTTTTCTTTTTATAACGCTCTCGTCATTATCAAAATGTACATAAAGATTTGTCTGGCTTCATTAGGGAAGTATTTATAGTGAGTATGTCTGTGTACAGGGTGATTAGAATATATATATATTTAAGAGGCAGAATTAATAGAACACTACAAAATATATAACACAACCTCATATACTGTACTTTGCAAAAATATTACTAACAGTGATTAAAAAGAGGTTGGAAAAGCTGGCATTGTAGAGAAGTTGATGATGAAAATGTTTCGCTGAAATATGTTACAACTTCACACAATTAAGTACACTCACCTACACTACTGCGACCGAACACATGAAAAATATAACTGTTAAAAATGAAGGTACACTTTCCACCAACTATTATCACAAGACAAAAAACTACAAAACAATTTCACACCTAACACACACCACAAATAACAAAACTTTATAGAACCAGACGGCCCAAGTGGTAACCAACGCTATCGTCGTGAGCTCCTGGTGATGGGCATAATGGTGCCCGGAACATGTTGAGCCTAACATAAACATAATAAAGTAATTGTAAAATAGTTGGATTTTATTCTTCAGTTATCAGTATGGTCCTAACTTTGTTAAAAATTCAGATGTAGACGGTTTAATGAGTACTGACCGAATAGAATTATTTGTTAGAATATTCTTGTTATCTAAAGACCTGTATATTTATGTCTTCTTGAAAGATGTTCTGCACCAACTGGTAAATATTATATTGATATTCCATACATTTTTTTCTTGCAACTGGCCAAAAATTCACACCACAGTCTAAAATGTGGAGTACAAACAGTACCTGAAATATGTTGCATTGCGCACTGTTCGTTATTTACAACGTTTATCCACTGCAGGCACAGCTTTGTTATTTACGGAGTCAGTAAACAGCACAAACATCTCAGTACATATCCCTCAATGTGTCACTGTTATGAACCAGGACACTTTGCAACATTTTCCCCCAAGCTCCACCTCAACAAAACTTTCACACACAAGATTGAATCTCACAAACGGTCTGGTCTGACCTAAATGTCGCCCATGTCCTGATGCACTGAGATATTTGTATGTATATCGGACATAAACAGTTTGGATTTTGGTATCTGACAGAGGAGAGATTGGGGTTCGCGTTTATGTCTTTATGATCATCCAAACGCCTCATACACGTATTTTAAATGGGGCACACTGTGGCGCAGTTCGTTGATGCACTGCATTTCAAGTCGAAAATTAGGGAGTTCGATTCCAGGTGGGGTCATCGGGAATGTTAATTGATTTATATTTCCGGCCGCATTGTGGCACTGGGGTAGACGCAGCATCTAACACAAAAGAATGCCAGGGATGTCACTTGGTGATAAAAGCAACCGTGTGTAGGGCTGATAACTTTACCACCTTCATGTGTAGATTGTCTAGAAATACTGCGAGCCCTCAACTCCTGGAACATTAAGGGTTTATCCAGGCCTGTATTGGGATAGCAAATGTTTATACAAAGAAATTCTAGCAATAATTCCTCAGTGTGTAACCTGCTACATTCTTCGTAGCACTTTCTCGCTTATGTATTTTGTGTGTGTTAAACAAAATGTTGCCTGCTTTTATTGATCCAGACGCGTTACAAAATGTCCTACTGGCACGGTTTTAGACGTTGGCTCGAAATTACTGCAAATGTTACAACAGGATGATCCGATTTTTCCAGACAGGAAGCCCGAACAGCGACACTCTGCTACAGGCGACTATACAAATCACGAACGACTCCGAATGCAACAAATTTTATGCTATTTATGGAGGAATTACTGATTCAAGGATTTGTGCTGTAGATCGCAGCGGGACCAAAGGAGCATGCTGGGTAATATGTTCATGATAATTATAAGTATTTATATATAAACAATTCGCATTTTGCTACGAACAAAAAATCGATTATTTTATAATCACTGTGAAGATTGTTTAAATATTATCGGTCCAATGTCGAGGTAAATCGACAGCGCTGCTGCTTTTGCTGCTTCTGTAAGCAATAAACAGTAAAATAATCATATTTTACAACGATTCCAATTAGCTAAATTCATACACATTTCACCATTCCATTCACAAACCTCAACAGTAAATCCGTATCAAAAACATAACCTATCACAACTGGAAATACACAACATGAGGTACAGTTGCGACATGTCTGCTCTGTTAATTTTCCTATTATTCTTAATTAGTTTTATGAATATTAGTGCTGATTCCTTTTATTTCAGGGTGATTACGGTAGTTCTTTAGTTGCCAGTAACAGACTGGTTGGAATTTATAGCTTCGGAGACGGATGCCAAATTCGTGGGTACCCTGATATATACACAAAGATGTCTGGTGTGTGCGACTGGATAGTAACCAACAGTCGTGAATAAATATCTCTGCTGTTATCGACTGGATAAAAACCATCGCTGGTTTCCACACAATGCCACTTACATACATCGCAAACTATCCAAATAATTAAAAACATCAGTCATGTCATAAAGAATGTAAAGGTAAAAGAATACAAATAAAAGCCAGTCATATGCGCAAACTGTCACACATTTTATCCAAAAATCCATAGACCTTGTCGACTAATATATATTTGTGTGTTTGTGAAAGTCTACATGCAATACATCAATAACCAGTTACAACTTCTGAACCAAACAGCCAACCTTCGTGACATTGAACAGCACAGAACCAACAACGTACAGACAGTTTCTACAATTAACAGCCGTTTGTTGACTGTCCAACATTTCCTTTTTTAAGTAATACCATATACAGTGAGATTTGTTTGTAAAACATACAGTACCAATTTTCGCACCAGCAACCTTGAAATTTCTAGCTAATTATGTATACATTAAATCAAAATACGTTTCTTATCCAATATGTGTTTTAATTTCTTCATTCTCCCAGTTAATTCACTCGGTACATTAAATTCAACATTGCTTGGTGCAGCTCATTGGTCTGTATGCTTCTGTACGTAGATTTAAGTGTTTTGTTACTGCGTTCATCTTCTTCCATTTCTCTGGAAATTTTCTTGGTAAAAAAACAAAGTTACAGTTGATCTAACTTAATTTAACCCGCGCTGATGTTAGCCAGATTTAACCATTAGGCTACAATTTCGAATACAATCGAGTGCCTCTTGCAACCAAAAGTCCTGTTAGAATCAATTATGTATTTTCTGGCACATCCTCCGTGTCTGGTCACCTGTAAGCAGGTAAAGTTTAAAACTCCAAATACCGAAGGATAACATATGTCGGACACACAACACTACGAAAGTAGTTATGAAACATAGTGGAACTCTACCTGCTTCAAGACCAGACGTGGATAAAATGGAAATTATTTTAGCCTTGTCGATGCAGTACAAATCTACGGGCTAATAGATCCCACTCTTCAATACTGGCACGTTCATGCAATTTTCTCTAGTGTCACGTGCCCAGACATTCCTTCGGACCAGGGTAATGTATTCGAGGTGTGTAGTTGACCGGGTACATCTTTCTGTACCTTCTTGGGGTAACAGGGACAAATAACTTTAACTTTACTGGGATAACGTGAGGAAGTTAACAACCAAATCTGCAAAGCAGAGCCATCGTAAGAAAATTCACAGTCGCTCAATATTTGCAAAACCTTCCCTGTCCTTTACGACGGAGGACTGTTCCGATATCCCTTCACAACAGCCCAACACCGAGCTCTATATTCCAGTGCCCTCTGCACAACAGTCCGGCACTGATCGCTATGCTGAGGCAGAAACATACAGTCCACAACTTCAACACAAAGAATATTCGCAACATATGTTGGTGAAAGGAATGACGAAACAACTACAAATTCTTGAGGAATTTAACACTGCAAGCGATAATAGCATATCTTATAAATCATTTTTACAGATAAACTATTGGTGTGAGCCTAAAATCAACGCAAGATAACTGAATAATAGCAGATGGAATATTGGTCACGTACAAATTAACGAGGATGTGTTGAAAGGATGAGAAATGAAGATTGCCAAAACAAGCAGTGATTGTCAGAATAGAAGGAAAAAGGAAGAAAATGGAATAATGGGCCTGATAATGTTGAATAGGATATGAAGGTTAAGGGAATAAGAAATTGGCATGCAGTAGCCAGAAACTGGAAGGAATGGGACACTAGGTCAGAAGCACGTAGTCCCCCCCCCCCCCATTTCGAGATACTGGGGAATAAACCGTTGAAGTAAGAAAAAATAAATATGAGAAAGTAATTGTAGACTAATGTAATTTTGTAGTTTTGTGCAGCACCTTCTTTATGATGCAATTCAATTTGAAGAGACAAACATTTTGGATGTGGCATGGTTTTGGCACCCATCTTCATTCAGACACCAAAAATCTTATTACAATTTTAACATTTTCGCCGATAACTGTTTTATTCCCGTCTGCTTCATATTTCCACATTTTTATACCTGCTCCCACACACACACATGTCGTCTATCGCTGTAATCACAGCTTGCTCCGAATTATGTTAAATAACCACCTTCCAATTTCTCACGTTCTTGTGACTTTTTTTACAACAGAATAGGCAGACGGCAGTGCATTGCAATTCTTAGAACTGAGTAGGAAAATATCAGAAACTCTCTTTAATTATCAACCAACAAGTGCACTTACATAAAACTTCACATTAAAACATTTCAAATCGCCAGCCGCACTCTCAACAACGTAATCTTACACAACACGGTAAGCATAAACCTCCTTTCAATCCAAACAGCCTAATCACTTGTATATATAAAAAACATTCACTTACTATATTTTAATTTGACACTCTTACTTAACCATATTGACAATATACTTAATAAGTATAAGTTATATTACAGATATGCTGCCACAACACAATGTTAATATAATGGAATTACCTTGTGAATGTTTTTAAAATGACTTTAGCAAGGAACAACGTAGCTCCCTGAGGATGATCTTAGGATCGAAACATGTCGGAGCGATTTTAAGTGTTTTAATGTGAAGTCTTACGTAAGTGCATTTGTTGGTTGGAAATTAAAGTGATTCTACGAAATGCACGATGCAACAATAAGGATCAGAAACTCTGATGTGTTCAGGTTTCGAAGTCGGTAGAATGAGAAAAAAAAATCCTAGAGTGGACCTCAGACACCGAAGCTGCGCCACATTCCGTAAGAACACCCCTAATATAGTGTGGCCTAAACAGTGTGTTCCGAAGGAAAGGGCACATGATCCTGACAGGAAGATTTCTCAAATATTATGAATATTTCTTCAAAATGACATGATGCATTCTATTTATGAAAATCAAGAAATTAACGAAATTCTTCAAGCTGTAAGTTCATAAATTTTTCAGCACCAAACACAAAGAGTCGTAAAATTGTGTCCTATTTAAGGATCCGTCCTACACACAAAGTAAGATTTCGGTCTATGCATAAACTTTCACGTCGCCACTTGATCGAAGATGTACATTTTCGTGAAATATAACAAACTTAAGCGTCGTTGAACTGAGACATTGGTACTTATTGCGACCTGGATTGTGAAGACTTCAACTGAAATCACGTTACAAACCGAAAATAATCCCAATCCTTTCAGAGTAATGGCCGATCCAAGCAGAATGGCTTTAATACTAAAAGACAGACCTAATAGGAAAACCAACACAGTAACATTAATCAGATCAGTTCCTGTCACTAACACTTCTTCCTGTTCTACACCACCACAGATCAAATTCGGGCCTTGGTCTCCTTCTCTTCTGGTTTCGAGACATGTGATGCTTTACGAAGAGAGTTTGTCAGCCCCTCGCCAAACACCCAACCCGACGGTCTCCATATTCATGGCCCGGATAGGTGGCCCGGATAGATGACCCAGATAAACTCTAGACACTGGGTAGCTCGGGACCCCGGGAGCGCCACTTCCCGTACTCAAAGTAATTTTAAGCCCCTGAGGTCAGTTCCTAGTACTGATGGTGGGAAATAAACGTTATGAGGATTACACAAGACAAAGCGTTGAGGTTAAGTGACGCATAATGAATGAGTTCCACAATGAAATATCCATTCCTCTACTGCCCTACCATCGTCCAGACGGCCACAAAGCCGGACACACACAACCGATGTACAGTGCAGTGAACGAGGATTTCAGTAAATGTGTTACTTGCCAATTCAATATTCTGTATTTTCCGTACAAGAGTTATATGTAAGGTTGTATTTACTGCCAACTGATTGCACATCTGGTGGCTAAAATGTGTTTTATTGTTTCTCCGACATGTTTCGGCTAATAACAATTTCAGTCCCCAGGGAGTTCGTGGACACGAGCGAGCTCCTTTGTTTCTACTATTCTGATGATGGCTACTGTTATTAGCCGAAACATGTCGGAGAGGCAATAACATACACTTCAAACGACAGATGTGCAGTTAGTTGGAAATAAGTGTAGTTTTGTTTTTTGTTTCTTAATACTGAAATTGAAGTTCTACATACAAAGATGATGGATAATTTTTAATGTAATTTTAGAAAGTGGGCTTCTACAGTGCGACATTTGAGTTTCTGACAGACTATACCTTACGTGGTCTGTACAAAGCACAGCTGTATCAACTGCGACTGTGAATTTTGTAGATAACAAAGATAGATAATGAAACAAATAGCTGTAATATAGAGTACGTGCATGATACGGTACTGTACAGGGAAGGTAAGACAGTGAAAATAATACCACATTGAGGACGGGGCATTTAAATTGTTAAAATGCCCGTTCCCGGGGTTTAAATCAACTTTTGTACTGTGTTTCTTTAAAAATTTATAACAAATTCGCTATCTATTTTTGTGAACCGAAATTATCAGGAAATACCCTAGTAGTGCTGGAGGGTGAGATAACTCTTGAAACATTCCCCCTTGTGGAGTGGCACTAAGGCAGTGTATAGTGCGTGGAAACCAAGCGCGTGTTAAAAACGCAGATATGCGTCGTCCGTCTTGCACAGTTGTAATGTATAGACGAAAATCTGCGTCACCCGTCCACAATGTGACACAAGTGAATATGGAATTACGTATATAGTACAAAATGGCTGCAGACAGGAAGTAGGAAGGGAAGGACAAATTTTAGTGCCTCCAAAGTATCGTCCTGAAGTCAGGAGTAGAAAGGCCCTACATCAGTGTAGCTGAGTGTAGGTATTCCACGAACAAGAACCTTCCAAAGGAAACTTGCTGTGCTAAACTGCAAGCACACAGCTTGAGCTAATCTCTGACGATGTCTGATAACTTCAGGACCGAATGTCTCTACCGGCAGAAATAAATCCCAGATATATTTACTGTTCTTTTATCGTTACTGAGCTACACAATTAAACAAAATGTGGTTGCATAGCGCAGTCGGTATAGCTAAGACGGTGCAGTAATTTTCTGCGAGCTGGACCGTCCGAGGCTCGAATCCAAGGAAGAGGGATGGTTTCAGCAATCGTCTACACTTGCGCTGGGGTCAAACCAGCATCTTGTGCAATGGGTAACGGGTGTCTTTCACGAGGTGAAGGGACCGGGGTGTGGATTAAACCACCCACCACGTCGAGGTCCTAGGTTGTAGAAAGACTAGAGCAATACGTTTTCTCCGCCTCTGGTACTTCAGGATTTGTTGGAGGGCGAGTTTTACCTTCTTGAGCATTTTACTAGCGGACAGTATTTTTACTGCTGTTGTATGATTACTAAGCTACACCACCTCACAATACGCTCAGTTATACGTCCTGCTGTTGTACAGTCATCAGTCTGCAACTCATTCACAGACCTCACAGGAAATTTCGTGGCAGCTAATTCGTTCATTTCCTGTTGGCTGATTGCTGCATATTGAGTTGAGTGGCTGATGTAATTGGCTAGATGTAAATCGGTAAGTTGGTACAGCAGCAAAGCAAAACGTTTCACATAGCGACAACAATCTACATTGGTTCTTCCGAAGGCCACTCAGTAGGTCTCCGGAATTTTTTCAAACAACAATTATGCATTATGTTTCACAATTCCTTTGCTTGCAATGCAGTAAACAGTTATTTAACTTTCTCGTGATTATCTGCGAAACTTTAACCTGTTTCAACACAACAAACAATCAGCAGTCACGCCATTTTTCCACTTGACCCTTATTTCAAGAACACAATTCTTATTTTTTTTTCAGTTTTTCACCGTGCATATTGTCACAATTCACATATATTCACCAACACATGCACACTATTTAAATGACACTATAAAACTTTAATTTGTTAAAATAGTTAAAACTATTTCAACAAATTAAAGTTTTATAGTGTTATTTAAAAAGTGTGCATGTGTTGGTGAATATATGTGAACAATTCTTATTATATCAGATAAGAACACAAACAGAAATTTTTTTTAATTAATCTTGTATCATATAGATTAATAAAGATTCCTTTGTTTCATAAATTTCGTAATTCTCATCGTTGAACGTTAATATTTCACGGTATAAGCCAGTTAACCTTAGGTCAGCAATAACTATAATTATGGATGATATGGGAGAATTTATTCTACACGCAGAAAGGACTGGGTTTTCGCTTGTCGTAATTACAACACATTTGATTCTTGCACAAAACATCCTGACCGCCACTGTAGCCCATCCAACCTCCCACTCTGACGACACACTGCCGCTTTTCCCCACGGTACACTGGCAAGGGCGTGGAACTGACCGTTCACTGCCATCTGGTGCAGATATTGTGAATGTGTGGAGCTAAACCACCAAATAATCCGAGCTATAGTTCTACTGGTCTGAATCCATAGGAAAATTTTGTTTTAGCTTATTTTTTAAATGTTCTCATGAATATATAACTTATTTTTATTTTTATATCGTAAAATTTAAACTGCGAAATGTAAATTATCCTATCACTGCTCAATCTGCGCAAAATTGCATGGGCAAATTCTGACAAATTTTATCTCACAGAAAGTGACGAATCTATTTATCTATATGTATAGCAGGAAAGTAGTTATTATCGAGTCTATATTCGGCACAATAAGATGACTTGCTTTCATCTAGACAGTCACTACACGATAACTGATTGATGGTGAATTGTGTAAAAACACTCATACATAATATTCGTAGTACAAAACAATCTGCCACTACAAACAAAGGTCAATTGTTTCGTTAGTTTAAGCACAACACACGATATAACTCCAGATATATAGTGTAGGTACTGTCAGTGGCTCATTATTGCCAAGCGTCCAGTTTCACATCAATCATGTACTGCCTGGTGCTGCTTTCAGCTCTGCTC
>Ga0123352_10012961_pt1 | contig 13214 bp, 8 predicted proteins | sample TergutLab28metaG_FD_89700 | JGI IMG/M metagenome (GOLD analysis project Ga0123352, IMG submission 89700) | Labiotermes labralis P1 segment gut microbial communities from Petit-Saut dam, French Guiana - Lab288 P1 | ecosystem: Host-associated > Arthropoda: Insects > Digestive system > Gut ... | reverse complement strand
AGGTCCTGCGACCGGCCATCTCGACACAGGTTTTTCTTGGTTTCCCTGTGTCTATAAGCAAATGCTGAGATGGTTCCCAAGATTCCAAGTTGCCACTACATGCTTCTCATGTAGCCCTCCCAATTTAAATCTAGTAGTAACCAATTTCATGTTTTGTTTACATGTAAAATAACCACTGCCACCGGGTAACAACCCAATTGCAATAAATAAATAAATATATAATATATATATATATATATATATGTATATATAAAATGTCTTCAGGCCTTAGGTTATAGGCAAGAACATCCCTATTAATTTTACAGGTTAAAAATAATTTTTTTTTGTGTAGCTCAGTGATACTTGTGCCCTGACAATTCGAATGTATTAGATATTATATAAAATTAAATATAAATTTTTAAAATTTAAAATGAAAACTGATGAATTAATTTTTATGTTGCGGAAACAGATACGGTTCCAAAGAATTTTGTGTTCAGTTCAGATCAGTCGACGTGGGACGAAGCATCGAAACCCAGTACTTCTGTAAAATACACAATCGTCAAAACCTAGAAACACATTTAAAAAAGGTATTTCAAAATACAGATATCTTTACACCGACCGATATTTTCCATGCAGCTGGCATCCGAAGACACTGATAGTGACGAGCATGTCGTTATCTCCCGAAGAGGCAGCGTCATTATATCTTCGACGTTGGATGGAAAGTCCAAACAAGTCCTGCTCCCAGTGGAAGAAACAGCAAGAACTGAGAGACAGGATGTGATGCTGTTTCACGAGGAATCGGCAGATGGCAACGACGGGAGGGCGACCCTGAAGCGGCCTTCGATTTCCTTGGCGAACTACGGCAGCAATGTTCTAATGTTCGACAATACCATCGTGGACAATTCACCGAGGAAGGCTATTGGTGATCATATCCTCAAGGCTTTGTACAAGGTTAGAATTAAAGTAGATAGAAGAACGTGACCGTGAATTTGGTAAAAATATGTTAAGGAACGTTGGACCTGGGAAAGGAAATAACACGGGCATGGTCCGAAAATCGCTATGGAGAGGTCAGCAGATGTGATTCTTCTTTTGGAGGAACTACTTGCAGACCTCGGCCTTGTGTGTTTTCCTCATCCCTTGAAGGGAAATTCCGGGACAATACCTTAAACCAGTCCAGTGCCTGTACCTTTCACCTAATTTCTAATTCATTATTCACTAATAAGCCTCTAATTTCATTCTTTATTGTTTGACGTATGACAACACCTTCAAATATCTATAAATAGATTAACATTACCAAAAAGGATTTATTCTTTCATTTCTTTCACCTCATGCTTGTTAGTTTGTTATTTAGCTAATTAAATTATTAGACGAGGTTCAAACTTAGGTGTATCTTAGCCCGTCTAACACTGGGTTTGTACGGAACTCAAATTTTTGTACACGTTTGCTGTACCTAATATCTGGTTTGTCCGTCACTGGATGATCTGGAAAATCTATTACCCGAGATATGCAGAGGCCTATTGCATTTCGCTATTCTGTCTACCGGCTGCTGCCGGCACTGATTCAGAGAGTAGAATTAACAATGCCGGTAAGTAGTACTTGTTTTATTATATTCCTAATGTGATAACCATTTTTTTTTCCAAAGAGCGTAAGTGAATTTCTGCCCTTGTATTCCCAATTTCTATTCAGATTTCGGTCACACCTGGCATTCAGGGTATGACCATGATTGACAGAGGGAATACAAAATTTAAACGTTCACCAAATTTTATTATGAAAGACAGTTGGGTGGGCCGAGGAAGTGTACGTAAGCACATGACACTGTACCTAAAGGAGATGAGTGGGGTGGCACGGCTTTGAACCGGGTTTTGGTAAGTGGGAAGTTAAAGAATAGAGTGGAGGTGTATATCCTCCATATTTTGATGAGCCGAATGCTACTCACATGCTCCTAAAATTTACGGAAACGCCAGGAGTGGGTGAAAAATACGGGAACAGATAGTGGCTAAACTATTCAGGAAGAAGTAGCGTATAAGGAACCTGAAGGATGTACTAGGATTCAAGAATTGATAAACTGAGGAAAATCTTTACGTACGATAAAAGGATGACCTTGACTGTATCTCCGCCTTGTCGAAGGCAAATTTAACCGGGTGAGGGAGTTTGCGCGCACTAGTCAGCTCGAAAGGTATACCACCGGTAGTGTAGCCGCTAGTGGGGTCATCTATATTGGATAGGTCTTGAGCGAGGTCCCGAAGAAAGAGAGACACCCAAGAGAGACACCAAAGTGAGACACCCAAGACAGACACCCAAGCCCTACAGATCGGCGATGGTTGACATTCTCGCCTTCTAAAAACTCGGTTCTTTCGAAATTCGGATAGAATCAGGGAGGCTGCGATTTGCAAACGCGATAGCAGAATAAGATAATGGAAGCAAATAGGAGAGTTAAATGAGGAAATCGACACTACAAGGTTAGGTGCAGCGTGCAGTACTTTTGCAGATTTCGTAACGGAAAGCAGCTTAAATAAACACTGCCCGATATTCGGTGTTTGTAGACAGCTATAATCAGTTCGCCTATTGTAACAACCTCGTGTTAGTGGCCGCAGCTCTCTATACTTTGTATAGCAGGATTAGGTCCAAAAAGTCTCCAGCTTCATACGCACATAACGTTAGAGAACCCAGACTGATGTCACAGTTTGGGAGAGTGCGCGAAGTCGCGTGCGCGTATCTCAGTATTTTTCTGCCGTCAGAGAGATGGAGGTGTCAGTATCTGCTGTCGTAGCAGCTGCGATTGTATGACTGAGGTAAAAGGGCCGCAAGTTTCGTGACACTCACGCTGGAGGTTATCATGAAAAATGACGGGGACTTTTGTAAATGTCATCCTGCTATACTTTTGGGTGTATGAATATACTAATAATTATTATTTATATTTCGTGAAAGGCACATATTTAGGTATCTCTTTTTATGTATCTTTCTTCGTTAACCCTATACTTCAAGACTATGTAGGTCTTCTTTCGTCTCCTTAACTATTTTATTGTAAAGTACGACACACTTAATCATCCTCGAACAGGTTTGTCAGCCGTTTTAGGACCATGGGTCCCTTTTAGGGTTTGGCGAACATACGGACTCCTTCTTAGAAATAAAAATGTATTTATATGCGTAAAATAGAGATAACGAGATTTATTTTAAGTTAGCAAATATTTTTGGCGTCTAAGAGGCCAAATATTACTCTGTTGCTCACTTTAATTACTGAACAAAGAGCTAAATTTCAGTTAGAGATGAGTAAAAATAAATTTTTATTTATTTTCTCCGTTCAGGTTCACGGACCCCCTGAAATCTATCCATGGACACCACGTTAAGAACTGCTGTCCTAGAAGGAGATATTACATTCATGAACTCCCCAGCAGCAAATCTTGTAATAATGATTGTGGGCTTTTGGTTAGTAGCGCCGTGTTTTCTGGTAAATTACCACAGTACATGGCTTCATATTTGATGGCCAAGAGGACGCCTGACGGTCGTGCCGCGGTTCGAGCGGTAAGTCGTCGGTCTACCGTCACGGAAGTCCTGTTACAGTAGCAGGTCTGTAGTGGATACAGTAATTATGGGACAGGATTTTTCCCTGAGTAGTTTGGTTTCTCCTGTCAGTATCATTCCACCAGGGCCTCATTCCCATTCATTCTTCTATCACCAACGCAATATATGTAAGTGACAAACAATGTCGTTAAATGACACGCAATGAAATGTTAAAATCCCGATATTTTTGTGGGATGGACTTCATTGTGCAGAGAATGCAAATGTAAACTTATTCAATGGATATTACTGCTGTAGGTGCATATTCATACAGTTTAATTAACTGACTGCGAATAATCACTCCAACCGACTTTGTAAGAAGGTGTAATGTTGTGGTTATTTAGTCTCAAAGTGTTACAACTGATGTCCGTATTTCAGGTTCCTTGTTTCTTACAGGTTTCCAACAAATTATCCAACTCAAATCGTGAGCACTCCTGGTCGTTACTTCGGCAGGCCCCAGACGATGGAGAGGAAGGCGATTACCATACTTTCAACAAGCCTTCCACATCGTCAGAACCAACACATCCTGTGATCAGAGGTCGCAAATCCTCCTGCTGCTTCCGCTTAGCTAGACTGCTAAACGAATCTCTGGACTTAGCACTCCTCAAGGACCCAATTTATGTGAATATTGTTCTGGGTCTTTCTTTGTCTTTTGCGAGTGACACCATATTCTTTACTGTCTTCCCATTCCACCTGATACAACTGCCCTGGCCGGGGTTCTCCGATAAAGAGGTGGCACTTTGTCTGTCTATAACGGCTGGTGCAGACGCTGTGGCCAGACTGGTCTTACCTACAGTAGCGGACAGATTTAGTGTCGGTCCGCGAGCTGCCTATCTCCTAGGATGTTTATCATCTGCTGTCGTCAGGTCAAGTAAGTGAAAGGAATAACTAAAAATATATGTAATAAAGTTAACAGTTCCATCTATTTATATTCTTATTAAGAATTTTCTATTATAAATAACTTATTATATTATATTATATTATATGTAAAGTGTTTGGTAACAATGTGCAGATGGAAATATTGGAAAGTGGCGCAAAGAACCTATTAATTAGCGAAGGCTGGGGATAATTTAAAATATAAAAGCTCCACAATTTGAAGTCTTCACCAAACACTATAAGAGCGATCATGTAGTTGCATGGGAGAAACAGGAAATTAGTACAAAATTTTATTTATTAAGGGTGAAGGTAACATACAACTTGGGAATCACCTACGCATGCAGGGGGAAAATGGTAAAGTGAATCACTGAAGACAACGAATGTGGGAGTATGGAATGTATTCAGTTTGCTCGAAATTCTTTCTAATTGCCGGATTGTGTAACATACGTGGAATAACGTTAATGGCTGAGCGAGTCTTAGCTTGTGAATTAAGGCTCTGTCGCCTGGGGCCAATATAGGGTCTATAATATCCCTCTGCATTACGTAAAGCTGACTTCGGATTAACAGAATTTAATGCTCGGAGGAAATCCTTCACAGCTAAGGGACTGTGTGGGATATGATCCGAAATTTAACTATGTGAGAGGGAAATGGAAAAGGTTGCATTAGATGAAAAACGTGGCGTTTGTATCAGGGTAGAGTAACCAAGATAGTGCGAGGACTACATTCTGTACTGCTGTCAATATTCTGTCGGTAATACCGATTGTCTAGCTTCCACAGGGCCGAATTTCACGTAACTTGTGGAATGTAAATGAATTACAGTGAAAATTTCCAGTATCGAATTAGAGCCGGAATGCAAGAGAAACGCAGACATAAAAAGCTGAAGAACTTTTACTCTAATGTGTGAAATATTGCTTCCACAGGGCCCGATTTTCACCGAAATAGAAATCTGCGACTGACAGACTAAGAACATCGCCTCTTTCGAATTTTAGCCAAGTCAGGCGAAAGATGGAGAAACTATGGTAAAGGAATTATTTACTCTGTAAAATAATTCATGTCTTTTATTGTTCCGATTTCAGGGAATTCACAGTTTATTTTTGACATTACGTACACCAAATTTTGGACAAGTCTAAAGATAAATGCAGAGAAACCCCTTACGGTTTCATTTCCGCCCTAAGTCATGTGTGATTCGCAAGAGACAGATTTAGAAGAAATTCACGCTTCCTGGACAAATTTGTGTAAAGAATTTCAGCACAGAATTTAATGGAAATATTTGAAACATTTTACTCGCTTTTACTAGGCCACACACAGAAGACGTGGTTTACACATAAGGCGCGATTCCTTTTCTTCGTAAAGAACGCTTAAATGCAACGTAACGCGGCACAATAAATGTAGGGGGAGCTACGTGAACTAACAAAGAGAAGGCGACACTAGCGCTGCAGCCAGACCCAAGCGACGAGACACAGCAACAGATTCTGTAACGGTACAGGCCCTCAGGATAGTGGAGGAGGTGTGTGAGCACGATGTAGTTAAACGAGTGCACTTGAGAAGTAAAGTGTTACTTCCGCTAAGCCTTTTTTTTTCACGAAATTCATAAAGGCAGGGTAGATTGTTGTGGGTGTGTCCTGTGTCGAATCCTAGTGATATCGGGAAAAAAAAAATATTGGAATCAAGGAGAAAAAACACAGGCAAAGTACGTAAAATTGAGACGAGTTCGTGCAAACACTGTAGCAGTGGAAAAGCAGTGATACGTATTCTGAGTGTGTGTTTGTAGCCTTAAGTATCCATCATAAAATGCGCATGGGCCATATTTACATCTGTGGCCTGGCCGGCTGTATAATATTTTTCCACATAAACGGCACGATTTTCGATACAAATTAATTGAACACAAAAAAGTTTATATTGATTTTCTCTACAACATTCATCTGCGACAGTTCTCATTACAGGAAGAAATGAGCGAGATGTAATGGAAAATTTATATTGGTCTTCATATAAAGTACCCGTTATTCTTGTCCGATTTTAATGAAACTTGAATTTTCTCGACAGATTTTCGAAAAACACTCAAATATAAAATTTCATGAAGATGTATTTTTGTTCCATGCGGACGGAGCAGAAGAACGTGAAGCTAATAGTTGCTGTTCGCAATTTTGCGAATGCGCATAAAATTAGTTATACCCTTATGTAGGGTATTGCTTCTACAGGACCGGTGTTAAGGAAACCCATACTTCGTGAAAGTGTTTTGGTGGAGACGCTGTATGGGGTATTTTAGGCAAGTGTAAAGGAAAATAAAGAAAACTAGGGCAAACATTCATTTTCGAAGTTACATAATGTTAATCCCCACTTCTCCTATTTCAACCAAACTCGTTATTTCTAAACTGATTATTGAGAGCATCGCCGTTCACGACTTTTAGCAGAACGAGGCAATAATGGCCGGTCCCAGTAGCCGCGCGGTCTAAGTCGTAGGTCTGTGGCCGCTCGCATGTTGGGATTGTTGGTTCGAATCCCACCGGGGGCATGGGTGTTTGCCTGTTGTGAGTGTTGTGTGTTGTCAGGTAGAGGTCTCTGCGACGAGCTGATCACTCGTCCAGAGGAGTTCTACCGACTGTGGTGCGTCGTTGTGTGTGATCCAGAAACCTCATGAATGGCCATGGCCCGCGTTGGGCTGCAGCGTCATAAAAAAAAAAGAGGCAATAATATAGAAACATGGAAGAAACAAATATTTACGCGCGCCTTCATATAAAATGTTGTTTATATTGCGCCGAATTTCACGATACTCATAATTTCTAGACTGTTGTTATCTTCTGTATTGGATTTTGGCCAAATAGAACGAAGACTGTAAAGAGAGTGGCAAAAATAAATCATTATCCACTTGTGTACGTTAGCGTTGTCGCTGTGCTGGTGCTAACGAAACGCCTAAACCCTAAATATATTTAGGTAGTTCACACACCAACAACTGCACTATTTGTTAACTTGGTTAAAAGTTTTAAATTTACATTAAAATACACAATATTATCGCTCCTATATGTTTCGGTCTTTAATGACCATCATCATTAAACATGTCTTCATCAGTTTTAGCTCACAGGTCAGCCAGTCTCAACTTGTGCCACACTCAGATTCATAATTCTGTTTGTTTCTAGTTTTCGCCAGCGTGCAGGGATTCTTGACAATCGTCTTCATGTCTGGTGCAGTGGGCTTCCTGAAGGGTGCTCTAGTTGTCAATCAGTCTCTTACAATCGCTGAGCACTGTCCCCTGGATCGTTTTGCGGCAGCCTACAGCCTGTTCATGGTCATTAATGGTGTGATTACATTATGTCTTGGACCCCTGGTTGGTACGTTCTGCTACATTTATGAGCTAGTATGGTCGGTAATTTCCAGCCTATCTACTGCAAAAGTGGTCTTTTTGGTGAATTCCATTGCACTTCCAATGATAGTCTGGTAAGTCTCCCCGCACTTCACACTGTAGTCTGGTAGATTCCACTGTACTTCATACGGTAGTCTGGTAAGTTTCACTTAATTTCATACGGTATTTGGTAAATTCCACTGCGCTTCGTACGGTAGTCTATGAAGTTGCAGTGCATTTCATAACGTATTCTGGTAAGTGTCACTACATTTCACACAGTAGTTTGGTAAGTTCCTCTGCAATTCACGTGGCAGTCTGGTAAGTTCTACTGCAGTTCAGATGGAAGTATTTTAGGTTTCACTGCATTTTATAAGGCAGACTGGTAAGATGCACAGCGCTTCAAACTGCATTCCAGTCAGTAAGACATTTTGTACGTACTTCATTTAGTAATTTGAATTATAATTTCTCTTATAATTATCAAACGTCGTATTTAAATGAATATCACTAATATTTCTTACTCGAGAGATCCTGGATTTAAATCTCGGCCGGGGAACGTATATTTTTCTTAGTTTTCTCAATCCTTCCTTGCAAGTGGCAGAACAAGCAAGTTACACCATGGCCATTTCCTTCCACAAGAAGCAACTAAACCAACAAGAATATGAAAGAATGCTGGAGAAGACAACGTACACCCACAATTTTAATATTTGTGCTCTCTTCTCTTTTTGACAAAACATGTTTCACACTCGCACGAAACAAAAGGGGATTTTATAACTTTGTGCATTTTGATGTTTATGGTTTGAGGTAGCAGATGGCAGGACAAAAGATTCCGAACCGAGTGGAGCAAGCATTTCCAGATTTCTATCTTCCCATAATTGCCTTGCTAATGAAATTTCGATTTTGTGTGCCTACAACTCTTTTTCATTAAGCTGACATTCGTTAGTCTGACACCACAATTTAATTTCTCACGAGAAGTTAGTCAGACAGCAAAAGAAGAAGATTATGGCAACAAACAGACGTATTAAATATGTTTGTAGGTTGAGGTCTCCATTCTTCTCAAATTTGGCGCTGCGTCTCTGGATGACGGCTTTCCGACCTCCTGAGACAAGCATAGTGTTGTGGAATGAAGGGCCACCAGCGATTAGGCGCCATATTCCAAAACAACGGTGACCTCAAATATGTCATAGAAAAAACCTAATATCGCTCAAGCTTGCGGGATGTCTTTGTCGGCCTACACACGCCTTCATGAAGTAATCCCATCCATAGGGTAGACACCGGGCGTTTGAAATATTGCAGATCTCCGCTCCATCCAAAATGAAATAATATCTGTTATTACAAGAAGTTTGGCTAAAATATTTTACATAACTTTTAATATACTATGTGCATTATAATTTTAATGTAATCTTAATAATTGTTAATTTGGAATGATACTCGTTCCACACGTTCATAATTCTCCATTTACGGCTGACAAGTTGCATAAAATGATGCATTGTTCCCTGAAGTTGGCTGAGGTTATTGGCCGAAATATATAGAAAATCAAAATTGTGTATTGTGCAGTTAGTTGGCAATACATTTGTGTCTATGCTTCGTACATGACAAGATAAGTGATATACGTAACATTGAGGCCCGTTCGCAAAGCCTATGATGTCATGGAAAGCAAATTCTGGGTGTGTGTATGTGGCCTGTCCGGCTGTACCATATTTGGTAGCATTTTCGGAAGAAATTTTCTGAACATAAAATGTTTGTTGTCATATTTTACACAATTTGTGTCTGAAAAATTTCCCATTCTGAAAAGAATTAAGCGAAGTATTGTCATAAATGCACATAGGCCTTCATGTGAAGAAACCATTATTGTTGTCAGATTTTAATTAACCTTGAATTATGCTGGCAAATGTTCGATAAATATTCAAATATCAAATTCCATGAAAATACATCAAGTGAGAGCCGAGTTTTTCCATGCAGACAGACAGACATGACAAAACTATTAGTCGCTTATCGCAATTTTGCGAACGCGCCTAAAAACCATTTCTGTTTTAACTTTGATAATCTCTTTCTCTTTCAGGTGTGATCAGAGACGATACCAAAAGCTTTCCCTTCAGTATTCACATACTGTCGGGAGTTTTATTCCTCTGCGTGTTGATGTGGGTGGTGGAACACGTGTGGTTATCTTGCAGGAAACAGACACTGAGGTCCGTGGCTTATACCCTGAAGAAGAGACTCTTTTGACTGCCGATGAATGAGCATGATATGCTTGGACATCCAGACGTGACAATTTTGCATAATTCAAGAATATACCTGTATAAAAACAGAATATAATGCTCAGATTTTTTAAAAAAAAGAACTATTAATCAAAAGACATATTCTATATTAATTACTTAGTTTAAGATTTTGAAAGAGGCTTCAAACTTTCATTCTGTTGCATACAAATTTTTGCCTGCATTCAGTAATTTAGATTTATAATAATCTTGACTTTTCTCTGTACTGAACCCACACATGGCTATTACGGCTTCTGTCTTCTCATTTGACTGATTACATATGTCATGTAATTGATATATTTATAAAGGCAAGGCGAAAACACGCACAGTTGTACTGTTTCGGCATGTTTTGCTGATGTTGATCACAGGGCTGTGTCACATTAACATTATTACATTGTTAACTGATGAATATCACTGTTACTTGCTGGTGTAAGGGCCCAAGGGAGTCGTGTTTCAGCCTTGTACAAATTCTAAGACCATTCTCACTTTCCTCCAGGTTTTGAAAAAAAAAAAAAAGAATTTTGACAAGTGAGGTGTGAGATGGTCACGGTGAGTATGCAATTTAGCGTGTTCTAGGAAACGAAAATGCACAGTAATGTTCTATCGTTGAGATCGATATTGTTAGTTGCCTACCCAACGACACTGCTCCACGTGCTGTACATTAACATTTTCATTTTCGCAATCTCAAAAATCTATATACAAGTAGACATAGAGACATTTATTCACAAACATATAGATATAAAAGTCGCAGTAAATCAGCTTACAAATTAATCACAGATCAATGAAATTCGACGAATTTTTATTAAATATAAGGGCACGACATTAACTGGGCATTATGTCTCCTTGTCATCTGTCCATGGGGACAGTTACTGCCTGCTAGCCAGCAATATGTCAATTACTGTCAAGTTCTGCCACAAAGAGAGTATATTAACCTAAATATATGTTATTGTTTGTAAATAGTGAAGTGATCCCTTTACAGGCCCGGTGTGGCCCAGAGGGTGGGTAGAGGTATAGCTCTACTCTTCCATGACCGCGGCACTAGAAGGGGGTGAGTGGTTAGCAGCACGCCCCGGCCGCACTTTACTTCCGGGAAAGACCCGGTACTCGTTTTACAGGAGGCTGGGTGGGCCCCAGGGCCGGTCTGGACGGGCGGAAAATCTCGTCCCTACCGGTATTTGGTCCCGGACCGTCCAGCCTGTAGTCAGTCGCTATACCGACTGAGCTACCGGGCCCAAATTGTTTGTAAATACCTGTTGCAAATTTAGGCCAGTGCATAGGATGTTCTTTCCTTTTTCCCTCATTTCACACTCATGTTGCATTTTGATACAGATTAATTTGTAGTTATGCATAATAAATTATAGCAAAGTAATGCACTTTACAGTCACATGTCTGATTAATATTTGGAACATTTGTAGAGTGAAATTAGAAGGGAAGCGGGAAGAGCGTTGTCGGTATAGCTATAGGCGTAACTGGGTAGGCACAAGTTGGGCAAAGGACCCTCCTACAGTTTTTCTACCTAAGAATAGACTTTTCGGCTAGTTTGTTGAAAAGGGGCAAATAAAAACAAATAGAAGTATTTTGTAAACGGTTATTTGGGTGGTGTAAAGACAGAGGAAAATGAAAATCCTTAATTTCAAGGGACGCGGCATAGAGACCTATTAGTCACCGGTTTGTAAGGAAGAGAGACACTGTAAACATTGCACCCCACCCCTCCCCTCCATTGTTACAAGCCAAGTTACGTCTATGCGGTACAACGAGTCGCAACGGAATGTACGTTCCGGGGATCGAATCCCTGTGGCGTGCGGAATTTTCCGCACTCCAAATTGGCCCTGGTCCCCTCCAGCCTCCTGTACATTTGGCACCGAATCTCTTCCGCGGGGCTTAAGCGAATGGGGCGTGGCTTTGACCAGCCACCCCAAATAGCACCAAGGCTAAAGAAAGAGTAGAGCTATACCTCTACTTCCCTTCTGGGCCATATATTATTTATACATACCTTATCTGAAACAGCACAATTTTACAATTTCAAGGTTATTTTGGTTTCGGTTAATCTCTGTCCTCCTCTATAGGCTACGCCTTGAATGGTTAACATGAGATCATAGTTGCGGTATGACGTAATTTACTAAAGCTGTGACAGACGTTGTGTAATGTAAAGTGGATTTTATACACCATTCTTGCAATGCCACAGACCTACCAACCTGGCTGTTGTACAAAGTAATGGTCAGATGTCATCTTATATCCTTCCGTTTCTCGCGCAATTGACGCCATAATGAGAGTCTGAATCGCTGCATTTAATTCCGTCTATCAGACTTCTTTTCCATGCCCATCAGCTCCTTGTGGGCCACTGCCACCTCATTATCGAGGTTTCACGATCACACTCAGGCACACCACACTCGATAAGACTCCTCTGGACTACTTATGGGCTCGAATCAGAGATCTCTGCCTGAGAACACACAACACTCACAAGAGATAGACATCCATGTACCCGGCCGGATTGGAAGCAGTAATCCCAGCAAATGAGCCCCTGCAGATCCATGCCTTTGTCCGCGCAGCCACTGTGATCGGCCCTTCTATCAATTATCTTATTATAAGTAGTGATTATCTGCGTTGTATTTTCTGTAGCAACAAAATAACTCTCGGCGACTGATGACGCTACGACTCTTCCCTTTCACTGGATTTTGACCTCACATGTACAACAGCGTATTCTAAAAGCCAAGGAATTATGCAAGCGAAGGTCGTTAATCCATTCAGCGCGTTGATGCAGACTGGATAGCTGTTGGTGACGTCTCGCACCAAACCTGCAATGATATTAACAAACGTTAAAACACAAATAATAGGAAATTCTTCGAAGAAATTAGTGCCCTTACATTTTGTCGCCTGTCTGTGCAGTGTAACCATAAAGAATTATCAATTAATTTGACATTCTGAGGACCGTGCAACGTGATATATTCTTATAATAAAACCAAAGAGGAGCACTAATTTCTCAAATTTATTTTTGGAATAGGAGACCCTACATGTTTCGGATAGTATCTCTATCTATACTACACCATATAAACCTATACACACATAAAAAGGAATATGACATAAAAACAATGACGAAAATGCGAAACTGTACCTTGCAGATTTACTGTAGATAAATGGAACAACACTTTAATTAGTAATTGATAATTTTTTAATAAAACCAACGAGGAGCACTAATTTCTCAAATTTATTTT
>Ga0123352_10012959_pt1 | contig 13217 bp, 4 predicted proteins | sample TergutLab28metaG_FD_89700 | JGI IMG/M metagenome (GOLD analysis project Ga0123352, IMG submission 89700) | Labiotermes labralis P1 segment gut microbial communities from Petit-Saut dam, French Guiana - Lab288 P1 | ecosystem: Host-associated > Arthropoda: Insects > Digestive system > Gut ... | reverse complement strand
TCATGTGTTGTGTGGGGTGGGGATTGTTGTGTTGGGGGGGGTGGGGTGTGGGGTGGGGGGGGGGGTGAGGATCAACTCAAAATCTACTTGTTTGCGGACATATGTTTATATGAAATCTTTTCTTGTTTTGGTGTGGGGGACTCAGCCCTGAAGTTCGTCCAGGCATTTTAGGTATACCTGTACAAATCGACGTTTATATGTGCAGGCCTAGTGGACATAATGCGTGTCATAATTATGCTCGTTCAACAACTTTTGCTGTAGACATTTTAAAACCAACTTCGTCATCCATTCAGTTGTTTCGAAAATGACACACGTGAACGGAACTACCGTCTTTCCCGATGTCTCACTGAACGCACTGTATATGAGGAACGCTTCAAGTCACTTTGCAGAATTGACTCTTTCAAGCGTAAACCTCATGAAAGTAATATAAGTCGGTTCCTACCTGACAGTAAACACTTACTGTCTCCATCGTAAAGATGGGTCCATTGATACTGCGTAGGGAGATACGAACGTAATTGCTTTATATTTTTATAATCTTTTTTTTTGTCATGGTGCAAAGCTCTTTACGATCACACTCAGACACATCACACTGCGTAGGTTTCCTCTGGACGAATGATCAGCCCTACGCCGAGACCTCTGCCTGACAACCCACAACACTCATAAGAGACAGACATCCATGCCCCCGGAGGGATTCGAACCCGCAATCCCACCAAGTGACAGACCGCAGACCCACGCTTTAGACCGCGCGACCACACCGGGACCGGTCTTTGAGAATCGCACGGAAACCACATGATTTTGTGGGTGAAGTTCATAGTTTATAACGTAAGTCTAGGTGATGCATGTGTGTGCTTGCAAGGGTTAAGTGGCCGCTCTCATATCGGGCTTCTTCATTCGTCTCTTCCAAACCCTTTTCGCTACTTGGCGACCGTAACAGCGCAACATGCCTTCTAAATATATTGTCGTGGCAGAGCTATGGGACCGGAGCGATACGGATTGTCTTTTATAGCTAGACGTCTAAATCTGTGCGCGGGGGCTTTCTTTCATCCATAGTTTACTGGTATGTGGAGCAACGATTTCTTGTTGTTGACGTAGATGGCCGATACAAGAAACGTGGCGACACACAGCCTGCCCCTACACCACCATCATATAGTAAAGCACCCATACACTCCTATGGCTAACAGATGCACTATTCAAGTTTGAAGCACACCAAGCCACAAGGCTTCTTCATTGCAGTGGAGTGGTGCTGAAGGTTTTCAGTAGAATATCTGGAGCTGAAGGGGATGAGCTTGTAGTGGTTGTTTCGTTTGTGACACGGACATTGCGTCGGGTGGGACAAGGGGAGTGCTTAGTTAGTTGACAAAGAGCTGAAGGATCTTGAGAAAATTTTAACGTCACGCACAATTAATCGCTGTCGTAACGACTGTAAACTGAATGATGAACTGTGTAGTTCGGTACGGAATTGTACGAAGACCTGGTTTTTTATATCATCTCCATCGATTTGTCTGTACAGTACTGCAGTTGCTGGGTCTTCTTTTGTGTGTTTCTTTGCTTTCTTCTTTGTCTTTTCGTCATGCTTCCTTCTGACTCTTCTTCGTTCTGACTCCTTTCTTTTGTGTTTTTCATTCCTTCTGTCTCTTTCTTTCCTTCTGTTTCTTTCTTTCCTTCTGTCTCTTTCTTTCCTCCTGTCTTTTCTTCCTTATGTCTCTTTCTTTCCTTCTGTTTCTTTCTTTCCTTCTGTCTCTTTCTTTCCTTCTGTCTCTTTCTTTCCTCCTGTCTTTTCTTCCTTATGTCTCTTTCCTTCTTTCTGTCTCTTTCCTTCCTTCTGTCTCTTTCTTTCCTTCTGTTTCTTTCTTTCCTTCTGTCTCTTTCTTTCCTTCTGTCTCTTTCTTTCCTTCTGTCTCTTTCTTTCCTCCTGTCTTTTCTTCCTTATGTCTCTGTCCTTCTTTCTGTCTCTTTCCTTCCTTCTGTCTCTTTACTTCCTTCCTTCTCTTTCTTTCCTTCTGTCTCTTTCTTTCCTCCTGTCTTTTCTTCCTTATGTCTCTTTCCTTCCTTCTGTCTCTTTCCTTCATTCCTTCTATCTTTTTCCTTCCATCTGTCTCTTTCCTTGTCTCTTTCTCTTTCCTTCCTTCTATCTCTTTCCTTCCTTCTCTCCCTTTTCTTCATTCTGTCTCTTTCCTTCCATCTGTCTGTCTCTCTCTCTCTCTCTCTCTCTCTCCCCTCCTGTCTCGTTCCTTCCTTCTGTCTCCTTGCTTCCTTCTGCCTCTTTCCTTCCTTCTGTCTGTGTTATTCTTTCCGTCTTTTTGCTTCCTTTTGGCCCTTTCCTTCTAAATCTTTCATTCCTTTCCTTTATCGTTTCTTCAACAACAAAACAGCTTTCAGCATCACCAAACACGCTGCAGCCATATTTCCCCTTTCCATCCCAGTAACGTACAGTTGTACAGCACGTGTGTTAGTTTCTGGTGGCGATGAAGTCACAAGCAGAGTGGGCAGCATGCAGGCTACTGCACAGTGCAGTGCACTAACTTATACACCGCTCTTTCCTGGTCATTAAGCCTCCTGTCAGCCTGTTTATAAATTTGATGAACGGTTTATGTTACTTGACAAAAAACACATTTATGACCTCAAGTCAAGTGGACTTTATTATGAGTCAGCGTGGCCGATATCTGCCAACTGCAGGACAACTTGAAAGTCTCCAATATAATTTTAAAAGGACCATGAAAAGTTTAACTTTGAAGCTAGGTTATAAATAGACTAACAGGCATGCCTTCAGTATAATGCTGCGTTTTTCACATTGCACGGAAAGCCTGACAAGTGGAGTAAAGTGAACAAATGACAGTTTCTCAAGTTAGGCGTGCTCATACATTGTACAGAACTGTAACTATCGCCTCAAGTGCTGACGTAATTCGTGGGACTCCTTGTTTATATTATGTTTATTTAAATGCTTTTCCGGACGTGCACAAATACGCAGTTCCCCCTTCTTCCCGTATTTTGTTACCGCGCTGATTTGTATCTTTAAAATTTAAGTGGGTAATTAATTTGTTATATTCATTTCAGCGCTGTGTGCGAGGACTCCATCTAATACTTCAGTTGCACCTCCTGAGGGCTGGACGTAAGGGTCCTAGCTGATAATCATTTACGGTTATGAACACTATGTGTTGGGGTCCAAACTGATACTTTATTTTTAGCTCCTGAACGCTGGGTCTAAGAGCCCCGGTTGATAATTTTTTGCAGATCACATCTGTCATTGCTTTAGCATGAAATTCATTGCAGCACCTACGAAATTTGTATTCCGAAGCACTACACACATTTTCTTTTGAATATGTTCTGTTATGTTTTACATACATCTTTATCTTGGATGTCGTCCAGACCAGCCCTGGGGTCCACCCAGCCTCCTGTAAAATGGGTACTTGGGTCTTTCCCGGGGGTAAAGTGCGGCCGGGGCGTGACGCTGACCACTCACCCCCTTCTAGTGCCGCGGTCATGGAAGAGTAGAGCTATACCTCTACCCACCCTCTGGGCCACACTGGGCCTGTAACGGGATCACTTTACCTTTTTAATATCTTGGATGTTTATTTATTGGTGACGCAACTGTATTGTTCTCACAGCGCTGACTATACCGAACGGAGAAATATTCGCTGTTACAAAATACTGTAGAAATTTTAACTTTTTTTTTATATGTGACGTTATGATTTCTGGTAGAAAGTTACCAACGTTTGGGTGGACGTAGTGCTTACCATATTTACGGTAAACTCCTTACTGCCTTACTCATTGTCCCGAAGATGGAGGCAGCACATGTCCTCGAACCACCTGTATATTTCTACCAGACAGTGGGATATCCGATCTTAGAAGGAGGTAGACCTCGCATTCAAAGCGATGGGAAACTGAGATGTAGACAACTTCATGGACGCCTCTATTCCTGCCACGTACGTTGAGTCATTTTAAAATCTGAACCCATAAAAGTACCGCGCGCTGTCGCTGGCTTGTTAGCCCTTTACGGCACATTGATTACTGCAGAGACCGTCTGCTGTAATATTGAAAGAACTCTGTATTTTGACCAGAGTGTATGTTGCGTGCATGAGAGGAATAAGGAGCTATTTAAATAGGCTTTTCGGATGCGACGCCGTGGTGTTTGGTAGATGTATACCAACGTTTCGGAGGAACGGGTCGCCTCGATTGTCAGGATAGTAAAACGTGATGCAGACAGCGTGCCGTCCGACACATTGGAACTGACCTACCAGACTGTAAGGCGTACTGTTCCGGAACACACCAAGCGTTGTGGTCAGATCTCAAACATTATTTCTCTAAAGACTGTTAATGAGTTGAAATTTGTACTGGAAAAGCAGTGTGTTTTCTTGAATTAGGAACTTCAGTTTCAAATATAATTTATACATTACACCGTTTTTGGGATGCGACGCCCCTTAATCTAGCAGAGAGGACGACGGTATTGTAAGAATGTGCTGCCTGGGTTTTCAGGGTAGAAGATTCAGATTGTATGTTCGTACGACAAACCGTGACATAGCTGACCAAACCGCACGGCATCACGATCAGGAAGGCCGTAAGTTTGTCACCCTCGTGAACACCGCAAATCTCAAACAGTGATTCTTGCTTTGAGCAGCATCAACAGATTATTTTTTTTGTAATGCTGACGAAGTGTGTTTTCACTGACTTAAGAATGGAATTATTAAATGTTGCTTGCATAAATCTGCGTCTTCAGTGGGTTGAGAGCCAACCGGATATGTGGAGTTCCCTGCGTTGTGTTTTGAGCCCAGATTACGTGTACAAAGAAGTACTGTAATTAACGTAACAATATTGTAATACAAAGAGTCATTTACGTGATGTTTTGTAAAATGTTCATTGATGTGTTATGCAGGTTCTCTATGTAGAACAAAGGCTGGAAGCATGAATGAACCCGTCCGTACACGAGGGTGGGCCTGTGCGTGTTGTTAGGATCAATTGACTAGTTGGAGATGATACATGGATTGCTGTGTAGATGGCAGAGCAGACCACTGCTGGTTGCAGCAAATATTGATCTGCCATGTGCTGCACGCATTGTGCTTCGTAAAACTTACGGTAGATGGTGTTGGTTGTTACATGGCGTAGTACCGATGTCATTCGTACGATTCGACAGTATGTTTCAGAGTTGAGAGAATTTTATTATGATAAGCGTGCCATTTTAAGTATGACGGCGAAATAATCGGTAATTTATCTTTAATATGAGGACCTAATAGCACTAAATAATTTCAGATTGTGGATGCTGTGCGGTTTTAGTAATATTCATTTATTGCTGACGTTTATCGGCAAGCTTTATCGCAATGTGGGTCAGAAGTATTGATTACGTCGCATGCGTTTCGATGCCTGTGCTGGCGTCATCATCAGTGTGAACGTCGCTCATGTATGCCATTTGCATATGTTTGGTGCGTGTTATTACCAGGTGTTGGGTTACGCATAACTTTTTTCACTTTTACTTCTTTGGGTACGTTTTTTGGTGTTCTTGGTTCTGATTTTTTAAAACGTAGTCGTAAAATTGCGAAAAGTGGCTATTGGCTTCGTTATGTCTGTCCGTCCGCAGGAGGAAAACTCGGCTTCTACTGGACTGATTCTCATGAAATTTGGTATATGACTATTTTTTTGAAAATCTGTCGAGCGTTTGGGTTACATTAAAACCTAGCAAGAATAACGGGTACTCTACATGAAGACCTGTGTACATTTATGATATCTTGCCATATTATTCTGGGAATGAGAAACGTTTCAGATAAAAATTGCAGAGGAAATAAAAAAAACACGTTTTATGTTCAATAACTTTTTTCGAATATGGTGCCGGTTATGAGATAATGTGGAAAAATATTGTAGAGCCGGACATGCAACAGATAGCAATGTAATATGACGCATGCTCTTTGCATTCTGGATGGCTAAGGCTACAGAAGCACACTCAGAATTTGTAATACTTATTGCTTTCCCACGGTAACAGTGGTTACACGAACGTGCCCTGCAAATACCTGACTTGGTCTCTGATCACTGCCTGGTTACCATCGTGCTAACTTGTGCATGTGTGCTATCCTTAACTTATATCAGTTAGCACAAGGATGATCAGTAAAATGAAACAGTAAGAACAGGAACGGATCCAAAGAAGAGAAACAGAGAGAAATGCTGAAATATGTCCCAACAGTTGAGAACTGTACACACCAAACATAACGTAAATGATTGACGCGGAACAGGTTGGCGCTGATAAGGAATATAGGCGTCGAAGTGCCTACGTTATAATCAGTACTTGTGACACACACTGTGATGTATGTCGTTGGTATACGATAACGGTAAATGTAAATTAATCCCATCACTTTGCCTGACATGTTTGCTTGACTGTGTGTGTGTGTGTATGTGTGTGTCTGTACCATACAGCATAACAGCCACTTCGTATGCGCCTCATTGTCTTTTGCATTGGGGTCTGAGCAAACTATTGGGAATCAAATTAAGAACGGTTGAAATTCGTGAAGTGTCTACTGCCACTCGGCCCAGAATATTTTGTTTTATTGTTTGCTGTATAAAACACACAGAACTGCGGTTATGCGTGTTGTTCTGTAGGGGTGTGACACTTCGTCTGTCACGTTAAGCGAAGAAAATAGGCTGAGGGTGTTAGAGAATAGGGTGCAGAAGAATACGCGTGGACCGAAGGGAAATGGGATAACAGTTGGCTGTAAAAAACGGCACATTGAAGAGCATCATGATTCGCATTCTTCTCAGACACTACTATACTCATAAAAAAGGAGGATGAGATGGGCAGGGCATCTAGCACGTATTGGAAAGAAGATAAATTTTAAACTCATGGTTCCGTGCATCGTAATTCAATGTTAATAAAAATCCAACCAGATGCAAGAGTATGCAGATATTTATTTACTGTAAAGTGACTTTACAGTAAATAAATATCTGCATACTGTTGCATCTGGTTGGATTTTTATTAACATTAAAGAAGATAAATGTTTGTAGGGTTTGGTAAGGAAACCTGGAAGGAAGAGATCGATTTGAAATATAAGCACAGGTAGTCGATAATATTAAAGTGGGTGTTAAGTAAATAGGATTGGAGGGCGTGGAGTGGATTTATCTGGCGCAGGATAGTGACAACTGGTGAGCCCTTATGCGTGCGGTAATGTACTGGCGGGGGAGTTTCTTTCGTAGCTGAGGGACTTGTAGCACCTCAAGAAGGCCGGCACGGAGTTAGCGTCTGTGTTCATACTATTCTCAATCTTATATATGGACTTCCAAGGGCCTTGTTTCCAAGCGCATCAACATACATTTTCTCCCTATCCTAGACCACTTATATACGGAGTAAATTTTAATACCGGCATCTTTTAATATAAACAAGACAGACAGTGTACAATTGGCGTAACACGGAGGCGCGTTCGTACCACTGTTGTGGCTGTAGGAAAAACAAGTATTACATATTCTGAGTGTTTATTTTTTAGCCTGAGGTATTCAGCTTGTACATCGTACCGTTTCTGCGCCGTCTTGTATTGTCATCTGTGACCTCTCTGATTTCTACCATATATTCCACATTATCTTGTAAACGACACAATTTTCGGAAAATAGTTATTGAACACGAAACTTGTGTTCTGATTTTCTCTACAACTATGTGTGAAATGTTTCTCATTCTAAGGATAATTCAGCGCGGTGATATCACGTAAAGTACCCCTAATTATTTTCGAATTATGACGAAACTTCCATTTTCTCGGCACAGTATCGAAAAACACTCAGATACAAAATTTCATAAAAGTCTATCCATTCGAAGCCGAGTTGTAACATGCGGACAGACAGACGGACGGGCAGACATGACTGTTAACATTTCATTTATAGTAATTTTTACAGCAACATATTTCGGTCCTAAAAGGTCATCATCAGGCTAAACACTTCATAAAATACTTAAGAAGCTCTACAATTCTTCAACTTACCGTCGTTTGTACTCAAAAATTATTTTCGACGGGAATATAATGTATGAGCAGCCACAATATTAAAGGAGAATACTTTTGTGTGCGGAAAAGCAGCCGCTTCGTCCAGACTGGTGGTGCTATCTTGTGCAGTTCCCTACGGATCATTTAGTTTGTACTGCCGGTGTGAGTGGCTCAGTTAATAATATTGTAGTTACCTTCTTTCATCTCTAGATTTGAAGTTTACAATTCACCTTTCAGTCCAATGGAATATAAAAGTGCACGCAGATTGTAAAATTCTTTTAAAGTGTATCGAATTAATGGCCCGGAAACGACCGTAACAATTTGTGGAGGATTGGAGACCAGAAAATGGGAGCAAAAACCAGGGTTATCGAATGAAGGAGACACCTACAGAAGTGACACATATGCTTAGGATTGGTAGAGTCTCCAAGTTCCTGTTATTCGTAATGGATATTATTTGTGTACGTTTTCTTTTGTATGTGGAAAGAAAAGAGAAAAAGTGTAAGAGAATGTGACATAGGAAGAAACGAAAGGGATATAGGAGGGGTGCGAGGAGGAAGAGAAGACGGAGAGGAAGAAACGGAGAATAATTGATAAATATTATGGAAAGACAAGACGAATAAGTTTATCAGTGGATTAATTTCTGTGTCTAGTACGAAACTGACGGGGCACTTGGTGGCGCACTTGGTTGAGGCACTGCACTACAAGTCGGAAGATCGCGGGTTCGATTCCCGATGGTGTCACTGGAATTTTTCATTGACATAATCCTTCCGGCCGCACTATGGCACTTGGGTCGACTCAGCCTCTAAATGAAATGAGTACCAGGAATATTTCCTGGGGTGTAAAGGCGGCCGGTGCGTAAGGCTGTCAAACTTACCACATTCATGTGCCGATTGTCTTGAAATCTGGGAGCCTCAACGTCCAGGAACCCTAGGGGCCTGTCCAGGCTTGTAATGGGATTGCTGTACCTTTATTAGGAAACTGGCAGATCCTGTTTAATGTTCCTTATCTAAAAACCGAAATATTTAAACCGCAAACATAACAGTTCTAGCTGTTGTTTTGTGTAGGTGTGAAAATAAGAGTCATAGAAATGGACTTCAGTCCGTACCACAATAGGATGATGCCCTAGTATTAAAAGAAAAAGAGAACAGTTGCGAGAAGAATACGCGTTTACAGGTCTCGGCTGTGTCACCGTTTATCCTGACGATTTCTCGCCCTTTTTTCGGTAAAGCCAGGCGAATATCTGGATAGTCACGCTTATTTGCGCACTACGTTCCTTTAAATGTTGTAAATGCTTAAAAATTCGTACCACCAGGTCATTCCTATAAACGGTCAGGTATTTCTAGCGGCGTCTGGGTGGATGGGGTGCGGGTTTGGTACTTCCCGACGCCCTAATCTGATAACAGAGAGATATTTCAAACACATCGGTAGTTGGGTCCAGTGATGAGTTCTTCACAGTGAGGCGCGCGTACGTACCGGGGTGCTGATAAGTCCTTAGCCCGACCAAGAAGGAAACAAGCTCGGAAGCATGTCAGGGGCGTACGCGATTTCAACAACATCGAGACGCGAGCTGTCATCAAGTTAATTTTTTTCCTGCAAGGCAAGGCGTCGAAGGAAATTCACGCCATTCTGACATAAACATTAGCTTGTTTCCTTCCTGGTCGGGCTAAGGACTTATCAGCACCCCTGTAAGTTATGTAGGGAAGTGACCATGAGTCGTAAATGAATGGTTTGTGTCGAAAGTTTCGTCGCGAATGAATGTCATATGAGATGGCATCTGTTGTGATGGTCGTACGTGTGATTAATACAGAAGAGATATCTGATAACAGGGGAGGAGATGTCACGTGACATGCCGTGGTTTGGATTCCGGGTTTTGCAGGGGATTTTTCTATTACGAATATTCAACTGTAGGCGTGTCTTATGAAATTAACGGCGACTTGCTATGACGCCTCGACATGTTCTGACATTGTTCGTGACGGACGCGCGTCCATTCACGATTGAGGAGCGTCTGTTTGAGAGAACTGACTCACATTTTCCCGTTACCCCAGGCCCTTAAAACGACATTCCTGTCTCGTGAAAGCCCTTGCGCCCGTCATGAACAATATAAAACACGCTAAAACGTAAAATAAAGTCGCCATTATTTTTTTTAAATATGTCCGCAGTAGCACGATTATGAAATTCTTCTTAAAAGTGGGAATCCCACCCATGGCGTCACGTTCCACCCAATACGCAACACCAGTCAGTAGCAACATCGATGGACATTACCAGAAGCTGTAGTTACAGTGATGTGCTCTTCATGATGGGCGGAAACATCTCCCGAAACGTGTAGAGCTGATGAAGATTAAAGTAAATAAATTAAAATAGTTGCATCTTGTTGGTTATCAATTGTTACTGTACTAGAGATGCACGGAAACACGAACGTTAACTTTACAAATGAATATCTCGTTGCTTGGAGCAAGAACATTCTCAACGCGCTGGGAATCACTGCTTTGCTGAAGAAATTGCTCTGATTTTACGGACCCCGAGCATTCCTTACTGTTTTGACAACAGCTCCAGATTTGTCATTGTTCTCGACCTGCGTAATGTGATGCACACCATCACACCCTTTCTTTTAAGGCTTACTTTAATATTTTCGTTCCATGTATTTGAACAAGGTCTCACAAGTTACCTCTTCCTTTAATATCAAACAACAAAATTTTGAAAGCCTTTTGCGTGTGTTACTTGTCTGGTCATTCACATGCTGCTATACCGTACTTTGTACGTAATTACAGTTGAGCTGTCGCTGTGTGTTGACGTGGATTGATGTTTGTACGTCATTCATGCATCGTAGCAGGAGAGGCGTTGTCTGTCTATAAAGAGGGTCACTGCTTCGTGCATATGTCACGTACAGACGTGGCTTAAACGGGATCGTGCCGCGCGTACATAATGTTACTTTCTCACCAGCGGTGGGGAAGTAATTCTGTCTGCTTGCTGAGAGCGTTACTGTCTTCTGGGATGCAGAACCATGTAGCGTGGCAAAGACGTTTCTTCGAAACGTCGGACTGACTGCACGTACCGAAGATGCTACCTGTCCTTCAGGCTGCACTTACTGAAGATGTTACCTGTCCGTCAGACTACACTTACCAAAGATTTTACCTGTCCGTCAGTCTACAATTACCGAAGATATTACCTGTTCGTCAGACTGCATTCACCGAAGATGTTACCTGTCCGTCAGACTGCACTTACTGGGGATGTTACCTGTCCGTCAGACTGCACTTACCGAAGATTTTACCTGTCCGTCAGACTGCAGTTACCGAAGATGTTACCTGTCCGTCAGACTGCACTTACCGAAGATGTTACCTGTCCGTCAGACTGCACTAACCGAAGATGTTACCTGTCCGTCGGACTGCACTTACCGAAGATGTTACCTGTCCGTCAGACTGCATTTGCTGGGGATGTTACCTGTTCGTCAGGCTGCACTTACCGAAGATGTTAGCTGTCCGTCAGACTGCACTTATCGAGGATGTTACCTGTTCGTCAGACTGCATTTATCGAAGATGTTACCTGTCCGTCAGACTGCACTTATCGAAGATGTTACCTGTTCGTCAGACTGAACTTACCGAAGATGTCACCTGTTCGTCAGACTGCACTTACCGATGATATTACCTGTCCTTCAGACTGCACTTACTGAAGATTGGTGTCGCCTGTAATGTGTTTCCCAGATGATAACAATCTTCAGGAAGTGACAGACTGCTTCAGAAATATGGACATTTGAGCTGCAATAAAACGTTTATGATTTTTTTAGTTTGGTAAAGAACCTTCGAATTCCTTAAAAATAGACCGCATTTGGCCTGTCGAATATCTGGTAACAGTTGCTGCCAGGGCGGTGAATTTTAAGTTGCGGTAATGTGGGACGTGACATCGTTGAGCTGGCTAAATAGATACCAGTGCTCTGGAGGATCTTGCCACCACCATCCGTGCGAAAGCATGTTTCCCCGAAACGTCGGTACCTGTCTGTTTTACTATGTGACGTCATATCCCAGAATACTGTCATCTTAACCAGAATAAGTATGAACTTTAAAGTATGACCTGTACTGTAGATTCGGTTAATTGACTGATAAACATGTACAGTCGAACTCGGTTATGACGCCGTGAAGGGGACTGGGTGTTTTATGTCATAAGATAGCGTTGTACTAAGCGAGGAGTATAATGCTGCGGTTGACAGTAAGGACTTAATTGGTACCACAGGATATCTCTCGTTATAGACGAGGTGTCATATAAACCGATGTCGTTGTAACCGGGTTTGTGTGTTGATGCTTAATTGAGTTTACGTGATAACACAGGAGTATTCTACTTTAAGGTTCGTGGTTGCACACAAAAAGTCGCTCTGGTTTAGAAGTATTTGTGCCGACCATTTGAGTGAGGGACACAGAAATTCACTGTTTTAACAGTCAATGTACTCTGCTCGTTTATGTGCACACATATTTTGAAAGAAGTGTTTCAAATAACTGTTAACGTACGCTATACATCAATTGCATATTCACAGACCTTTTAATATCCAGGTTACTAGGCATACTGACTTTCTGTTGACCGCATGCTTGGGGCTGACAGCCCCTCCCCGTAAAGCATCACGTGTCTCGAAACCCGAAGAAAAGCCCCAGAATGGGAAGTCAAAACGAAAAGGATTTGGACAACGGAATATGGAATATTATTTTGGTGCATGGAATATCAGCACACTGACATGAGTTTCGTGCCAAGAAGATAATGGGCTTAAGAATGCGGAAAGGAGAAGCAGTGGTTAGACGTGTGGAGAGGCATATGCAAGAGGCATATGCAAGAGGCATATGCAAGAGGCCAAGACCCGATATCGGGCTGTTGCGCCATAGAAGAAGAAAAAGAAGATAAAAAAGAAGGCAGAGGAGGAGGACAAGGAGACATAGGACAAAAAGAAGATGGTGAAGAGGAGAAGGATTATGAGAAAGAGGGGGAGAAGGAAAAGAATAAGGAGAAGAATACTAAGAAGGGGAAGAAGGAGAAGAAGAAGAAGAAGAAGGAGGAGGATAAGGAGAAGAAGATGAAGGAGGAAGATGAGGAGGAGAAGAGTACTAAGAAGGAGAAGCATGAGGAGGAGGAGGAAAAGATGGAAGAGGAGGAGAAGGAGAAGAATAAGAATAAGAATACTAAGAAGGAGGAAAAGAAGGAGAATAAGAAGGAGAAGAAGAAGAAGAAGACTGAGGGGAAGAGGAGAAGAATACTAAGAAGGAGAAGGATGAGAAGAAGTAGAAGGATGAGGAGGACGAG
>Ga0123352_10012955_pt1 | contig 13219 bp, 10 predicted proteins | sample TergutLab28metaG_FD_89700 | JGI IMG/M metagenome (GOLD analysis project Ga0123352, IMG submission 89700) | Labiotermes labralis P1 segment gut microbial communities from Petit-Saut dam, French Guiana - Lab288 P1 | ecosystem: Host-associated > Arthropoda: Insects > Digestive system > Gut ... | reverse complement strand
TGTATTTATGTGTTTTATATTTATCTGAGAACAAACAGCGACTTGTGCCACTTACAGCATAAACTGATTGGTTTTTATAACCGAGATGAAAAGTGTTTACAGCGCGGTACGGACTGGGTCTTTTAAATAAAGCTGTCTGCGCTTCGTCTTTAAAAGGTTAGTAAACCCAATTCGTCAAGATAATTTCTTCAGTTCATACTGAATGCAGTATTAAAGAGAGTTCAAGCATAGTGTTTACAATATGTACCACATATTTCGGTACTAAAAACTCTCGGTTTTACAAGCATTATATATTTATTAATTTCTGTTATGAGCCTTGGATCAAACGACTGTCTCTTAAGAGAAACATGACCACTCCAAAGCCTGGATTTAACCTGAATTGTATCTAGTAAGCCAGTTAATGCCTTACAGTAAACACACTTTTTTCTAAATAAAAGCATTCAGTTAATATTACTGATCCTTGTGGCCGCGCGGTCTAAGGCGTGGGTCTGAGACCGCTTGTTTGCTGGGACTGGAATTTCGAATGCCGTCAGGGGTATGGGTGTCTGTCCCTTGAGAATGTCGTGTGTTGTCAGTTAGAGGTCTCTGCGACGTGCCGATCCCCGTCCAGAGGACTCCTACCGAGTGTGATGTGTCTGAGTATGATATCGAAACCTCAACAGTGAGGCGGCCTAGAACCAAGTATGGCTGCTGTACCAAAATAAATTCAGTTAATGTTATATATGGAAATAATAGAGGTACACCCTATGGTAGAAACGTAGAATATTTAAATGTCAGACCTGTTAGTATATAAAGAAGCCGCTGGGCTTTGAAGGGTGAAGAAATCGACAGGTATTTGTACGACGCAATTAAAATTTTAGACATCATTCAAATGAACTTAAAACAGTTTTGAAGAGTTTTGGAGATAATAATTCTTAGAATTCAAGGGGCAGCAGTTAGAGGAGACTGGAGAAAAGTGTGTATTCAAGAGCTTCGAAACTTGCACTATTTATCACGTGTTATTAGGGTCACTAAGTCAGCGATTAAAAGATGGGCGGGACACATAACATGCATGGGGAGGGGAATAACTGCTGCGAGAAATTAATGGACCTGGAGACACTTATGAAGTCTGGAAACAGACGGCAGTGTGTTAAAATGTACTCCAAAGAAAGAGAGTTTGAGGAGGTGTAATCGATTGAGCTGGCTCGGGATAGGTTGTAACAGAGGGCACACGTGAACGAAGTAGAGAAGACTGGCGGTTTCACACCGGACGGAAAATGTCACAACCAGCTAAGAAACTATCAAATTCTCAAGAAGATCCCTATACCGTGGACTTCGATATATTTTTTGAATAGCAGTTAGAAAAGGCCTGCTGAGGAGAATTCAGGAAGCTTAGCACGAGATTAGGAAAGAGAATGGAAAACCCAGGAAATAGAATTAAGTTTCAGGCAGATGCAAGAACTTTCCATTTTCTCAAAAGCGTCCAGAAGGGTTATTGTATCCGTCCAGCCTCTATCTTTGGTACCAGAGGCTTCCCTCCAGGGGTAAATGAAGCTATTTTTGGAGGTCGCACAACAAATACCGTCTACCGCAGTTTCACCCTAGGATAGTCCACGACGTCCCACGAGGGGATTACAGGTATAGTTTCACTCTTTCTTGAACCTCGCCTCTCGATTGGGTTGGGTGGTTAAAGTCTGGTCCTAGCCGCTTTACACCCCGGGAAACAGGCCAGGTACACGTTGTACAGGACCGAAGTTAAATATGAGGGAACTTCTAAGCCCACTCCCCCATATGTCTTTAGGGCCTCGTGTTCAAATTAAGATCAGTAATTAATGTACCAGCATTTCTTTGCATATCTCTTTGACTGTAACACGTGCAGACATCTAAAAGCTGCACAAAAATTTGTCCCTTGTAACAGTTTTACCTGAAATTTCTGTGTATCTGTAGTTCGTAACAGGACAATAGGAAGCATGGCATCTGGCACTACAATACAATGTCCAGGATATCACTATGCCAACCGACTAAAACTAACACAAGCACTACAATGCAAGTGGAACACTACTAAACGCGTTGCCAATTGTGCCACATGTAATGATGAATTATTCCCCGTCTTCAATTAAGATTTAATCACCTAGCTACTGTAATGCTCTATTATCTATTCCAATAACATGTATTGTTTTACGTAATGTGAGAACTGAGATGAATCGCAAATTACACTGAATATAATGGGAAGAGGAAAAATATGAAAAATGACTTGATATGACAATCTACAAAAGACACTGATTATCGCAACTAACCTTCGGTTTTGGAGCTGCAGCTTCTTTGAACACATGACGAAATAAATTCACGAAGAATTGTTCGTCCTCAGGAACTAAACTCTTCCCATCTGTTTAAATTGTTTGCCTTCTCATATGGGAGCAAAGTGTTCACTGTGCCGGTCAATACAGTCAAACATTTGGCCTCATCCCAAGATAATTACGAATAGTTTACAACAGCGCATTTGAAGAACCATTTTAATATTTTTCCTGTCACCTATGACCAGAACGTCGAAATGATCTCTTGAATTCGAACTTCTATCTAAAATTGTGAATATATTTGATAAGCAGGTGACATGGAAAAACAAGCGACTTTACAGAAGAGAAGGGATCGATTTTGACATATTTCAGTTCTTGTAAATAACACTGAAAACTGCGACATGACACAAAATTCTGATTATCAGCAACGGCCATAGGAAAGTTCCTTCCCTTGTACATGGGTGCTGATAAGTCTTTAGCCCGACCCTGGAAGGAAACAAGCTACAGCGACCAAGATTTACAACAGGAATATATTCCTGTTGTTTGTATGCCTTAAGTCTATATTCCTGTTTTTTTTTCGCCTTAAGTCTTGGTATAGAGTCGTAAGTTTGGTCGCTGTAGCTTGTTTCCTTCCAGGGTCGGGCTAAGGACTTATCAGCACCCCTGTATTTAGTTCGCCGAAACGTCGGAAACTAATTTCATTATCAATAACTTCACAAAGAAACAAAATAAGCAATATCAATATGCCTATAAAACCTGAAATAATGTAATTCTAAATTTGGTTTACAACAAATTAATAGAAAGACGATCACTTTTACAAAAATATAACCCCCCAGTGGGTATGAAAATACAAAGACTTTTCCGAAGAGCGCAACCTTAAAACTAATGTAAAAGTCACTTGCCGGCCCCACTTGATGGGGAGAAGTGCCCGACACTTCCGCCCCAGGCCGTAAATAACAAAGAAATTTAAATGTCGCCATTACATTACTCAAATACCGTCTTGTATACTATTTCGTGGAATAAAAACCGTGACTGCAGACGTTGTTAATAAAACGTCACAAAAGCCGACATATTCAGAATAATATGTAGAGCGAGCAAAAACGCCAATGTATTTCGAATAGTGTGTACAATAAGCAACACTGTCGGTGTATTCAGAATACAAGCGAGTAACAAGACCAATGTATTTAGAATAGTGAGTAGAGCGAGCAACAATGCCGATATATTCGGAATAGTGTGTAGAGCGAGCAACAGTGCCAATGTATTTAGAATAGTGTGTACAGCGAGCAACAATGCCAATGTGTTTAGAATCGTATTTAGATCGAGCAACAATGCTAATGAATTTAGAATATTGTGTAGAGCGAACAACAATGCCAATGTATTTAGAATAGTGTGTACAGCGAGCAACAATGCCAATGTGTTTAGAATCGTATTTAGATCGAGTAACATTGCCAATGAATTTAGAATATTGTGTAGAGCGAACAACAATGCCAATGTATTTAGAATAGTGTGTACAGCGAGCAACAATGCCAATGTGTTTAGAATAGTGTGTACAGCGAGCAACAATGCAGATGTTATAGCAGTTGTAGTAACTCCGCCGTTAGTTAACGTTTAATGTACGGCCGGAACCAAACTGCATTACACGTATGACGTACCTGTGTCATCATTATCATCGGCGTGTGTGGGTACGTGATGTCTTGCTGTTCGCTCCTCCATTGTTACCAATATGCACAATCATCAAGGTAAGTGAAAGGTTGAAAAAATTTACAGCTAGTTTATTGCAGATAGATTCTCTAGAACTTAGTTATGTTTCAACACAGTGCCAAATTCACCACCCTGTGTACTGTGCATGTTGACTGCTTGCCGTGCCCACAGCTGCGCGCTATAGGGCCTCCATGTTTTGCGCACAGGTTATATTTCAACTCATTCTCCTGTTCTTTCGTGTGTTGTTTTATGTGTTTGTAATACTTGGTACCCACCCGATCCTGAAGGCAGAAAAATTTAATTTTCCAAAAGAACAAACCACACGACTTCACAAACCGTTGTCGACATTTTGAAGAACCTGTCGTAAAAGTGTGGTCGGAATGTGTAAACAAGAGATTTAATTTACAATTACGGTTTTAATATTTTGCTTACTTTTACGCTTTCACTATCAGCGCCACAGACTGTCGAGTGCCTAATATTGTCGGTATTTATATGAATAAGGAATTAGAAGCAATACTGGAGTGGCCGTACAGTGAAGGTAAAGTGATCCCGTTACAGGCCCGGTGTGGTCCAGAGGGTGGGTAGAGGTATAGCTCTACTCTTTCATGACCGCGGCACTAGAAGGGGGTGAGTGGTCAGCAGCACGTCCCGGCCGCACTTTATGCCCGGGAAAGACCCGGTACCCATTTTACAGGAGGCTGGGTGGGCCCCAGGGCCGGTCTGGACGGGCTAAAATCTCGCTCCACCGGGATTCGATCCCGGACCGTCCATCCCGTAGTCATGGCCATATAGTAGTATGTGTTACTATTTAATATTTGTGACTAAGGAACTGAGGAAGATAACCAAATGCCCGTCAGGGCAGCAGGTAACACAGCCGGTATTTTAACTTCCCACCTCCGGAATCCAAGTCTTAGGCGTTACTGCTTGGGCGAGTTTGCTCGACTGTTAGACGAAAGTAGCTGATACTGCAGGACTCTATACTAGTCACGTGTTTCATTTTTTTCGGACAGTCTTGCTGTATCGCTCTGTTGTGGTGTTGTGGAACCAGGTCAGTAGACTGCCTTCTCTAAAGCAGCATGTGAGTAGGCACTGTCGGAGTATGAAAAGGTCATGACAAATTTCCTCTTCTTTCCAGAGGCAGTTCTATTCACGTGTGACGTCAGTTGTCACCTTACGCTGTCTGCCGACTGTAGAACGTGTTTCTGTGGTGTTACATTGTGACAAATACAGAAAGGAAATTTATTTCTTATCGTATTAAAATACATCCAAGTTGTAGATTTAATCAAAATAGCCTTTCATTTGTACCTATTCCAACCTTTCCAACTCACCCCTCTAACCCCACAAAACTCCCACAAAATGTGACACTTGAACAATAGACGTGTGACCATTTGAATGACTTACAGGTTATCAACAAATCTACTTTTCTACATCAGCAAGGGAAGAAAAAAACGTTGATTGTGTCTGAGAAAAAGGAGTTCACAGTACTGTTGGATACTAAGATGCAGGAGAGCTGCCTTTGTTCTTAGCTAAGAGGTGTGTTGGGAAATGGAGGTATAGGTACAGAGATTCTCAGTTTCTGAACCAGATTAGAATAAACAGTTTCAGTCTCCAAATCACCCCCATTACTCACCATAAGAAGGATGTGTGGGGTGTGGACAATACGTAAAACAGGAAAAAATCTCTGCTCCTACTGGGAATTAAACAAGGAACCCAGACCATATTCGGAGACCATAGAAGTAAAGACTTCCCTGTCCAGTCACGAAGTCCTGTAGGGGGATCATAGGTATAACCTGGACAACAGACGGATGCAGGTTAAGTGACATCACGCCCCGGCCGCTTTACTCCTGGAACAGAACCCTTGTGACCATTGAATAGAAAGTTTGGTCAGTCCCAGGGGCTCTCTAGATTTTTTGGAGGACAGAAACGTGTGTTTTGTCCCTACTTGGATCACAACCTCAAGTCGCCCAGTCCATCGCCTAATCACTGCACCTACTAGACTACTCCAACTGCCATGATGCACACTGCGCAAATATATAAACATGAAATTTTCCTGTACAATAAGTGCGGCAGCAAGAAATGGACAACAAAGCCGACAGGAGCGTGTAACAGTAAGTGTCTTTAAGTGAGTATAAATTATGTGGGTGTGTGTGTGGGGGGGGGGGTCGGGGCACACTACGCTGCTCTCAGGTGACGGGAGCAATTTTCGTCATTGTTAATATACTGCAAGATACAAGCATACAGGAAAAAAGGAATTGAACACACACGTCACATAACGAAAACCCCAGAAGCCCAAAAAGTATTCAAAATTTCAGTAGCTGTCTTGCAAAAAAAAAATACCGTCAGCATTACAAAGACCAACCGGCCAATGTTGTTACGTAACTAGATGCTATTTTGACGCTCATTAAGTTACAAATGCGTTTACTGGGAAAAGTGCAGTGTTTTTAACAGCTAAAAGAATACTTTTTACTGTATCTTGAACGTAAGTCTGAAGGGCAGAGCCTGAAATATTCCTCGACACAGAAGAACACATTGACTTAACGAAATAAAAGCGTGTACTGTAGTCAAAGTTGAACAAGACAGTAATCTTTTGGCGCCGGAATTATTTTTTAATTTTAGCACACCCTGTATAAAAAATGTGAATAATAAAGGAACCAAATACGTTAGAATTATGAAACAGACTGCATTTTGAAGAGAAAAGACGGAGAGTATATATCATGTTTAAAATATTCGGTACTTATATTTGTTGAATAAATATATAAAATGCAACTTTAGAGGTTAGCGGTGCGGTACGACCATTATAGTTGACATTAGGCGTCAAAAGGTTAATAGAACGGCTGTCCAACGACTGTCCAACACAGATACTTTTTCTAGTCTATAATGCGGTTGTTCAGAAATCAGTTACATGTTTCGATTGCATGATGGTTAAAAAATGTAGCTGATCTCTAACAGCCATTCTGTTTATTAGTTTTGACAGCATATTTTTTACTTATGTAGGAAATAATTTCTTAATACTGCTTACTTGCATTTCAGGCTTCAAATATTTTTTTCTATAAATATCCCTTATTTTCATACTGACCTCACTTAAATCCCACACTAACTAAAACATTACGAGACAGTCAAAATATTTTACATGAAATGTACCTACGTATTGATATAACGTAGCTAATAACAAAGACATTAAGCTTAGTAAATTGTTCAGACTTTACGATTAACATCCATCTTATGTTCCGTGACTCGTTCCCTCAACTGTGCGTATGTATTAATATTTTATACAAAAGAGAAAAGGAACTTTAATTATGTTACAATACAAAAGGAAAATATTTTTTTAATACTTCTAGCAGGGTCCCTACGTCTCACACAAAAGGTGCTCTTTGATTTCGTCCCTTCACGTCCTTTTTTTTGTGCCGTTTATACAAGTAGCAAAGTTAAGGAATGCCACGTAAAATTTACTGTGCATAAATGATGGCTTTGTTGTTAGCACGCAAACGCTGGGTGGGTGGTGGGGTCGAGGGGCGCTTGTTCACCCTGCGTCGTTTCCGTACAGGCGCCCCGTCAGCGCCTTGTACATATCAGAAGCCTAGACAATGAACTGCCTGCCAGCTATTGTACTCGATCGGTCAGCGACTCGACAAATCGATCATTCACGCGTTGAATTCCTTCCTCACGTTCACACCAACTCTACCTCTGCCAATACCACATTCCTTCAATCCATAGTTTTAAAATTCAATCCACAAACCTTTCATTCAATGCACCGCACAATCAATAACTCCATTATTCACTACGGTACCAACATTAATTCCTACGCTTTGAAGCTACTAATTTTATCAAAGCTATTCTTCACATATTGGTAAATAATAAACGCGAAAAGTCCCCTAAAAAAGTCAAATGCACGAAATTTCCCTCCAAATATTCGTCCTTTACGTATTTCCATTTTTTACAAAATACGTATCTCTTACTTTTCCTACTTAATTCGTGTAGTCTCTGTTTCTAAACGTAGTTAAATATTACTTCACACATATTTCGAGGTTCCCGTAAGTGTTAATTCAGACTCCGGCCTTACCCAATCTGACACCGTGCAATTTGGTACAAACAGACACAAATGTTTCCTAATAATACGCTGAACCCTATCCAAAGCAGAATAAATTTGATACCTGTCTACCAAACGACCCGGCGTCACACATCAGACAACATCACTAAAAATAAGATATGATTACATTTTAATACAGAGGCGTACATAAACACACAAGAATACTACCGTGCGTGGTAGTTGAATCAGCACCCCCGCTCGGCTATCTACATCCACTCGATCAGCGTTCATCGGCCTAAAATTTTTAAGTATAATGAAGTGATGCTAGTCGGAATCGAGTAGAAATGAAGCGGTGCGTTTGTTTGTTACTGAGGAACGGATGATGTAAAGTGGTTGGCTGCTCAGGGGAAGAATGTGGAGGAAGTGGTACTGACGATAAATGTTGGCATGCATATAACTTCATAAGGGGACATGCAGTATATGAGAAGGCAACACATGGAATGATAAAATGTATTCTAAGTGGGAGTGAGCGACGCTAATATTTCGTTAGGGACAGAGACAATTCTTCGAAATATTCCTTACATCTATCATATTTTAATGTCTGTAGGCACTGTCAGAATGCAGGGTTTGAGACAGTGCAGTTAGCTTACACCTGCGTCATGCTGCTATGGAGATAATTTTTCCCTTTTCAAGCTATGAAAGCACAATGGGGGAAATGAGGTACAACTCCACCTGTTCTTTAACTCGGCACTAGATGCAGTTGAATGGTCAGCTTTGCTCTTGGTTGATTTAATCCCAGGGAAAAAAAAAGCCGGTGGGCTCTGAAGTCGGTCTGGACACTTTTGTACAATAAAAAATCTTCCCTCTACCGGGATTCGATCCCCCGAGCCCCCAGCACGTTGTGTAGTCACTACAACAATTAGGCTATCATTTTCTGTCTCGCTGCAGTAAGGTTAGTGGGCGGACACTGCATGTGGGGGGGGGGGGACAGTTCTGACAAACAGTAATTCCTGTTACAGCTCTCCACCTGTGTGCCACTCACTGCCAACCGGTGAGTGACACCTCGAGAGGTAAGACTGTAATCATGTTCCTGGACTGCGTCAATGATGATGATGATGATGATGATGGATGTATGACTTTACGAAACGTAGTAAAATGCTCGTCTAACAATGCCGCTGTGATAACTTAAATTCTCGCGAGACCTTCACAATCTAAATAAACTCACGTGTCTCTATTCATCATCTCCCATTCTTTACACACGCTTAAGCGAAAATAACAGGCCAACGAAACAACCCCACAGACTTGACTAGGTAGCGAAATGAGATACTCAAAAAAATTCCCACATTTCATGGGACCCAAAAATTCAGTACCGCGTTCATAAAGAGTCCGCCACTGGTCACTAACCGTGTTACATAAATCCTATCCACCCCCCCCCCCAATTTCATTTTTTTATTCGAGGTTATTTTTAATATTAACTTCCAATTTGCGCATAACAAGGACCACAAAGATTAAGTTTTGTGCTTGTAATGAAATATCACATCTCGAGGCGCTATCACAATTTAAATTATGTCTTCTAAGTAGCCGATTTCACCTTATCATTAACGCCCCACCACGACCCAGTTCTACAACCTCCCACATTACGTCACGGATGGTATCAATCCTGCTTTGGATTCTAGAGGTCCGTTTTCCACTACCTCTTCCGTGACTATCCACACGACGATTTATATGTGATCATCCCAAAGTCAGCAAGAAAACTGCCGAGGTAGGAAGCAAAATTATACCAGAACCTCTTCCTTCTATAACATTTTCGTTTCCCTAATACCTGTCCCTTGACGCTATATAATTTGAACGACATGGCATTTGGACAGGTAATATTTCAGTTTTGTATAATGCAGGTCAAGGGTTCCATACTAAACGTAAAACCAGCTAACCTGAGCCAAATTTTCGTCACTTTCCTCAGCCTATCGGAGTAGGGTCCGAAACAAGGGCTTAAAGTAGTCAATAAACAATACCATTATATCCTTCCCGATTCATTATTCACTAATAATCCAATCTTTCGACGCTGTACAAGTAAAGTGACCTACTGACAGCATCGTTAAATAAGCTATTAATAATAAATAAATACATAATCTGAGGCACTGAAAGCTGCGTTAACTACACCATAAATAAATACTTCCCAGTTTTTGCATGCGTCTCTCTCACTCTTCCGTGGATATTGCTTTCGTTTTGTGCTATAGATACCGAGAGCCAATCGAGATATCGATCTCATCCTGCGCCCGGGCTTCACGCCACCAACACAGCAAACACATTAATCAGAGAATGATAAATTGCTCAAAAACTTTGAACCCAGTTCTCTCTCTCTCTCTCTTTCTCACTCACTTGCGATCATCCTAGTAACCCGAACAACCTATTTCTCTCTTCCCACACATCCTACCAATCTTGCTTTTCTACCGTGTACAAAAGATTACGATAGATTCAGACTCACTTTAGTCACCGTGCCTCCCTTCGATTTACCATACAGTCTACAAACAAAACCCACCCAGGCATTTCTCTGCTGCTCTTAAAATAGAAACAATAGTTTCGCAAAAAACCAACAAAGAAAATAGCAGGAAAGATCGATCTTTATTTACAATGCAAAAGGAGGACATTTAAAATTTTTAAGACTGTAATTCACAAAACTGGAAACATAATTTATTTTAAAAAGTGGAATTAATAATTCTGAAATTAATGATATCTCCAATTCCTAGGTCAGAATTTAAATTTATGGAACAAACATTGAGATATTTACTGCAACAATTCTCAGATAATAAAATTCCTAGGTCAGAATTTAAATTTATGGAACAAATAATGAGATATTTACTGCAACAATTATCAGATAATAAAATCCCTAGGTCAGAATTTAAATTTATGGAACAAATATTGAGATATTTACTGCAACAATTCTCAGATAATAAAATTCCTAGGTCATAATTTAAATTTATGGAACAAGTATTGAGATATTTACTGCAACAATTCTCAGATAATAAAATTCCTAGTTCAGAATTTAAATTTATGGAACAAATATTGAGATATTTACTGCAACAATTCTCAGATAATAAAATTCCTAGGTCAGAATTTAAATTTATGGAACAAACATTGAGATATTTACTGCAACAATTCTCAGATAATAAAATTCCTAGTTCAGAATTTAAATTTATGGAACAGATATTGAGATATTTACTGCAACAATTCTCAGATAATAAAATTCCTAGTTCAGAATTTAAATTTATGGAACAAATATTGAGATATTACTGCAACAATTCTCAGATAATAAACAAATATTTCAGCTAACAGTGGATCATGATCTCAAAATATTCCGCGCTCGCAGTAAATTTTTAAGTTACAAATACATTTCCAAACCAAAGGACAAACGTGAGTTCGTAAATGATAAGGAGCACGTGTCTGTGTTGCAGTTACAAAGGGGAATAAGAACCCTTAACAAAATGCTCTACATTGATTGGAGCAAAAATTAGGTATGTGCTGCCCAATTCTGTTTCCTTCGCACCACAACACTGATTTCAGCTCGGTATGATTTACAGGGCAATTTATATAAAAGTCAATGCTATTAATTCAATATGGATGATGGATAAGCTTTCTTGAAATCGGTGTGTACAGAACATGAGTTCGTTATGGCAGAAGCGTCTTCATGAGCGTTTACAGACAGCAACAATACAGGGGATGTACGAATAACATAATATTGAGGCGCGTTTCTGCAACGCTTGTTGCAGTGGGAAAGCAATGAGTATTACACAACTTGAGTTTGTGCGTTTGTCGGCTTAGGTATCCAGCATGCATTGCGCATGTGCCATATTGCCATGTGGCCTTCCCCTCTCTACAAACATTTTCCACGTTTTCTCATAAACGACACGATTTTCCACAAGCAGTTATTGAGAATAAAATGTGTGTTTTGGGTTTCTCTACAAATTTTGTCCAAATTTTTTATTTTATTTTAAGAAGAATTGAGCGAGATATGATAAAAATGTGCATTGGTCTTCATATGAAGTACCCTTTATTCTTGTCCAATTTTAATGAAACTTGATTCTTCTCGACAGATTTTCGGGAAAATACTAAACTATCAAATTTAGTGAAAATCCGCAGAGTGGGAGCCGAGTTGTTCCATGCAGACGGACGCACGAAGAAATATGATGAAACTAATATTCACTTTTCGCAATTCTGTGAAGGCGCTTATAAAGATTGAGTATTTGATACGTCAGTAAAACAGTCGTAAAATTCACATACTTAAAAAAAAATATGAAAATTAAAGCAATTTAAATTTGGTCCAATATCAATAAATAATTCTCTTATTAGAAGATAAAGTCGCCCGCGTCGCCGCCATGTTGATTTCTTTGTCCAATGTGTGTTTGGCGTAATATTTTGCTTTTGATCGTTCTAACTCGGAAACTAAGTCGAACTGAGAAACATGGGCAGGAAAAGATGGAGGCTGGTGCATTGTGCAACTATTTAGCCATACAGCCACAACACGATGAGCCGCGAAATTTCAGTTTCCCCCACCATCATTAACAGATTATCATACTATTTGGGGACCGTCTGTGTCATCGTGTAGAAGCCCAGTTTGTTTACTGAAAGATATTAGGGGCCGACAGGACCTACAGTACAGGCACAAAATCAGACGTCAATTCGAAATCAACGAAACTAACACAGCAACAAAAGTAACACAGCAACAAGACTAACAAAAACAAAAGTAACACAGCAACAAAACTAACACAACAAAAATACCACAACAACAAAATTAACACAACAGCAAAAGAAACACATAACCAATACAACAAAAGTAACACAGCAACAAAACTATTACAATAAAAGAAACACTGTAACAAAATTAATACAACAACAAAAATAACACAGCAACAAAACTAACACAACAAAATTACCACAGCAACAAAACTTACACAACAACAAAAGTACCACAACAACAAAACTATTACAATAAAACAACACAGCAATGAAACTGACACAACAAAAATACCACAACAACAAAATTAACACAACAACAAAAGAGACACAGCAACATAACTAACACAACAAAAGTAAGACAGCAACAAAACTATTACAATAAAAGTAACACTGCAACCAAATTAATACTACAACAAAAGTAACACAGCAACAAAACTTACTTACTTACTTACTTACTTACTTACTCCATGGTGCGAGTCCTTCT
>Ga0123352_10012953_pt1 | contig 13221 bp, 2 predicted proteins | sample TergutLab28metaG_FD_89700 | JGI IMG/M metagenome (GOLD analysis project Ga0123352, IMG submission 89700) | Labiotermes labralis P1 segment gut microbial communities from Petit-Saut dam, French Guiana - Lab288 P1 | ecosystem: Host-associated > Arthropoda: Insects > Digestive system > Gut ... | reverse complement strand
GTGTGTGTGTGTGTGTTTGTGTGTGTGTGTGTGTGTGTGTGTGTGTGTGTGTGCGTGTGTGTGTGTGTGTGCGTGCGTGTGTGTGTGTGTGTTTAAACGCATTTTATCAATTTACAGCTTATTATAAAACACGATACTTTGTTGTCATTACCAAGCAAATTTCAATTCAGAATTACACCACTTCCCTGAACAGCACATGCTACAAAGTGTGTTAGTATTCAAAGTAAAAAAAAATGCTAATTTTTATTTAACAAAAAAAAACTCGTTAGGATTACATTTTATTTTACTATTCTGTAAATAGTAACTTTTAATCTAATGTATCGGTATTACCTGTAAAATAGTAAGAGGAAGTCTATAAAAATTGATGCTACGGCAATTTATAAAATTACTTAAAAGCATCATTACTTTAAAAAAAATGTTTCTCTCTCTTTGACATTCACATTTAGAAGTTAATAAATGCACACTTCTATTGATATCAGTTTGCCCTAATTTTTCTCGTCACCATTGTACAGAAAATATGTACATAATATTCCTATTCAAATGTAAAAATATATTCGACGTTTGGCTTACTGCTCGCTTCAATTCAACACACGGAGTCGATAGGTTACTCTGGCTCAGCCGGTCTGTATGCAGGCAACTCACACGCTATTTAGAAGTAGTGCTATATAACACGCTGATGGGATTGATGACTACTCTACTGTGTTATTATTGTTACTAGTAGGTGACAGCAGGACCGCAGAGGAAGAACTGGCCCCTGTGTTGGACATCAATCACTTCTGAGGGGACTGCAGACACAACCTACACCCTTATTCCTCCCCCTCTACAGTGGTTCTCAACACCCCCCACCCCCAACCTACTCAAACGCTGGGTATATGTTCTGGTGGATTCCTGGCTTTCAACTCGGTGTTATAAATGTTAACTGTAGTAGATTGTTCTGTGTGTCTAGTCAACCTCTATTCCAAAAGACCTCTATTCCAAACGAATGCATTCATTCTTTGAATTCCACCTTTTACTGTGCTCTCCAATCCATTACAACCTCTACCTTTATTGAGCACAGAGAAATTTCAAAAACATTAAAGCACCAAACGGCATTTCAACATGCAATGTCAGCTTTACACCGCGCAACAAATGAGACAGGCTCTTACAATATCCAAAGCTGAATAATTTAAACGCAACAGACTAGTTCACTCCGAAAGAACAAGAAAGCCGTCCACTGGAATCTATCAAGTGCCGACATATTCCACTCCACAAATTAGCAACCTACACATCCAGCATTCATCCACCCATTCACGACTGTCTCGAAACAAGCACATTTCCTTCGGGTTCCACAACAAATTTATGTATACATTTCTCATTTCCTCCCCTTGTCGAAATTATTTCTTTAAAAGTTTTGGGACTAAAATTAAAGTGAATTATTATATATTTCGTACCTACATAAAACACAAACGCGTCCGTTATTTAGACCATTCAGTTCATGCTGTTCAGGAATATAATCACTGTTTGTTGTCAGGACGAAACATAACATAAACAGGTACCTTCTGTGGGCAAAGAGTAGATCTCATACAGTACATACAATAACCACTGTGGCTTAAATCGTCAGTCGGCCTAACAATATTACACGAAAGACTCTTTCTCAGTAATTACGGACAGAAAATAATCCAGAAAGGTCCGCTCTAAAAGATAAGCTCTGATCAAACAATGTGCTGAAGCCATGAGTCCAATTAGAAAATAATATTACAGAGTTGATCTTGCGGTTAATCTAGCATCGAATTTGAACGCTTAGGGGGAGCTGGTGGAATACCTCCACGTATTCGCAAACTCGGCGGTAGTTAGAAGTGTAGTGGGCAGCTAACGCTTCGGTCGCTCTAACGCTGGGGAAAGTGCCTACGATAAGGCAGTGGTACATGTTAAACTTTTCTATCCGTCTATTCTTCAATAAAAATACGCAAACGTTACAGTCTCTAAGTAAACTGCATAATTCATTCTCGTAATGGAGGAAAAATAGGTTAAAGAATTTCATGAAACATAATCATTATGATAGACATTTAAATCCACATTCATATAGATATAATGCCAGTTGTATATGACTCCACCTAACTGCAAAGCACTGAGCCATCCAGATTATAAAACGTACTACATCGTGACATTGAGGTGCGTTCGCGTAACCATTGTTGCCATAGATAAAAGATAAGTATTAAATACTCTGCGTCATTATCCATATTCTTGCCCTAGTTATTCAACGTGCAAAGCGCATGCACCGTATTATGTTTTCCACTGTGGCCCATCTGTCTGTACCAAGTTTTTCCACATCATCTCATTACGGCACGATTGTCCTGGGGAAAGAACAAATATACAATGTCTGTTAAGATTTTCTATATAAATTTTGCCTAGAACACTTCGCATTCCAAGAATATTTCAGTTAGATATTATCACAAGTGCATATAGGTCTTCTTGTAAAGTGCCCGCCACTCTTTTCAGATTTTTAAAAAAACCTCGATTTTTCTCGACATATTTCAGAAAAATATGCAAATCTAAAATTTTACAGAAACCCGTTCAGTGGGAGCCGAGATTTTCATGCGAACGGAGAAACGTACAGGATTACAACAGGAAGGTAATAGTCGACTTTCGCAATTTTGCGATCGCGCTTCAAAATTCAGTTCTACCTCAAAGATAAAAGGTCCGTTCCCAATACAAGGACCAACCGACTGTCTTTTTAAGAAATGTTTGCTGCTTATTGTGAGAATCATACAAAAAATACACTACGATTAAACGCTAAACTTTAGAGATGGTAGTACATAGAGTTACCAAAGTGATTTAAAGGTTTACGCACAAGAACTTATATAATTCTACAGAATACGCTCTTAACAAGAACTATTGAACATAAATGTGACAACGATTTCCCAAACAAAAGCGAATTATTAAACTAATCTTTCTAAAGCTCATGAAGGCCAAACGCCCGGCTTGCCCTAGTCTCATACACAATAAAGTCAGTGACTCACTATGTTTCATTATATCACAATTGTACACTTGCAGATAATGAGATCGCGTACCATCTTAATACAAAATTACTACTATAATTACGCAAAACAGTCTGCGGTATTCAGCTAAAATTGATATATGTCTACAAGGCCTATCCTATGAACACTTGTACGAACGCCTAATAATCCCACTTATTTAACATTATCCACGTTCTGCGCAGTAAAATAGTACACAATATTTACTCCAACAACTGCACAACAATAAAAATAAAACAGCTGTGAATATATGAGGTTATTCTTAAATGTTTCTGCCCACAAATGTCATCTTCAGGAAGGTGGCTATCAATGTAAAGAGCAGATACAGTTTTATATCCGCACATCTCTAATATAATTATCCACAACTTCTCTTTTCTTTGATCGGTCAACCGGTGGCGCACTTGGATGAGGCACTGCGCTACAAAACGGAAGGTCGCGGTTTCGAATTCCGTTGGTGTCATCTTTTTATTGACATAATATTTCTGGCCGCTCTATGGCCCTGGGAGAGGCTGGGCGTCTAACAGAAATGAGTACCAGGAATATTTCCTGGGGGGTAGAGGCGGCCGGTGCGTACGGCTGACAACCTTACCACCTTATTGTGCCTATTGTCTTGAAATCTGGGAGTCACAAGATCTGGAGTCCCCAGAACCTGTACAGGAATTGATTCACCTTGCTTTTACTCTTTTCTTTGATAGCCAACTCCCTTAAGATGGCCATTGTAGGCCGGAACTTATAGCAGGAGTGTCATGTATTTATAAATTATTGTATTTTTATCCTTTTGCGTTTGTCGGAATAAATACTGTACACATAAGCCTTCTATTATATTACACAACTCACTAGCGAACAAACACAAGCATTTAAAGTGATAAGCAGAAGATGTTGACACGAAATACAGTCAGGTTTAGGAAATAACTGCCTTAAATATTTCATGTAAGCAATATTTTTCAACCAACATTCGGCCTATAAATAATTCACGGCCTAGACATCGAGAGAGCGCACCACTATCAGCAATGAGAATCCACCAAATAATCATATGAGAACAGAAGTAGCGTAAATATGGTGGTTAAATGGCAACAAATAAAATGGAAAAATATTCAATAATAATGAACATAGACGTAGCAGCCTTCGAAACGCTGTACTTCGTAAAGTATAACACATTTTCAGTCACCCTTGGCAGCTTATTATGGTTACTTGCCGTCTAGTTATATCACTTATTATATACAAAAGAAATTGTTCTGCGAGTACATTTGACATTACTATGGGAAAATCGCTGAAAATAGGAAATTTTCTGACAGTTTTTTCCATGTCTTTTTTTAATGAACCTGTCAAATATTTTAGAAGCCTATGCTAGGCCACAACAGGCGGTCGGATGCAGGTGGGGTGCACGTAATAATAGCCACGCAGTCTGGTACACAGACTAAACAAAACCACGAAAAACATCAACCAGTCCGAGATGTGAAGCCAGTATACCTATAGCCCAAACCCCGACCTAGTGCTACGCCAATACAAAAAGGTTTATGTTGGTCGTGTAGAAAATTTGTCATTTGAACCAACCGAACACCAAGCAGGTATTTTTGTCCTGTCAAAGTTCTGGCAATGTTGTGTAACACAAGAGCACAAAAAAAATTGTGCCAAGAGACATGAACCTAATTCCTACCGATCCACCGGTTGAGAACCACTCCTGCATGCTGCATGCTGGGACAACTGCATGATGGCCACCTCAGGCAGCAGGTAGATAATTCAAAGCACAAAGCTGCTCTGGTATTGCCTGGCCAGGATTCACGCGCAGCGCTGTCGACAATATCCACAAACCGATACATAGTTTTTGTATAACTTTGTCGTTACTGCACAAACTCCAATTCGGTTCATAATATTTAACGTTTAAAATGTTCACATGTTTATGTAATGTTCAACAAAAGTTGCATAAAACATGTAACTGCAGAATTAAGTAAGAATGTAACCCTTATTCCTCAGTACTGCGCACCGAAGAAGTGTATGGGGCATGGATATATACTCTAATAACCACGACAGAATAATTTGCATACGCATTCTTGTGGTTTCATGCCTCAGATAAGGGCCACCACATACAGTATACAACAGCCTGGGTGGACACATAGGCTTCATGGGTGTGAAAATGAGGAAAAGCCGTTTAGGAAACCAATAACAGATATATGTATTAAAAACCAACTGCATAGTTTGGAGTATAATGTTTAGTAAGTACTTCTTTCAGAAGGAGATCTCTCTAATTACGAGAACAGTATGTCTGCGAGTGAAATCTGGCAATAACGTAGTGTCAATGTGTACAATAACCACCACCCCACTGCCCTTTCCACACTCCTGCTCCACCCTTTCAGCTATGGCTGTAATGCCAAGAAGACATGTGACGTCATCTTGTTACAGAAGAACACGAGAGGAGGAATTCAAGTCTGCTGCCCCGCACCAACGGCACCAAGAGTGCCGACCTCAGCGGCAGGACCGTCAGTCCCCCCTGACCGAAAAAATAGGGTACTGCCTATCATTACTAATGTCTCAGCACTGGCTGCAAGCCTGCTGCAGGGCCAACCGAACAGTCAACAACTTTTAATCCAAATTATTATTGTGAATCAAGCAGTCAGTATTAAATTAATTTTCCACTCAAACTCTAATTTTTAGAGCTCATACAATAGCCGCTAGGTGGCAGGAACTTAGACAAAAACAAAGCAACACGGTGTAGACTGCGTTTGAAATGTGATGGCACACGCGCAGAAACCAGACTTCCTCTTTCGACGAAAAGTACGAGTCCATTTAAATCGGTGGGGTCGTCAGTTCAGTCGACTATTGGCAGCCGAGATGTGCGCATCAGCGGTAGTAATGCTTGATACACCATGTTCCGAGGTAGCGCGAAGAGTACTGGCTACCCACTCCATTCGCCAGTTTCCCCTTCACTTCCCCTCCGTCACCGTCACCGTGTGCCATCACATTGCAACTGGACTCTACAATAATACGTCCGTTCGAGTTAGACGCTGGTCTTGTACAACAGAACGTGGCATCGTGTGTAATTCGACGTTAGACATTTAAAGGCTAAGATTCTAACAAGGCAGTGGATAGCCGGTAGCAGCGACTTACAATTGATTAAAATTATCCCAGTCCGCATCATTCAGTTTTAAATAACTGCAATATTCACTGTCTCTTACAGATTTAACAGATTAATAAAATTACTTCGTGAAACTGAAGCGTTTCATGTATTTTTTTCCTCAGTAAAAAATAAAGACCAGATAAGCAAGTGTAAGGTTTTATACAGAAGAGGTGCAGATTTAATTTCACTGTTTGATGTCATTTAGTCCGTACAGTGAGATAAACTTCTTGCTACAAAACCCACAATTTTCACATACAAAATATATAAAATGGTACAGTATTTTCTGCTACATGTTTCCGAGGTCGACCGCCATCTTCTAGAAGCAACAACAATATTAAAATCCGGATATAGTATGATATATATGAAGTAATAAAAATACACTACCCAATGGTAATAACATCCTAATGAAGCTGAGTTATCACTACAATGTACAATATTATATCAGGTTTAAATACTGGCGTTGCTCCCTAAAGATGGCGGTCGGCTGGCAAAAGATTTAGGAGAAAATAATGTATCATTTTATATATTTTGTATGTGCAATTTGTTGATTTTATAAAAAGAAGTTAATTTGCTTAATTATTTCAATCGGGACACCGAGGTTGAGTTTGTCAAGTCTCAGTAATGTACGTGCTGTCGGATAAGGGGCACCCAAGTTCAAGTTGAAGAGATAGCAAAACGCGGTCTTATAAGCCTGTTTATCTTAATGCCACTAGCGATCCTGATGGTTTCATCCTAGTGCAGTGCGATTAGCCACATTTGGCACATATTGCTGTATACAAACTGGGTTGTAATATTGCAGAAGTCAGAGCATGCCGGCAAGCATTCAGACAGAAACTGTGTGGCAAAAAGTTGTTAAACATTCTAGTTGTTCTGTAACGTACTATCATTGTGTACGCCTAATTTATGGATATGGCTAAATGCAACTCCATAAATTGGAATTATTTGGACATTTAGGACATCAAGATTTCACAGCAACTAAAAAGGAAAAAGGTAAAGTGATCCCGTTACAGGCCCGGTGTGACCCAGACGGTGGGTAGAGGTATAGCTCTACTCTTCCATGACCGCGGCACTAGAAGGGGGTGAGTGGTCAGCAGCATGCCCCCGCCGCACTTTAACCGGGAAAGACCCGGTACGCATTTTACAGGAGGCTGGCTGGGCCCCATGGCCGGTCTAGACGGGTGGAAAATCTCGTCCCCAACGGGATTCGATCCCGGGTCGTCCAGCCCGTAGTCAGTCGCTATACCAACTGAGCTACCCAGCCCACACTTCACAGCAACTACAAGTGACAAAATAACGGCGATATCTCCGAAGTTCGGAGTAAAAAGTCCATTGTTAAAAACACGGTATTTATCTCAGTCATCAGGGATTTGAATTTATGACTAATTTTGACACGATATCGTGCACCGTGACTGGAGTTGCTGAGGCATTCTGTGAAACATCACTAATATATACCATGAATCTGCCCCTTATCAATGAACGCGAACACTCACAACCTTTCAAAAGCAGTCTGCTTTCGAAACGTTCTGTTTGTGTTCACTGATAAGGGGATGAGTCCTGGTACACATAAGTGATGTTTCACGAGTTAAACTATTGTAAAAAATTATATGGTACTGTGACTGGTTTTAATCAAATATTCAGACACCCTGTCGTAAACTGTGACAGGTATTATTCAGGCATTTAGAAAAGATATCGTAAAATGTGACCGGTATTATTCTGGGATTTAGAAACTAAATAGTAAACTATGACTGCTGGTTTATTTAGGTATTGAGACACGCATTCAACTGAAATACTGTCACATCTATTGTCAGTTAAGATCACCATCGACCTCTCTGTACTATCCTTGCCGTCCCTCTTTGCTTTATTTTTGCCACTTGTTTTCACTACTTACTTTTATTTTAACACACGCCTTCATCCGTTTGTCTTATCTTCGACACATGTTTCACCTCTTTATTCTTTCTCTTGTGCCTTTTATACATTCTGCCTTTCTATACTAAATACCACCAAATCTGAGTTTATTATGCTTATCAGCGTTTAACTGTTTAGTCGAGTACATCAAATTAAGTTCTGCAGCTTGTATTATACACAATTTGGCTAGTCTGTCACTCCTCACAAACCCAGCTTTGTTAAATGACACAGAACACTGCAGCGGGTGCAATCAGTGCTGAGAACACCTGTATCTAGATCAGTGGTGCAAAGTTAACCACTCCAAACTGTTGACATGTGTCCCCTTCCCTTTTCGCACAGCTTAGTACACCCTGTCTATGTGACGTTAGTTTCCAGTAGTTGTCTGCCAATATGGTTATTGATGTAGCTTTGTATGTCTGCATTAGCACTGACAGAAGCTGACAGCTTAATCAATAGACAAACATGAGCTGCTTGAAAGATCACAAGCGTTTATTCAGCCAGTATTTTGTATCTGACTGACCTGTAGAGTATTAAGATCATTGTAGAGGTTTTATCTGATATCAGAGTCGCTTTAATTTACAAAATAGAAACGCATGTCATGTACTTAACTCTATTCCACTTTAAACTTTATCAGCAATAATAAAAGCACATTCACTGTAATTCAGGTTGGTATAGTGAAATACTGCAACTAGCCTTACAGCACTACCAGTAGAGATCAAATATCCAAATATGCATCCTTATCAATACACAGACAAGAGTACAATAAAAACGGGAGTACCTTCAATATAATATAAGTGTTCTTTCACTATCGTAAAATACGTACACTTCAACTTGTATTACCATTCATCATCAAAGCAAGATTAAACATAACTTTCATCTACACTTTGGTCTGATGTATAAATCTGTCAGTAAGTATGCTATGCAGATCCATGCTGTGCGCTCCAAACAGATTACAAAAACTCTCAGAAGAATACTATTAAAATAAAATTAAAATTACACAGTAAACATGATAGATGTAAATTATATTTAGAACAATTTTATTTCTTCATATAATAAAATATTTATATAATCTGGCGTGTGTGGTTGTCAGGTTTCAAATTCAATTATGCAAAATTTAAAAATTCTCTTCGAGGCCGTCACAAAGTAGAAACTTAAAATTATATACAAAATGACATTGGAATAATACATAACTTACGAAATTGTGTTCTTTTAAGTGAAATCAGCATGAATTCGATTAATTTAACGGCCACGCTAAGAAAAAAAAAAGGAGCATGTCGAGAAACGTGTACTGAGTGTAACATGTGTGGTGTGTTCGCGACAGATATTTAATCACCTCACAAGCAGTAAAGTGTAAATTGTGTCTTCAGATTTTCTATGTTGCTCTCATTCCACACACACTCTCCGTTCTGACACGCACATGATAAGTGTGTCACGCTCTCAGTAGAGGGTATAGGTGTGTTTGTAAAGTGTCCGCTATTTTTGAATAGGTTTAACCAAAATTACAACGGCTCAACGAATTTAAATTATACCTTCCAGTGCAAGTTTTAAAATAGTTCTTTTTCACACCGTGCTGTATTAGTCGATTTGAGAATATCTTCTTATTCTCAAGAAAGACTTTCGTAGCGATAGGAACGCGTAGAAAAATTATAAAGTACGTACATAAAACAAAGCATAATGTACAATAACGAAATGAAATATTTTTGTATTTTATTGGGTGATAAAACTTCTGCACCCTTCATAATACTTTGACATATACAAGTGGGACAAACGTGCTTCCTTTCAAAAGCACTGGCTTATATAAATTACATTCAAAACTTAAACCTAATGTAACGTTGCAGGATTAAATACACTTCTTTCTTCAGCTTTCATAGCATCGTTGCAATTCTTCCGTGCATATCACGTAAGCCACTCTTGCTCTCAACGACCGTTGTGCCGTGATCTAGTATGTAAGTGTAGACCTATGTACGTAGGTTACCCATAAGTCAGGTACCTACGAATTCTGCAATCTTTCCTGCCATTAAAAAATACATTTTCTGGAGCACTAGTGAGGTTTTCTTTTGGGGTGTTCATGAGTCAACTACACGAAGTTCCTAGTTGTAGATTTTGTATGTACAACGGCCTAATGTAGGCGTAGATCAACCAACGTTTACGTTACACTTCTCAGGAAACGAAATGCATTAATACTAATTTTTAAAGAAATTTAGTTCCATATCCCCTTTAATTAATCTAACGTACAACTTAACATTTTCGTAAATAAGTCCAAGTCCTCTGTAATTCCTGATATATTGCTTCCCAAAAAATGCACAAAAAACATGGGATTTGTCATTCAAAAATTTAGATTCATTAGATACGTTCCACGGTCAGTTTTAAAAGTTCTCGGCAGATGGCTCCGATGTATATGCCACGGATATCTCTATCTTTAACCTACATTAAACGCAACAGTGAAGGTGCTTCTATGGTCTCATAAATTATCAGAGTCTTTTAATTTAATTGACAGTCTGTGAGAAAAATATTTCAGTTTTCTTCAGCATTAATTTCGTCTTTAACAGCACGGTGTTCTCATTTCTTTTGCAGTTGGACTGGGTATGAGAATGACAATGACCCTCAACCCAAATGGAGTGGGACTCGAAGCGGCCCTCAACAAAATGGTGGGTAACACATCTGCCAATCAGCTTGCGCCTTCCATTACCGACTCCGCCCCCTCTTCAAGCAGCATTAAATCTCAGCTCTAGTTAGTGCAGTGACTATGTGGAAAAAAAAAAAAAAAAAAAAAAACAAATATGATAGGAGAAAAATAAGCAAAACCATGGCGGCACAACAATTATATGATATTACAATAAAAACCAGTAACAACTGTTAAAACAAGTTTCTGCCGATGGATGGCATCACAACGCAACAGGACGTCAAAGAGTGCGCCAGAAGTGATTCGTTTTAAACAGTTTTGTATTTCTAAATAAATACAAGATTAAACTTTGTACATAAGGACAAAGTGGAGAGATTATGGTCACTCTCGTATTACTAAGTTCTAAACTAAAAAACTGTTCAACTTCTCTTGAGAGTCAGGTTATTATATACACACACACACACACACATATATCAAATATATGAAATTTTTCGCATCTTTACACCCTCACATACACAGAAACACAGAAAACAAACAACTCACGTAGCCAGTATAGTCCACAACACACAATTCAACTCGAGCAGTTACATATGAAAATATGTTATAAAATAATATATCCAATTATTACTCTTATAATTATTCTTGTCAAGGTATGCTAACCTCCTTGGAAGCCAATTCTGTGATTTTTACATTTCCTGTATAAGCAACAATAGACGAGTAGAACACGGCGTCACGCAATGACATCACCAGCTCGCCTTTAATTTTAGACCAAAAAAAATTAAATAAATACAAATATGTCGAATTAACTTCTCACAATATTACAGGAAAAAAAAACACATCCTTTTTTAATGGGTCGTCGGTACATACGTGTCTTTACAAACAGCTTCCTTCGTTAGATTGTTTTTTATCTCACTACTGTAGATGTGTATTCAAATTTTATATAATTTTATGTGAAACATAGACCGAATGTGACATGTTGATACTAAACATAAGTCACAAACATTTTACGCGTGACAAACTATTTATAAAAAACAACGCTCCAATCACATGGTAAAACATACCTTAATAACAAATATTTAAGAGAGTGGACAAAGAAACACACAAATTGCGTGTCTAATTAAGCCTTCAGAGCGCCTTTAAAATGTTTCCCTTTTTTACTATTACAATTAATACCCAGTAAATAAACTATTTAAAACGAAGGTAAAGAAAGATACGTGAGTTACAAGGAATTAATCTGAATAATTCAAAGCACGGCATCTATCTATTATGTATAAAATTCTGTTCCCAGCTCACAGTAAACATTCAGTCTCCATTATAAAGAAGCCGGTTATTGTTGTGTAGGGAAAGAACTGTGATTGTCTTACAAAACACATAAATGCACTGTGCGGGTTAAAATACCAAGATTCGTCGTGTTAAAGCGGGTGGTATATATAAAAGCCTATACTCTTAATGGTTACAGTGAGATCTTCATTCCACTAGCAGTGTTCCTGCACATCAAATAATTTCAGCGCAAATGACTAATACCGTTAGGCAGTATATCTCGTGCCTAGCAATGGAAGGGCAGACCTGTACACGAAGAGCTAATCACACCACACCTCCACGCGTCCTTCGTAGAACTTCCTCTGTGATTGACTGTCATGTTGATTGGACGAGGCTGTTTCAACTGCGTGCGTTATATATTCCCGAAGAAATGAGTACATAACTGTGATAAGTCGACTGGCTAGGAGTAAAAACGCGAAAAGAACTATGGGTGACCTGGCACAGATTCAAACCACGCGTTTACTAGTCAAGAGAGCTACACCGAAGTCGTCGGTGCCTTCTGTTCCAGAAAAGGTTTTTAGTTAATGGAAGTAGAACGCTTATTTTTCTCTGTTCATTTACTTCCTCTTTCTATTTGTCACTAGATGAAGCCTTGCGTTCAACTGACATACGACACAGACAGCTTCGAATGTCAATATAGTCGACTGTTTGCAATAACAATGGAAGCAATCTGAATGAATGAAGCGTGGCTTTTTATAAGTCTGAATATAACGTTCCTCTAATCCATACAAGTATTGACTACAAAAAATTTATATTTCTTCTTATCGGTGATTAACACAGATCAGTAGCGAATTGCTATGGGATGAGCGGTAGTACTGGATTGGCAAGTACGAGGAGGGGGGGAATCAAGTGAACAGAGCAAGCGACCGTAAAGTAATGTCAGTAATTAATGCTGACAACGTTAAGTCGGCCTCTGCACTTTAATTAAGCACCAAGTCACGTCACGTCTTAACGTCGGCACTGAGTGAAGGTGAGTGTCAGTCTCACGACACGATCGCTTTACCGCCCAGGGAAAGAGCTCCTGTACCATTGCATATGACGCCGTTAGGACCAGTATGAACACTTCGGAGACGAGAAATAGCTCTTTCCATCCGGGAATTTAACCCATTATACTGACTGAGCTGGACCGCCTCTGTGGTCTAGTGGTCAGAGTTTCTGGCTACACATACAGAGGTCCCGGGTTCGATCCCCGGCGCTACCAGATTTTCTGAGTAGTAGTGGGTCTGGAACGGGGTCCACTCAGC
>Ga0123352_10012952_pt1 | contig 13222 bp, 9 predicted proteins | sample TergutLab28metaG_FD_89700 | JGI IMG/M metagenome (GOLD analysis project Ga0123352, IMG submission 89700) | Labiotermes labralis P1 segment gut microbial communities from Petit-Saut dam, French Guiana - Lab288 P1 | ecosystem: Host-associated > Arthropoda: Insects > Digestive system > Gut ... | reverse complement strand
CCGCACCGCTAACCTCTAAAGTTGCATTTTATATATTTATTCAACAAATATAGGTACTGAATATTTTAAACATGGTATATAATCTCCGTTTTTTCTCTTCAAAATGCAGTTTGTTTCATAATTGTAACGTATTTGGTTCCTGTATTATTCACATTTTATATACAGGGTGTGCTAAAATTAAAAAAATAATTCCGGCGCCAAAAGGTTAATTGACCGCAATTACAATAATTGACTCGTTAATATGAGAAAACTTTTTTGTTCAAATAGTAATATTTCTACAATGATAAAGTAATTTATTCAGTCAAACACAACATATGTACATATAATCATTAACACACAGTTGGCAACATATTTCGGTTCTGGTGAACAATCTTCAGGCCAGTTCTTCATATAGACATGGTGCATTCGGTGAGTGCGCACATGCACCATGTCTGTATACTGCGAATTGGCCTGAAGATGGTTCACTAGAAGCGAAACATGTTGCCAACTGTGTATTAATGATTATATATATATACTTTATGTTTGAACAAATTACTTTATCATATTGTACAACACAACGAGATGTCTCCTATACAAAATAATTTTACCGTTAAAAATTTGCGGCCTGCGTCCGGTCTGGAGGACTTAAAATGTCCGTTGTGCAATCAGTTATGTTGTACAGTGCTGTGGAGCATCCAGTGGTAGGAGATTTAGCTACAGTTTTAGGAATTCTAAGCGCTATCCCTCTTCGTTGAATTGGAAGGGCTACGAAAGAACACTTAACCAGCTCAAAAAGGACACCCGATCTGCTTTCCGAGACGGCGTCACTCGATTGCCCAAGCAAGGCGTGTCATGTGATATAACGCTAGGTTCGAAACGGCTAGCACGTGATGCATTCGGTGATCACGCGGACACACTGAAGGAAGGGCGCAAAGTTACATGCAGAACTTGATGTTGCAGCTCAATGCTGTGCGTCACCGCAGCAAGCAGTCCGCAGATACCCTATCACAAAGCTGTCACGAGAGAGGACGCCGTGGATCATATATTTCTATATCTCTAAATCCGTCTAGTATAGAAGTCATTGCGAACCGCCGACGTCGCTATGATGATCCTCAATGGCGAAAAGTACTCGGAGTTACTGCTTAAACAAAATAAATGTAGGACCATTTTGCTGTAAGCAAACAACTTTGAAAAAAATATTACAAGAAACGATTTAGGGGTTTCAGCCTGATGGTGACTCGTATGGTCGAAATATACTGCTGTCAAGTTACTGCGACAAACTGGCGTTAATGATTCAAACTGATTAGTTAAGGACACGAAAACATAAAGGGATGTCTAATGTTAGAGTTGTAAAATATCTGCTTTGATGCTCAGCAGCGCTCTAGCGAAAGATTCTTCAACGTATCCTTCTGCAGTGCAGTTACCACCTTCAGTGTCAAGAAGACGGAAAGAACATGAATGGTTTGATTTTGATAACTTTATATCCGGACGGTATATTTGCTGTCAATTTTTTTTTCTTCTGCGGGCCCGACGGAGAACAAATGGGGCATTACAGAAGTTACGCCGTACCATTACCAATATGTACGGTAGCCACAGCTGTTAGAGCCATGTGCCAGTATTGCAGTACAGTTAGTCTATGCCATTCCAATGCCCACTGTCACTATATCAGTGCACAATGTTACCAATATGTACGGTAGCCACAGCTGTTACAGCAATGTGCCAATATTGCAGTACAGTTACTGTATGCCATTCCAATCCTCACTGTCACTATATCAGTACACACGGTTACCAATATGTACGGTAGTCACAGCTGTTACAGCAATGTGCCAGGATTGCAGTAGAGATACTGTGTGCTATTCCAATCCTCACTGTCATTATATCAGTGCACACTGTTACCAATATGTACGGTAGGCACAGTTCAGTTACTGTATGCCAATCCAATCCTCACTGGCAGTATATCAGTGCACACTGTTACCAATATGTACGGTAGCCACAGCTGTTACAGCAATGTGCCAGTATTGCAGTACAGTTACAGTATGCCATTCCAATCCTCACTGTCACTATATCAGTACACACGGTTACCAATATGTACGGTAGTCACAGCTGTTAAAGCAATGTGCCAGGATTGCAGTAGAGATACTGTGTGCTATTCCAATCCTCACTGTCATTATATCAGTGCACAATGTTACCAAAATGTACGGTAGCCACAGTACAGTTGCTCTAAGCCATTCCAATCCTCACTGTCACTATATCATTGCACACTGTTACCAAAATGTACGGTAGCCACATCTGTTACAGCAATATGCCAGTACAGCAGTACAGTTACCGTATGCCATTCCAATTCACACTGTCACTATAACAATGCACGCTGTCACCAATATGTACGGTAGCCACAGTAGTTACAGCAATGTTACAGTATTGCAGTAGAGTTACTGTATGCCATTCCAATCCTTACTGTCACTATATCAGTGCACACCTTTACCAATATGTACGGCAGCCACAGCTGTTAGAACAAAGTTACAGTATTGCAGTAGAGTTACTGTATGCCATTCCAATCCTCACTGTCACTATATCAGTGCACACTGTTACAAATATGTACGGTAGCCACAGCTGTTACAGCATTGTGACAGTATTGCAGTAGAGTTACTGTATGCCATTCCAATCTTCACTGTCACTATATCAGTGCACAATGTTACCAATACGTACGGTAGCCGTAGCTGTTACATCCATGTGCCAGTATTGGTGTACATTTACTGTATGCCATTCCAATCCTCACTGTCACTATAACAGTGCACACTGTTACCAATATGTACGGTAGCCAAGGTTGTTACAGCATTGTGCCAGGATTTCTGTACAGTTACTGTAAGCCAATCGAATCTTCACTGTCACTATATCAGTGCACATTGTTACCAATATGTACGGTAGCCACAGTACAGTTACTGTATGCCATTCCAATCCTCACTTCACTATATCAGTGCACACAGTTACCAATACGTACGGTTGCCACAGTTGTTATAGCATTGTGCCAGTATTGCTGTACAGTTATTGTAAGCCAATCGAAACTTCGCTGTCATATTATCAGTGCACATTGTTACCAATATGTACGGTAGCCACAGTAGAGTTACTATATGCCATTCCAATCCTCACTGTCACTATATCAGGGCACACTGTTACCAATATGTACGGTAGCCGAGGTTGTTACAGCATTGTGCCAGGATTTCTGTACAGTTACTGTAAGCCAAACGAATCTTCACTGTCACTATATCAGTGCACATTGTTACCAATATGTACGGTATCCACAGGACAGTTACTGTATGCCATTCCAATCCTCACTTCACTATATCAGTGCACACAGTTACCAATACGTACGGTTGCCACAGTTGTTACAGCATTGTGCCAGTATTGCTGTACAGTTACTGTAAGCCAATCGAATTTTCGCTGTCATATTACCAGTGCACACTTTTAACAATATGTACGGTAGCCACATTACAGTTACTGTATGCCATTTCAATCCTCACTGACACTATATCAGTGCACACTTTTACCAATATGTACGGAAGCCACAGTTGTTACAGCAATGTGCCAGGATAGCAGGTCAGTTACTCTATGCCATTCCAATTCTCACTGTCATTATATCAATGCACACTCTTACCAATATGTACGGTAGCCACAGTAGAGTTACTCTACGCCATTCCAATCCACACTGTCACTATAACATTGCACACTGTTACCAATATGTACGGTAGCCACAGCTGTTACAGCAATGTGCTAGGACCGCAGTACAGTTACTGTATGCCATTCCAATCCTCACTCTCAGTATATCAGTGCACAATGTTACCAATATGTACGGTAGCCACTGCTGGTACAGTAATGTGACAGTATTGCAGTAGAGTTACTGTAAGATATTCGAATTTTCATTGTCAATATATCAGTGCACAATTTTACCAATATGTACTGTGGCCACAGCTTTTACAGCCATGTGCCAGTATTGCTGTACACTTAAAGTAAGCCATTCGAATCTTAATTGTCATTATATCAGTGCACACTGTTACCAACATGTACGGCAGCCACAGCTGTTACAACAATGTTACAGTATTGCAGTGGAGTTACTGTATGCCATTCCAATCCTCACTGTCACTATATCAGTACACACTGTTACCAATATGTACGGTAGTCACAGTACGGTTACTGTATGCCATTCCAATTCTCACTGTCATTATATCAGTGCACAATGCTACCAATTTCTACGGTAGCCACAGTAGAGTTTCTGTATGCCATTCCAATCTCCACTGTCACTATATCTGTTCACACTGTTACCAATATGTACGGTAGCCACAGCTGTTACAGCAATGTGCCAGTATTGCAGTACAGTTACTGTATGCCATTCCAATCTTCATTGTCACTATATCACTGCACACTGTTACCAATATGTACGGTAGCAAAAGTTGTTACAGCATTGTGCCAGTATTGCTGCACAGTTACTGTAAGCCAATCGAATCTTCACTGTCACTATATCAGTGCACACTGTTACCAATATGTACGGTAGCCATAGTACAGTTACTGTATGCCATTCCAATCCTCACTGTCACTATATCAGTGCACACTTTCACCAATATGTACTGCAGCCACAGCTGTTACAACAATGTTACTGTATTGCAGTAGAGTTACTGTATGCCATTCCAATCCTCACTGTCATTATATCAGTGCACACTCCTACCAATATGTACGGTACCCACTGCTGTTACAGCAATGTGACAGTATTGCAGTAGAGTTACTGTATGCCATTCCAATCTTCACTGTCACTATATCAGTGCACACTGTAACCAATACGTACGGTAGCCATAGCTGTTACAGCCATGTGCCAGTATTGGAGTACAGTTACTGTATGCCATTCCAATCTTCATTGTCACTATATCACCGCACACTGTTACCAATATGTACGGTAGCAAAAGTTGTTACAGCATTGTGCCAGTATTGCTGCACAGTTACTGTAAGCCAATCGAATTTTCACTGTCACTATATCAGCGCACAATGTTACCAATATGTACGGTAGCCACAGTTAAGTTACTGTATGTCATTCCAGTCCTCACGGTCACAATATCAGTGCACAATGTTACCAATATGTACGGTAGCCACAGCTTTTACAGCAATGTGCCAGTATAGCAGTACAGTTACTCTATGCCATTCCAATCCTCACTGTCACTATATCAGTACACACTGTTACAAATAAGTACGGTAGTCGCAGCTGTTACAGCAATGTGCCATGATTGTAGTAGAGTTACTGTGTGCCATTCCAATCCTCAACGTCACTATATCAGTGCACACTGTTACCAGTATGTACGGTAGCCACATTTTTACAGCAATGTGCCAGTATTGCAATTCAATTACTGTATGCCATTCCAGTCCTCACTGTCACTATATCAGTACATACTGTTACCAATAAGTACGGTAGCCACAGCTTTTACAGCAATGTGCCAGTATTGCAGTTCAATTACTGTATGCCATTCCAATCCTCACTGTCACTAAAACAGTGCACACTGTTACCAACATGTACGGTAGCCACATCTTTTACAGCAATGTGCCAGTATTGCAGTTCAATTACTGTATACCATTCCAATCCTCACTGTCACTATAAAAGTGCACACTGTTACCAATATGTACGGTAGCCACAGTTGTTACAGTTTTGAGCAAGTATTGCCATAGAGTTACTGTAAGTCAATCGAATTTTCACTGTCACTATATCAGTGCACACTGTTACCAATATGTACGTTAGCCACAGTACAGTTACTGTATGCCATTCCAATCCTCACTGTCACTATATAAGTGCACAATTTTACCAAAATGTACTGTAGCCACAGCTGTTACATCCATGTACCAGTATTGCAGTAGAGATACTGTGTGCCATTCCCATTCTCACTGCCAATATATCAATGCACACTGTTACCAATATGTACGGTAGCCACAGTTCAGTTACTGTATGCCAATCCAATCCTCACTGGCAGTATATCAGTGCACACTGTTACCAATATGTACGGTAGCCACAGCTGTTACAGCAATGTGCCAGTATTGGAGTACAATTACTGTATGCCATTCCAATCCACACTGTCACTAAACCAGTGCACCCTGTTACCAATATGTACGGTAGCCACAGCTCTTAATGCAATATGCCAGGATTGCAGTACAGTTTCCGTATGCCATTCCATTACTCACTCTTACTATACCAGTGCACACATTTACCAATATGTACGGTAGCCATAGCTGTTATAGAAATGTGGATGTATTGCAGAACAGTTTCTGTATGACATTCCAAGCATCACTGTCATTATATCATTGCACAATGCTACCAATTTGTACGGTAGCCAGAGTAGATTTACTGAATGCCATTCCAAACCTCACTGTCACTATAACAGTGCACACTGTTAACAATATGTTCGGTAGCCACAGTACAGTTACTGTATGCCATTCCAATCCTCATTGTCACTATATCAGTGCACACTGTTACCAATATGTACGGTAGCGACAGTTGTTACAGCATTGTGCCAGTATTGCTGTACAGTTACTGTAAGCCAATCGAATCTTCACTGTCACTATATCAGTGCACACTTTTACCAATATGTACGGTAGCCATAGTACAGTTACTGTATGCCATTCCAATCCTCACTGTCCCTAATTCATTGCACACTGTTACCGATATATACGTTAGCCACAGCTGTTACAGCAATGTGCCGGTATAGCAGTAGATTTACCGTATGGCATTCCAATTCTCACTGTCACCATAACAATGCACATTGTTACCAATATGTACGGTAGCCAAAGTACAGTTACTTTATGCCATTCCAATCCTCACTGTCCCTTTATCAGTGCGCACTGTTACCAATAAGTACTGTAGCCACAGCTTTTACAGCAATGTTCCACGATCGCAGTAGATTTACTGTATGCTATTCCAATCCTCACTGACAGTAAAACATTTCACACTGTTACCTATATGTAGGTAGCCACAGCTGTTACAGCAATGTGTCAGTATTGCAGTAGAGTTACTGTAAGACATAAGAATTTTCACTGTCTATATATCAGTGCAAATTTTTACCAATATATACAGGAGCCACAGTTCAGTTACTCTATGCCATTGCAATCCTCACTGTCACTAAATCAGTGCACAGTTTTGCCAATAAGTTCGGTAAATACAGCTGTTACAGCCATGTGCCAATATTGCTATACAGTTACTGTAAGCCATTCGATTCTTCACTGTCACTATACCAGTTCAACTGTTACCAATATGTGCGGAAGCCACAGCCGTTACAGCAATGTGACAGTATTGTAGTAGAGTTACTGTATGCCATTCCAATCCTCACTGTCACTATATCAGTGCACACTTTTACCAATATATACAGTAGCCACAGTTGAGTTATTCTATGCCATTCCAATCCTCACGTTCACTATATCAGTGCACATTGTTACCAATAAGTACGGTATCCACAGCTGATATAAACATATGCCAGTATTGCTGTACAGTTATTGTATGCCATTCCAATCCTCACTGTCACTATATCAGTGCACAATGTTACCAATATGTACGGCAGCCACGGCTGTTAAAGCAATGTGACGGTATTGCAGTAGAGTTATTGTATGGCATTCCAATATTCACTGTCACTATATCAGTGCACAATGTTTCCAATACGTACGGTAGACATAGCTGTTACATCCATGTGCCAGTATTGGAGTACAGTTACTGTATGCCATTCCAATCCTCACTGTCACTATATCAGTGCACACTGTTACCTATTTGTACGGTAGCCAAATTTGTTACAGCATTGTGCCAGGTTTTCTGTACAGTTACTGTGAGCGAAACGAATCTTCACTGTCACTATATCAGTGCACACTGTTACGAATATGTACGGTAGCCAAGGTCGTTACAACATTGTGCCAGGATTTCTGCACAATTACTGTAAGCCAATCGAATACTCACTGTCACTATATCTGTGCACACTGTTACCAATATGTACGGTAGCCACAGCGGTCACAGCAATGTGTCAATATAGCAGTACATTTACTGTATGCCATTCCAATACTCACTGTCACTATTACAGTGCACACTGTTACCAATATGTACGGAAGCCACAGTACAATTACTGTATGCCATTCCAATCCTCACTGTCACTATATCAGTGTACACTGTTACCAATATGTACGGTAGCCAAGATCGTTAGAGCTTTGTGCCAAGATTTCTGTACAATTACTGTAAGCCAATCGAATCCTCACTGTCACTTTATCAGTGCACACTGTTACCAATATGTACGGTAGCCATAGCTGTTACAGCAATGTGACAGTTTTGCAGTAGATTTACTGTATGCCATTCCAATTTCACTGTCACTATATCAGTGCACACTGTTACCAATATGTACGTTAGCCACAGCTGTAACAACCATGTGTCCGTATTGCAGTAGAGTTGCTGTATGCCATTCCAATCCTCCCTTCATTATATCAGTGCACACTGTTACCAATATGTACGGTAGCCACAGTGCAATTACTCTATGCCATTCCAATCCTCACTGACACTATATCAGTGCACACTGTTACCAATATGTACGGTAGCCACAGCTGTTACAGCAATGTGCTAGGATCGAGGTACAGTTCCTTTAAGCCATTCGAACCTTCACTTTCACTATAACAGTGCACACGTTTACCAATATGTACGGTAGATACAGATGTTAGAGCAATGTGCCACTATAGCAGGTCAGTTACTGCATGCCATTCCAATCCTCACTGTCACTATGTACGTGCTCACTGTTAGCAATATGTACGGTATCCACAGCTGTTACAGCCATGTGCCACTTTTGCAGTACAGTTACTCTATGCCATTGCATTTCTCAATGTCACTGTGTCATTGCACACTGTTACCAATATGTACGGTAGCCACAGTACAGTTACTGTATGCCATTCCAATCTTCTAATGTCGTTCTAATATTGCATACTGTTACCAATATATACGGTAGCCTCAGTAGTGTTACTGTATGCCATTCCGAAATAAACTGTCATCGTGTCATTGCACACTTTTACCAATATGCCCGGTAGTCAGATTACAGTTACCGTATGCCATTCCAATCCTCACTCTCACTATATCAGTGCACACTGTTAACAATATGTTCGGTAGCCACAGTACAGTTGCTGTATGCCATTCCAATCATCACTCTCACTATATCAGTGCACACTGTTACCAATATGTACGGTAGCCACAGAACATTTCCCGTTTGCCATTCCAATCCTCACTGTCACTATAACATTGCACGCCCTTACCAATATATACATTAGCCACGGTAAAGTTAATGTATGCCATTGCATTCTTCACTGTCATTATATATTAGCACACTTTTACCAATATGTACGGTAGCCACAGTACCATTACTGTATGGCATTTCTATCCTCACTGTCACTATATCAGTTCACACTGTTACCAATATGTACGGTAGCCCCAGCTGTTACACCAATGTGCCAGTATAGCAGTACAGTTATTGTATTCCATTCCAATCCTCACTGTTACTATATCAGTCACATTGTTACAAATATGTACGGTAGCCACAGCTGTTACAACCATGTGCCAGTATTGCAGTAAAGTTACTGTATGCCATTGCAATTCTCACTGTTACTATATCAGTGCACATTGTTACCAATATGTACGGTAGCTACAGTACAGTTTCTGTATGCCATACCAATCCTCTCTGTCACAATACCAGTTCACACTGTTACCAATTTGTACGGTAGCCACAGTATTGTTACTGTAGGTCATTGCAAACCTCACTGTCAGTGTATCAGTGCCCAATTTTACATATATGTACGGCAGCCACAGTACAGTTACTGTATGCCATTCCAATCCTCATTTTCACTATATCATTGCACACTGTTACCAATATGTACGGTAGCCACAACTCTTACAGCCATGTGCCAGTATTGCAGTACAGTTATTGTATGCTATTCCAAACCTCACTCCCAATAGATTAGTTTGCAATTTTACCAATATGTAGGGTTGCCACAGTACAGTTACTCTATTCCATTCCAAAGCTCACTGTCGGTATATCAGTGCACAATTTTACCAATATGTACGGTAGCCACAGCTTTTACAGCCATGTGTCTGTATTGCAGTACAGTTACTATATGCCATTCCAATCCTCACTCTCACTATGTCACTCCACACTGTTAGCAATATGTACGGTATTCACTGTAAAGTTACTGTATGCCATTCCAATTCTCACTATCACTATATCGGTTTACAGTGTTACCAATATATACGGTAGCCACAATAGAGTTATTGTATTCCTTTCCAATGTTCACTGTCAGTATATCAGTGCACAATTTTACCAATATGTGCGGTAGCCACAGAACTGTTTCTGTATGCCGATCGAATCCTCAATATCACTATTTTAGAGCACAATTTTACCAATATGTACTTTAGCCAAAGCTGTTTCAGCCATGTGACTTTATTGCAATATAATTTCTGTATGCCATTCGAATCCTCGCTCTCACTCTATCCATGCACACTTTTACCAGTATGTACGGTAGCCACTGTACTCTACTCTATACGAATCCAATCTTCACCTTCACTATATCATTGCACACTGTTACAAATATGTACGGTAGCTACAGTACAGTTACTGTATTCCATACCAGTTCTCACTGTCAGTTTATCAGTGCACACTGCTACTAATATGTACGGTAGCCACAGTACAGTTACTGTATTCCATACCAGTTCTCACTGTCAGTTTATCAGTGCACACTGTTACCAATATGTACGGTAGCCACGGTACAGTTACTGTATTCCACACCAGTTCTCACTGTCAGTTTATCAGTGCACACTGTTACCAATATATATGGTAGTCAAAGTACAGTTACTGTATTCCTTTCCATTCGTCCCTGTCACTATACAAGTGCAGAATTTTACCAGTATGTATGGTAGCCACATTAGAGTACTGTATGCCATTCCAATACTCACTGCATTATATCAGTGCACATTTCTAGCAATATGTACTGTAGCCACAGTGAATTTACTGTATGACATTCCAATCCTTAATGTCGCTATATCATTGCATACAGTTAATAATATGTACGGTAGCCACAGTACAGTTGGTGTATGCCATTCCAAGCCTCAATGTCGCTATATAATCGCATACTCTTAACAATAAGTACGGTAGGCACAGTGCTGTCCTTGTATGCCATTCCAATCCTCACTGTCACTATAACAGTGCACACTGTTACCAACATGTACGGTAGCCACAGTACAATTACTGTGTGCCATTCCAATACTCACTGTCAATATATCAGTGCACACTATAACCAATATGTTCGGTAGCCACAGTACCTTTTCTGTATGCGATTCCAATAATCCATGTCATAATACCAGTGCACACTGCTACCAATATTTGCTGTAGCCACATTACATCTACTGTATGCCATTCCAATCCTCATTGTCGTTATATCATTGCATACTTTTAACATTATGTACGGTAGCCACATTACTGTTACTGTATGACATTCCAATCCTCACTCTCAATATATCAGTACACACTGTTACCAATATACACTGTAGCCACAGTACAGTTACTGTATGACATTCCAATCCTCACTCTCAATATATCAGTACACACTGTTACCAATATACACTGTAGCCACATTACAGTTAGTGTATGCCATTCCAGTCTTCAATTTCACATTTTCAGTTCACACTGTTACCAATATATACGTTAGCATCGGTTGTTTTGCTGTATGCCATTCCAAAACTCACTGTCATCGTGTCATTGCACACTGTTACCAATGTGCACGGTAGCCACAGTACAGTTTCTGTATCCCATTCAAATCTTCACTGTCAGTATTTGAGTGCACACTATTACAAATATGAAGAGTTAATGTATGCCATTCCAATCTTCACTGTCATTTTATAAGTGCCACTCTTACCAATATATTCGGTAACCACGTTACATTTACTTTATGCCATTCGAATCCTCATTGTCACTATATGATTGCACACTGTTACCAAAATTTACGATATCAACAGCTGGTACAGCCATGTGCCAGTATTGCAGTAAAGTCACTGTATGCCATTCCAATCCTCACTCACTATATCAGTGCACACTGTTACCAATATGTACGGTAGCCATAGCACAGTTACTGTATGCCATTCCAATCCTCACTGTCACTATATCAGTGCACACTGTTACCAGTATGTACGGTAGCCACAGTAGAGTTACTGTATGCCATTCCAATGCTCACTGTCACTATATCAGTGCGCACTGTTACCGATATGTACGGTATCCACAGTACAGCTACTGTATGCCTTTCCAATCCTCACTGTCACTATATCAGTGCACACTGTTAACAATATGTACGGTAGCCACAGTACAGTTACTGTATGCCATTCCAATCCTCGCTCTCACTTAATCAGTGCCCACTGTTACCAATATGTACGGTAGCCACAGTAAAGTTACTGTATGCCATTCCTATCGTCACTCTCACTATTTCAGTGCACACCGTTACCAATATGTACGTTAGCCACAGTACAGTTACTGTATGCCATTCGAATCCTCACTGTCACTATATCAGGCACAATGTTACCAATATGTACAGTAGCCACAGTACAGTTACTGTATGCCAATCCAATCCTTAGTCTCACTATATCAGTGCACACTTTTACCAATAAGTACGGTAGCCATAGTACAGTTACTGAATGCCATTCCAATCTTCACTGTCACTGTATCAGTGCACACTGTTACCAATATGTACGGTAGTCACAGTACGGTTACTGTATGCCATTCCAATCCTCACTCTCACTATATCAGTGCACACTGTTACCAATATGTATGGTAGCCACAGTACAGTTACTGTATGCCATTCCAATCCTCGCTGTCAGTATAACAGTGCACACTGTTACCAATATGTACGGTAGCCACAGTACAGTTTCTGTATGCCATTCCAATCCTCACTCTCACTATATCAGTGCACACTGTTACCAATATGTACGGTAGCCGTAGTACAGTTACTGTATGCCATTCCATTCCTCACTCTCACTATATCAGTGCACACTGTTACCAATATGTACGGTAGCCGTAGTACAGTTACTGTATGTAATTCCAATCCTCACTCTCACTATAGCGGTGCACACTGTTACCAATATGTACGGTAGCCACAGTACAGTTACTGTATGCCATTCCAATCCTCACTGTCACTATATTAGTGTACACTTACCAATATGTACGGT
>Ga0123352_10012949_pt1 | contig 13223 bp, 7 predicted proteins | sample TergutLab28metaG_FD_89700 | JGI IMG/M metagenome (GOLD analysis project Ga0123352, IMG submission 89700) | Labiotermes labralis P1 segment gut microbial communities from Petit-Saut dam, French Guiana - Lab288 P1 | ecosystem: Host-associated > Arthropoda: Insects > Digestive system > Gut ... | reverse complement strand
TGTGAGAATTCATTTTATTCACTGGAAGAATTTTACAATTTTTGTAAGATGAAGTAATTGTAAAGGAAGCATGAACACTAAGCAGAATGGAGGCATATTACTCCTCTAATATAGGGTTACTGTCCTTGACTATTATCGAAGTTCTAAAATGCATTAAAAATTGCAGATTCAACTGTACATATTTTGGAATTTTAAATACTTTTAAAGGTATATATATGTATTATAATGTATCATTCTTATTAACTCTCACACTGTATACTTGAATTATAAAATATTGTAATCCTAACAGTTTGTAATGTTAACAAGGATATGATTTAATAGTTACATATAAGTGCTTTTCTGACTATTTCTATATCCATATTGGTTTATAACCGTGTAACGGATTTCTGGAAAGTGAAATAAATTGAAATTGAAATATGGAACTACATGCTTAGCATTCTGCACAAAATAAAGCCAACAGGTGAAAAAGTGATTCAGTTTGGTTTATTACCCTTCAAGTCCTTGTGCAGTTGTCTGAGAGAAGCTTCTGTCCAGTGTGTCTCATGGATACACAGCTCGTGCATGTCCTTGACCACAGGTTTAGTCAAGTGGTGTGATGGTTGCAGCAACTTAGGAACTGTGTGAAGAGTCTCCAGACCTACTCCAAAGAAACATTTACTTACAGACACTGAATACCGAGACGTACAAAGCAGGTACTGAACCACAGTATTTATTTACTAACACACTTAGCAGTATTTCTATGGAATCTTTGTTAGGCAAAGTTTTTATGCTTTTTTCCTATCCAAGTTTCATATTGTTGCTCTTCAGGCTTTTCTTCTTATGACACAGAAGTAGTGTATGTTACGAAGTTCCTATACTCTGCAAAAGGCTTTTGAACTACAAGGCTTCTTGAAAAGACATATGTTCAGTAATTGCTCTGGACGATAGAGTAGAGTGAAAAACACTCTCAGCGGATGTTCAGAGAAGCATCCTGCTGTCATACGAGTTAGTGATTCTCTCTGCAAATAACTCCTTTGTCTGTTAGTGAACCCTTCCATCACTATGGCCTTGACACCTCTGCCTGACATGAATCTATGGCTCTTTTGTGCTTTCTTGAGGAGATCAAACACACGGAAGTAACATTATAAAAAGTTCTGGTTCCTATTGGAGACAGTCCAACAGGAAAATGTATCTGGGAAAGTTCAGTGACATAGAAATGGGCACTGTCACACTATATGATGAAATACCGCATGAGTATACTTGGACTCTCACTTCTGCAAAATGTCCAGACCAGATCTAGGGCCCACCCAGCCTCCTACTCAATGGGCACTGGGGCCTTTTCCCAGGGGTAAACAAACTGGGGCATAATGTTGATCACTCACCTCCATCTAATGCTGTGGTTAAGAACTGGTGGAGATATATCGCTTTTACCTCTAAATGCCTTTAGGGCAAGGACAGGAACAAATTTATGTTTTACATTATAAGAGAATATCTGTTTTTTAGTGAGTAAACCATTTGGCCTTCATTTGGTTACACTGCTAAGCCTAAACCACCGAAACATAAGGACAATTTGCAGCTGTTAAAGTAATGCCAGTAAGTTAACATCACAGTATGAAATATGACAATTTTTATGTGCGTTCACATCGTCGTAAAAAGCACCTATTAACGTTAAAAGCAATGTGAAGAACACATGACAAGATTTTGAAAGGATGGAAAAGAGGTAGTCCAGGTCTATTTCAAAGTACAATTTTTACAAGTCCCTAAAGTAAATCAGGGAAACAACCATCAGAAACCAATCTGGGCAGCCAGTGCTCCAGTTTCTTTTATCTCCAAAATATGAGTGAGATGATTTACTGCTGCATCACTCTGTTTAATATGGAACATAATGTACAAATAAATTGATTTTAAACTTTAAATCTGATGCAAACAGAAAATACTTCGTTGCAGTTCTTTAATTCTAACACTTGTGACGTATATTTGCACCTTTGATGCCCTTCAGAAATCTGCTGCAAACATTGGCCACCTCATGGCGATGTTTCGGATGTTCACCAATACGTATCTGTGGACCATACAGCTCAGATCTGTGGTCTGTGTGCTCTTTTACAGCACTGCCTTCACGATACTTCAAGCTGATGCCTTTGTGTCTAAGTGCCAGTTTGCGCAGTGCTGCAACATACACACAAAAATGCCTGCTAGATGTAGACTACACAGAATAAATTCCTCTGAAGGGTCTCTAATGCAATACAAAATGTCTTAACATTGGACAAGCCTGCATACAAAGATATAAAAAAGACGCACAGTGGCATACGAGGATGTTCTTCTTTACCTGTAAAATAGAAGGTTTTGAAAAGTAATATGTGTGTGCACCTAGTACTGAGCTTTGACTCGAGTCAATACACCTAACACCATAAGGTTTCTCAGTCCCTGTAAAAAATGAGATAAAACAACACAGTCATGACATTCACAATTACTTGGGACTGATGAAAACATCACACACATTGGTATCGTAAGTATCAGAATGCATTTTCAATGAAGATGCCTATTTTATTTGAAGAACTTGGGAAATACCAATAATAAAAATACAAAAAACCCCTGAAAGCATAAAAGTATAAAAATATATCTACAATAAAATACAAATTCTCTTTTGAAACATAAAATATATAAATGACTGAAGGGCTGTCTCATTCCATAAAGCAATAAATCTCACATAATGACAGCCAGCACTGGATGGACTTGTGCAATGGCATGAGAGTGGGGGAAGCTGATTTGTCAGTCATGTGATCTCATCCAAATTCATCAGAACCAATCAGACAAGATCGAAACAATGATATTACAATGGCTGACTGCAAAGGATCAAAATCCTGAACATCGAGATTCAAGAAATTGGAGATCCTACAGAACATGACTGCTTCCTTCCCACTTGACTGTTACTAATAATCCTCTTCCTTCATTCATTGCCAAATAAGCTCTGCACTTGAAAAAGCGGTATTAAATAATGCACACACCATCTCTAACTATGTGTTTGTGAAGTGTTCTCACAGACATCAAATTTTAAAAAGCATTGTGGTGAAAATAATAACAGAAGCTATCGAAACAATTTCATAAATAAGCATGGTGTTTTCTTGCAATGTCATATTCTGTAAAAGTGCTAAAAATACAGCATAGGGACATGAAATGAACAAATGTACCTCTGCTATGATCAAGCCTTATCTTCTCCAATTTTCTGTCCATCTCTTCTTGTTTTGCTGTCCAACGATGCTGCAAGCGAACACTCAGCCTCTGAGTCTCCTCATGCTGGGACTTTTCAAGCAGCTGCCCAGCCAGGTCTAAACGCATATTATGTATTGCCTGTATTTCCTGTACAAACAGAAGTTAACAATGCTAAGATTCAGGACTTGGAATTCCGAGTAAGATACTACTACTACTACTACTACTACTACTACCACTACTACTACTACTACTACTACTACTACTACTACTACTGCTACCACCACCACTAATAATAATAATAATAGTAATAATGCACACTGATAGATGTGGCAGTACCTGCAGACAGAAATGTTGTGCATAAGGAAGCGGAAAAGAAGTTAAAATACAAGAGTTTATGTATAGAGATACAACGAATGTGGAACCTCAAATGTATGATTGTACCAGTAATAATTGGAGCAACTGGAATGGCAACGAGAAGCTTAAGGAAAAATTTGGAAGCTGTACTAGGAAAACATTCGATAGATTCACAAGAAAATACAGTTATACTTGGAACATCACACATAATACGGAAAGTACTGCAATGTGACGCTTGAAGCCTGAGCGGTGGGGATCACCGCTGGTTCAAGAGAAGTACCAGGAAGAAATGCCTGTGACAGGAGACATACATATTGTATAATAATAATAATAGGCTTTTTTTTAAATAGATGCAACATAGATTATTCCATGCTAAGAGAAATGCAAGTGGTGGTAGGAGCTCAGTGAATTTGGACATCATATTAAACATGCCAGGTTGTTAAACAGCCGTTTCAAGGCCAAAAAACCAACTACAATTTTGTATTCTCATTATTTTAGCAATAATATCATGATACAAAACTGCTTGTCATTTTTTTCTCCCCTCCAAATAACATTTTTGTCTATGGTCTCACTCGAACATGGAACCTCAACTTGTACTGAAGCCCTGTATTCTACTGTCATCTTATGCCTTCAACTGTTACATTTTACTGGAGACCGCAACATCAAAGTGCCACCTCTCATTTAAATAAAGAGAACTCATTTGTTCTTTTTCTGGGAAATCTGTTACTCTGTCACACACAGACCTCACTGATTAGCACAACTGTGTAGAAGATCCTTTCTTTATCTCCAGTTCCAGGTGTGATGTTGAGTCACATGAGATTTTGTACCAATGACATGATTTCCTATTTGTTTTGCTTCTCTTAAAATCTAGAAGTTTCTCACATACTCAGCGATCATGACTGATGTGTTTAATTCACTGCCAACAGTTCTACATAATTACAATTGACACTTAACGAAAATTTGCCATGATGGAAAACTGTTACATGGGAATGCCACATGCAGCACGAACGATACACTTCCTACACTTATTACCTGCCACAAGAAAACTGACAGCTTTTACAGTGAAGCTCCTCCCTCTAAATAACAGTACATACAGATCATGCCTAAAATACTGCCAACTCTACAAGTGCATCTTGTATATGCCCACATGCAGCACAAAACCACATCATCTCATTAGGCGCACACATAATTTCCTCAAGCAAAAATGTATGGAAAAGGTGTGCATGGCATTTGAATGTATAAAATATATTCACATATCACTCATTTGCGACAAAAGTGTCACAACTCAAAATGTGTGATTTTTAAGGAGAGACTTTTAAAGGTTTTGAAGTGCCATAATTTTTTATGAGTGCAACGATGACACAACTGCTCTCCAGCACCGAGTTTTGCAGACTGCGTTATGACACTATACCTGTTAAAAGTGCATCTGCAAATGTCCCTTCCTATACCAATAACTCAAAAATGCCAAATTTTGAGTTGTAACACTCTTGTCGCAAATGAGCGATATGTAAGATTCTCCATGTTTTGTGCAATAAGCTATTGCACAATATTCATTCCAACAACCGCAAAACAATAAGAAGACAATAGTTTATACAAACATTACACCCCTGCTACATGTTGCAGCCTACAATGGCCATCTTTGGGGAGGTGGTTATCAAAGGACAAAGTAGTGATGGCTAATTGCATTAAAGATGTGCAGATAAAAAAGGTAAAATACATGTGTTAAATAAAATTACATAGTATGTTTGTAACTTGGAACATGTAATTTTTATTTAGCCCATGTATTTTAGCTTTAATTTCTGCAAATCTCTAACATAATTAGCCATCACTATTTTTTCCTTTGATAACCACCTCCCTGAAGATGGCCTTTGTGGGCCGAAACATGTAGAAGTGTCATATATTTATGAACTATTTATTTGTTGTGCAGTTGTTGCAATAGGTATTCTGAACAGTACAGTTTGCTACGGTATTAATAAGGGCTATAAAGCATAACCAGACTGACTTTTATATCAAATTTAAAATGTTCATAAAATTGAATTACTTAACCAATGTATGTTACCTTCTCACGAAATGAACATTCATCTCTCTCCAATGTACCTATGATGTTCCTCATCCTTGCTTTGGACTCAGGATCACTTGAACTGGGTACAGAACTCTCCCAAGCCCTCCTCATGCGAGCACGTTCTATTATTTCTACCTCATGCATCCCTGCTGGCAAACCATGACCTATACGACAGTAGAGCGCTTATTAGTATACTTAGAAAATTTCTCACGTGATAATTTTACTTAAAAATAAAGAAAGAAGATCTTGTCACAATAACTATAACTTTTTTGTTGTTTATACTGTATACATTGTGACACGATTATTACAATGTAAAACCAACCAAATGCATATCTGCTATAATTTAATTTCAAACAGTATCTGTTTTGAGCCTTAAAGGCCCATCATCAGGAAGACAGTTGTAAAAAATATGGGCATTATGGTATAATGTATGTACACATATATGGTATATGGTGAGTCAAAAAGTGTAGATACAAAGTGGTATAAGCAGTCTACATTATACTACAATGCCTGTATTTTTACAACTATCTGCCTGATGATGGGCCTTTAAGGCTTGAAACATGTAGAAGATACTGTGTGAAATTAAATTATATCAGATGTGCATTTGATAGGTTTTACATTGTAATAACTATAACTTTCTAACAAATCCTTACATAGTTGTTTGCACATGTATTCCACAAACAGCCAGTAGACATACTCAAATTTAACACAAACTCACTAACTTCAAAAATACTGGGATTGTGGTTAAACTATTTTAGGACTCAAGATGCACCCCCCCTCTCTCTCTCTCTCTCCTCCTCCTCCTCCTCCTCCTCCTCCTCCCCCCCCGTGGCGCTGCAGTTCCAGATCAGACACAATGATGCATCACACTCAGTAGGACTCCTCTGGGTGAGTGATCAGCTCAAAGCAGAGACCTCTACCTAACAACACACAACATTCACAAGAGACAGAAATTCATGCCCCCGGCAGGAATCAAACCCACAATCCCAGCGAGTGGCCACAAAAACATGCCTTAGACCAGGCAGCCACCAGGATCAGCTCTCAAGATGCACTTACAGCACTGATATAGGAATTTATCAGAGAAAGAGAGAAAATTTCAAGTTTGGTATAACATTGGCCGGTATAATTGTTATGGGAGGTTAAATCATGTTATTGTCACAACAGTTGCAAAGAGACTTGAAGTTCACTAGAGCTGTTACCAGCACATTACAAGACCAGTAATGCAACTGACATCTTAGAGGTTCTCTGAGTAGTAAACACAGTGTGGGCTGTTTCATCTGCTCATCCTACAGCGAACAGTACTGTAAATGACCCCATATTGCCTTAAGGACTGTTAAAAAACATCTGCCTGCAAATAAATATTTTGTAAATGGTAAAGCCATAATGATTACAGTGTATGAACAAGAACATACAACATACCCCATGATAAGTTGGTCAGCATCAACACCTCAGGAGTAGAGGAACACTGGGTGAACACCGGTGGTGCCCATGGTTTCGTCTGAGATTCAGATTCTCTGTAGTCTGTTTGTGTGCTACGGTTCTGTATTCTGGGCATAGGCTCTAAAATCTGTTCACTCCTGTCTTCTGTTGCCGTAGTTCTGAATGTCATGGTTGTTACTGCTGGTTGTAGGGATGGAACCAGTGGCCTACATGCCAATAAAATGTTCATGATTGTTATAAGACTGTAATATGCTACAATATATAAGTGTTCACAATATAGTTGAATAACAGGTGTGGAGAAACATACTTCCATTTGGCATTGCCAAATATGTCAGAGCTGTTTTAATGTAAATTTTCATGTAAATTTTAATACTGTTTTTTAAGACAACTCACTAGTGCATCGTTTGGTGAATAAATAAAACTTTGATAATAACAAGATGCACGGTATGAATGTGAAAACTGTATTCCTTTGCTCCAGTAGAATCTCTGAGGAAGGCACTCTTGTACCGAAATACGTAGGAGTTTGATCCTTGTCACAAATTGTATTTTATGATACACAATTAATTGTATTTTAGAGAGTGCATTTGTTGGTTGATATATTCAATACAATTTATCTTGTTAACAACTTCTACATTTCATATGAGATCTCCATTACAGTATGGATTTGTATTGTGCTCTTATGGGCTATGGCATCATATAGTCTGGTATGAGGTTCAGGCAGTGTGACACTACAAAATGCTACCACCTACTACACTACACAGTGTCATAACTAAAAGACCACATGATACATATCTGTTGTTATGAATATGAGCCATAGTTGAGAAGAATGTCATATTCAAATATCTGTTGTTATGAATAATGATCTAAATCAACACAAACACAACACTTGAACATTGTATGTTAATTTATTTATTTCACTTTCCTTACTATGGGAAAGTTAAATAAATGGACATATAACGATAAAATGTTGTGTTTGTGCAGATTTAGATTACTACTGATTAACTAGCACAATGGGATGACATTGACTGCATCTGTTGTTATGAATTATGTGCCACCTTTGAGAAGAATAACACATCTAAATTTCAGCTTCAAGCGAAGTCAGGTTATAAAACATCAGAGCACTGTACATACACCAAAGTTAAATTTTCCTAACAACTTTAGCATACAGCCTTCAATCCTTATTTTTTCAACACTTCTGAACAGTTTGATAAATAAAATATAAAGACATAACCTCTTCTAGAATGCGTTTTCCTTATGCAACAATATAGCAATAATGGGAATAAAGGGGGCAAAATATACACTTAATAAAGAATGGTCATTCCATGCCACTCATAATTTTGAATAGGAGGCCATGAAACTCATTTCCACACTGCACGCAATGTACATGTCTGACTATAATATCCTTGATATTAAGAATCAGTGTCATTTATCTGTATTATATTACTCTCATGCAGCAAGTCTTTCTTGAGAAAATGACAGTTACTCAGTTGGTCAAAAAGTCCCCCACCCCCTTATAAAATTTCAAGGTTTATTATGTTGCTCACAAGACCCAGCCACTGGACCCTATCATGAGCCAGATAACAAATGCAAAAGAGTGTTAATACATTTAATTAACAACGTAGGGAGATACGCTTCCTGCAGGAAACTTATAAAGCTTCTGAAGTTTTATTGATGTGTGCTATGGCAGAAAGAGTGGGTAAATTGATTGACTGATCGTTTGATTGATTGGATTGACATATGATTAACAGCATGAGCAGTTAGTTCATTTTGTAATTTTCTCAGGTTTCCTGTAAATTGAACTTCTTTTTACAGTAAAGATATGCAAACCAGTTCAACCACTGGCCTGGTTCAGTAGCTTATAACACAGATTTGCTGCAAGGGATGTAGCAAAATTTGATCCAGCCTCGTAAGAGGTACAATACAGCGCATCAAACAAGCCACACCCAGTATCAGATTAAGTTTCAGCAACCCAACAAGCAGCTCCAATCCAAATACATTCGAGAAATACTTAAGCATCAAATATAAGCAAAACTAGCATTTTAGACATAATTATTTTGTGTAGCAGATCTAAAGATGGTATTGGATGTAAATAACATGGTAAGTTGAATGTGTATAACTTAATGCAACAAACAATACCTAGGTCATATCAACGCTTCAATTATAAATGAAAAAATTAAAAACATGTATGACGCATATATTTCAACCATTATCAAAGCATCTACATATAATAATCACTGACACTAAAATTACAGTAGCATTATATTATTACTGCATCAAGTTGCATGGCTTTACAGACATAACAAATCCCAACTCACTGCTGAAAGAAGCGAAACCTATCCACACCATCAATATCTGTCGGTTTCTTCTCATTCTTTGTTAGTGCTCTGTAAAAGAAAATAGAACCATTTCCTGCTCATATTTTGATAAATCAAGTGTAAAACATGGGATCGATAACACAAAATCATTCTTCGTGTCTAGGACCATAGGTTCCTGACTGAGTAATTTGTAGGTCAGTTATTCTCTATTTTTCCAATTTTTTTATGTATGCACTTCCATTCTGATTCTAAGTATTATCTCACCTGCAGACTTTCATCTCTTGGTATGTTACTGAACCATTAGCATCACAAATATTTTATTCTGTCTCATATTTTGTGATAAAATTCTATGTACTATACATCTACTTCATAGTTTTATAATTAACTAAGAAATTTAATACTATTTTCAGAAAGTTTGTTGAAAGAGGTTCACAGTTGTAACTACAATCCTGTTATTTTACGGCGATCACTCACACACTTACCTCTGAGGGCAATGTGAGAGTTTGATAGTTCAGCCATACATGAGGAAGATAAAGTAAGATTCTTATAATAAAAGCCAACAAGATGCACTATTTCTCAACTTCATTTTGGTAAAGAACTCTACATGTTTCAGACAGACTTACTGTCCATCATCAGGAGTATTAATACTGTACTCACAGCAACTGGTATTTGTCATACAGTTATGCTGACATCTGCTAGCAGACATCAACATAACTGTATGACAAATACCAGTTGCTGTGAATACAGTATTAAGACTCCTGATGATGGACAGTAAGTCTATCCGAAACATGTAGAGTTCTTTACCAAAATAAAATTGACAAATAGTGCACCTTGTTGGCTTTTATTATAAGAATATATCATGATGCACGGTCCTCTGAATGTCGAACAAAGTAAGATCAAGTGAGATGAGTTGAGCATAGAATTTAAAACAAAAGCAGTGGTTCTTACATGTTATCTTACTAAACTACAAACAAAAATGTTGTACATCTAACAGAGAGGTAGTGGGGAGTATACAGTCCATTGGCACAATAGTATATATCCACTATAATGTTATGTCAATACACCTACCGCACTGCTAACATCCAAAGTTGCATTTTATAAATTTTATTCAACAAATATAGGTACCGAATATTTTAAATATGGTGTATACTCTCCGTTTTTTCTCTTCAAAATGCAGTTTGTTTCATAATTCTAACGTACTTGGTTCCTGTTTTATCCACATTTTATACACAGGGTGTGCTAAAATTAAAAAAATAATTCCGGCGCCAAAAGGTTAACATGTCCCAACAGACATATAGTTAAGCTTTTGCTATCCCATCCCCTGTCATCAGTGCCAAAGTTCACTGCCTTGCTTACCCACATCACCTTTAGCTTTTTATAAAGTAACATGACTGTAAAAGGCTAACCTCTGATGTTGCATCCAGTTCCTGTGAAATGATGGTGGCAAGCGGTCCAGATGCTTCAGTACCATTGAACACCTGGGGTACACATCACTGAACATCGTTGCATACAATGGACGCAGTTCCTGCATCACAAAATTTATGAACTTGTAGTATTACATAAAAAATAAGCCAACATTCAAGAATAGAAGATGAAATATATAAGAGGTAATTAATAGCCTTGGATCAAATAAAAGAATGAAATACTACCGACCTGTAACAATGAAGGAAAACTGGGCTGAATGTACCAGTCTACATTACTTAACAATACTGTCAATTGCTGAGATTATATACACGACTGAACAAGCATGGAGTACTGGTGGAATGATACTCATGGGTAAACTGAAATACTCAAAGAAAAAGAGTACCAAAACCACTTTTTGCACAGCAAATTCCACAAGGACTGGCCTGAGACTGAACCTGGGTCTCTGTGACGAATCGTGAATTAAGTACTGTACCACAAGATGTTTATTATAGTGGTACATTGATTTCAGATTCTATGTGCATTATGTAAGTACGCTTGAATTGTTTTTAAGTTTCTGTCTAGGTACAATATGTACGTATTCATTGACTGTATATTTTGAACTGATCACATTTCCTTGTATAAACTTGATTTGTCTTTGTTATGTATTATAATCACAAATCACTACCATTTGTATCTTATTATCGAGACTCATTTTGTACTATGCCTGTTGTTACCTGACAACAAGTTCTATATCCACTCTAGTGGATCTCTGGAATACAAAATAAATGATGATGATGAAGTGGTAAATGTCTGAGACATGACACAGCTCCCTGGACATCTATTCCTTAAAGGTTTAAAGTGGCATAAAGGCCAAGTCTCATATGCTGTGACACCAGAGAGTGCCTCTATGGACCTGTACTGAAGCAGTAATGTATTTAAGGAGGGAAGACATAAATGGTACACTTTAGGTACATTTAAGCAGACACACACCTGAGGGCTACCAGCTGAGATCTCTTGAACAAAGTCAGCACAAGGACTGAGACGAGTACCCTGTTGAGTGAACAACTGCTCATTAAATCTAATGAAATTATCCCAGGTATACGAGGATCAGATATTTTAAATATATAGCATACTCAGGGGTATTAAAAAAATAGAAATATATAAATTTTAATTACCAACTTAAACACAAAGAATATCTCAAGAGAACTGAACACAGCATGGCTGTTAAAGAAAGAGGGGGTAAATTGGCTTAATCTGGCTCAAGGTAAGGCACAGCAAACAATTCCTCTGATCTTGTAATAAATATTTAGTTCCATAAAAGGTGACGAATTTATCAAACAACTGAGGAACCATCAGCTTCTCAAAAACTCTATCAAACTTTTTTTGTTACTGATGGCACAATAATTATACAGTACTGGTAACTGAAAATTCAGGAATGAATGATTTGAAAATGTTTCCCTCTCAGTACAGCCTAGTTCTTGTTCTGAGTGTCTAACATGGCCTATTTCACTTAATGTCCTTACAACATATTCAAGGATGGTGCCATAAGCTCTAGAAATTTACATGAAAAATGTGTAATGTGTCTGTATGATTGTTAGGCGCGAAGAAGGAGAAGACTGAAGCTAGAGGCATTTTTAGGTAGCATGTTTTAAAAGAAAATATTACAGCACATAATACACATGAACATACCAAGCATATTTATGTTGAATGTCATTCTGTGCATCTGTGCCACAGGCTCTCATCTCTGACACATTTCTTTAACATACATTTCAATAATATTCACAAAGGACATTATTTAGATTTCACATACAAATTTTGTTAAAGAGTTCACCTTTTCTCCATCCTAGCTGCATATCCAGCCCATTGTAACTGCCTAACTGCCTTTATTTGACTGCCAAGGAAGACATGTGATCAGTTACATAATTATTATGTTCCCCATTAAGTAACATCAGCCATTTGGTACTTATTAATTTCTCTCATAATAAACAAAAACTAAGTTCTTCATTGTCAAAGTTAATGCTACAGCAACAGCTGACACAAATTATCTGGTCCTCATTCCATATAATTGCTAAATGGAACTGATACAAATGCTGGATGTCAGCTTATATAGATACATATATTTATTTATTTATTTAGCAGGTTGTACAATGTTTCTACATCTTCCTGTGCCCATTTCACAATTATATTATCTTCTTCCTCCAGTTGCCTCTGTTACTCCAGTCTTCTTCCATTAATCCCTTTTCTCCCATCAGTCCTCTAATCCCTTCTGGCCAGGTAAGTTTAGGTCTACCTCGTTTTCTTCTTCCTGGTGGACTACATTTCATAACTTCTTTTGGTAATCTCCCCTCTTCCATTCTTTGAACATGTCCATACCATTGAAGTTGTTTGGTTTTAATATCGTCTAAAACAGACCTTACTACATTCATTTTTTGTTTAATAATAGCATTCCTAATCTTGTC
>Ga0123352_10012946_pt1 | contig 13224 bp, 7 predicted proteins | sample TergutLab28metaG_FD_89700 | JGI IMG/M metagenome (GOLD analysis project Ga0123352, IMG submission 89700) | Labiotermes labralis P1 segment gut microbial communities from Petit-Saut dam, French Guiana - Lab288 P1 | ecosystem: Host-associated > Arthropoda: Insects > Digestive system > Gut ... | reverse complement strand
TGCCACTACATGCTTCTCATGTAGCCCTCCCGACTTAAATCTAGTAGTAATCAATTTCATGTTTTGTTTACATGTAAAATAACCACTGCCACCGGGTAACAACCCAATTGCAGTAAATAAATACATATAAATATAAAATATATACTCCCTCACTCTCTGTTAACCTGCTTTTGAAACACAAAAAGAAAGAGCAAGTGCACACGGAATTATAAAGGTGGTGGCATGGATTACGGCCTTGTGCTGTATGCCCTTACTGGCATGTGACGCCGTGTACTCTGTATATATTTACCGACGCTGCGGATGAACCTGATGCCTGCCTGTATAGAGCCACCCTTTACTTCGTGGTTTCCTATCCACCCATCTCTTCCTCCGCTATTTTCGCAGAACAGATCTGCTTCCGCCGAGTGGTTGTTTGTGAAATTTTGGAGGAGGAGATTAGGAGATTATTAACCTTTTAAAGCCTAATGGTTACTTGAGATGTACCGACAATTTTAATATTCAAAAGTTGTAAATTCTGCCCACAGTGTATTGATGTTTTGTATTTATCCCAGAACAAACGGTGACTTCTGCCCCATGCAGCCTAAACTGATTGGTTTTTATAACCGAGAGGAAAAGTGTTTACTGAGCGGTACGAACTGGGTCTTTACAGCAGTCTGCGCTTAGCTCTTTGAAAGGTTAAAATGGTCTGGAAGTGCAGGTTAAAATAGGAAAAAAAAAAAAAATAACACGCACCTTACATATAGATACACCAACGAAAGCCAATAACTGCTTTGGTTACTGGTGTTACCACAGTTGCATTTGTTCTCATAGTTACGAGTGTTTATATGGTGGCTATGATTACCATGGCTACCTTGTTTGCCCAATGGTTACCTTTGATGTCACTGTTAACAAGGTTACCAGTGTCTGTTGGTTACTGTGGTTACTGTGGTTACCCTAAAGCTCCCGTAGTGTCCCCTCTCCGAACATTTCCTAAAACTTTGCTTTATTTAATATGGTTGCGTTACACTAAAAACGAATACGTGTCCTTCAAACGAAACTGTGTATTTGGACGTCAGGAAATCAGCTGCTGGTTTTGCGTAAAATTAAGCTGTCGTAAAGGGTGAAAACATAAAATGTTACAGATGCGATTATTAAATACGAATAGCACAAACAATAGCTTTACAGCTGTAACATTATCTTTCAGTTATCAAATTTTTTAATATAAGAGCAACTATCAGCAATAATAAACAATACTTAACAGTTGTAAATAATTTGCTTTTTAATTTCTATACTCAGCCTGATGACGGCATAATTTTAAGCTGCTACATGTAGCTTATTTTATGACTTCAAAATACATATTGGTATTTGGCGGACAAATATTGGTCTTATTTGAACATTTTCTACCTTTTTGAAGTTGAATTTAGGCGGTTTTCGCAGCTCTGTTTTTGGATTCTGTTATTTAAATTTTTTTCAGTATGATGCAGCTGGACGTACGTACCGTAGTGTGTTTGCCTACTGAGTCAGGGGCCCGTCTGAACGTCTGGATGTGGTTGTCCTCCTCGCACAACATATTCCCCTAATACGAAATGGGAAGCCGGGAGGGCAAGCCAGTGCAGCAGCCAAGTCGGCCGCATGCTGTTGGCACACTTGCGCGGCCGATTTGGCTGCTTTTTGATAGGTTGATCGCTTCAGTGTGCGCGTGAGGGTTCTGTGGCTTCATTTGTGGGAGTACCGATCGATTGGGGGCGCCTTCCCCTGTCTGTGCGTGAGTGAATTTCAGATTTTTCAGTCAGTGAGACTGAATTGGAAATATACAAACAGTTCAACAACGCACACATGAGAAACGTAATAAAACGCATATTACTTCAGTTGTGTCGCTTCAATTTTACGAATTTCGTTTGTCATAACATCACGGTATCCTCTTACAACAAAGTTAACTTTCGGCTTGAAAACACTTGAGCCTTCCTTGCAGAAAATTCGAGTCATCTGAGACGATGCAACAAACCACATGGTGCAAAGAAATCATTTATACGAATACCACTTTAACGGCTATGGATATTCTGTGTCACGACAGTGTGTAGTCTGGTTGGTGCACCTGTCAATTCGAACAACGCCCTGCCTTGATTCTGTTCTTGTAGGTAGGCTCAACGTTTCGCGTAAACTGATTTGCCCCCATTCTAGCTTTTTCCTTTCGTTGGTTATATAGCTAGTTGCTTCTTTTATAACACATATGCATACAACGAATGTTTGATATATTTCATACACTGCAATGAACTCCGTTAGTGCTGCGCATGCTCGCTACATAAAACAACATTGTGTCGTTCGTGGCGTACATACATCTTTCTTTTTTTTTACTTCTCCATGCCTTTGCCCCAGGAAGACGCCATATTGCTCGTAGGTGATTAGGAATACAAGAAGCAGAGGAGGTCTGAGGGAACGAAAAGCAGCAAAGTGGTGATGTTCCTATATTAGACATAGGACAGTCAGTAGTTACAGAAAGCGTCGCGAGAGTGCAGCTGCAGTCCGATATGTGTTGTCACCTGGTGGTGTGTTCTGTATTACCATTTAACTGTTGCCCTCCCGTAGCCAGTGATGCGATGCCGTGTCGTCTGGTACAGATATACGAGCGTTACAGAGGAATATATTGCTTTACTAATCGGAATATAAGATACCTACGAGACTACGCGTGATCACATCTCAGAAGATTGTATTTCTTTTTTACTGTTGCTGAATTATATGTAGCTTGATATCAACGTACGTCACAACGTTGGTTATCAGTCAGATTGACCTATCTTGCCCCCCCCCCCCTTCCGTCAATTAGGACAAAATTTCTTTACTGTGCTTTTTGTTTTAATTAAATTTTCCTCTTTTTCCCCCCCCCCCCCCCTTCCGTAGATTAGGACCAAATTTCTCTACTGTGCTTCTGCTTTTGTCTAAGCACGACGTTTGTCTGTGTCTAGGTTTTAAGGTGAACTAAGCTGTCATATTGTAGACCCACTAATCTTTCAACCGGAAGCGTAGTATATCGAGTTCCATCACAAATTGTTAGACTTCCAACGTAAGATATAAATCTTTATATTTTCTGCTTTCGCCGTGCATTGTAAAGTAAATGTAAAAGAGTAACAACAATATGCACATACCAAATCTAACAACATTTTAAGAAGTTAAGAGATGTTCATAAAATCCATCCATGTTTCGGTGGTGGCCACCACCACCACCATCAGGGAAGTTTCCCCTATAACACGCCAATGCACTACTTGTTAAGAACCACTGTTCACAACGTCCTTCGCTTGTGGGTTTCTTCCGCAGTGCAGCAAAATAAATGTCACGAACAGTGAGAGGGTAGTGTATTTGTTATACTATCAGTTGTTGGCCATTACTCAAGGTTTTGTACCAGTGTTGCAGTTACTTACTTCTGTCTCCAGTGACCTACTTGTACGATATGTGTTTCTTATAAACTGCTGTACAACAATTACATTTGGAAACAGTAGTATGTATAAAAGTGCCATGTAATAATGCCACCAGCTTTTTCGCCTCCTGGCTGACGGCATTCCTACAACCACGTTACAAGTTTTACTTAAAAGTTTGTAATTTTTATAACACGATCTTAATAAAGTTCGTTATTACTGTTCTATACCGAGTCTATTGTTTTTACTAGATTTCGGAAGTCATATTTTCTTTCTTTCTTTTTTTTTTTGTGGTTGTTGTTGACTCCCCCGGATTTAAATCTTTGCACAATGCATCAAAGGCTACCTTGTATACTAGAGTATTTAGCGTACTGGGTCCTACATGGAATTCCTTGTTACGAACGCTTTTCATTGTAGGATACGAGACGAGTGATTTGTTAGTACGGGAATCGTAAACTATAAGGAAAACAGAAGCTTCATTATTCGAGTTAGAAGTAATTATTAGTGGAGGCCATGTCAGTTAGAGATGTCACAGTGACTTGTGACTCACGGGTGTCAGCCTGTACGTGTGTCGTGATGGCATATGCACGCGTCTCTTTCGTGTACGTAGGCCCCGCAGTTCCATTTCCACGTATTAGCAGTCTGTTTATACACATTATAATTGCACAGGTGGTAATTAGTTGCATCTGAGCATAAGTGGCATATGCATTCACAACACAGAAGGACAAGCAGTGACGACGGCGTGTTTGCAGCCGTTGACCGGATTTCGAAACTGTGAACTTCGTGCCTTTTCCGAAAATTTGAACTGTAAAACAGGTTTTATTTTAGTGCACTTTTGTAAAGTCACGATTTGTAGTGTTAAAGTAGTCGTGTTTGGTTTCGTTTGCGTAGGGTGTAGAGGGACATGAAGAGTCTGAGTTGAAACAGAACAAATTTGTTGGCTGAGTGGCAAGGGAGGAGTTCCGTCCTGCATGCGCGTTGTTTTAAAATATTCTTAAAATATGGAGTAAAATTTATATTGGGAAAGAAGTGAAATTTTGACAATGATGAAAATTTCAAAAAGAGAAATAAAAGTCTGGTGAAGAAAACAGTAAGTATTTCTGTTTCATATGCTTTACGATTAAGGATCCTGAACCAGCGTACTGGGTATCGTGACTAGGCTACGGGTGGACTACCCGGTGTTCAGTTTCAAAGGGAGCAAGGAATGTTCCTCCTCTCCAAATGGTCGAGACCGGTCCGTGGGCCTTCGTCTCCAATTGAGTGGGTAAAGCGTGTAATTTCGTGGGGGGGGCACAGCATGAACGTGAATTTAACCATACACCCCCAGAAAGTTCCACCTCTATTCATCATGGTGGGGACAGGGTAATTTCATTTTGACGTACGTACAATAAGAGGAAAGACAGGAAGCGACATGCAAACCACAGAACGCCGTGAATTAGCGCACAGACGTAAAATATGCTTGTTTGAAAGAAAATATGCGATGGTAATTAAATTTGAGTGTCAGGAACCTAACAGATGGACCAGAACTTCAATCATTTGTACCCATTTTTGTACTAACTTTCACAGAAATATCACGTATGCCTAAAAATCTTAGGTTCAAACACAATGGCAAGGCACACTTAAACGAAATTTGCATTCTAATATCTGACGTCAGATTACATAAACTCTTCTAATAGATCTTTTCTCTCTGTCTTTCTGCTTTAGCCCACTTATATTAACAGGTGACATTTAGGTAAAGTGCACGGAATCTAATACTGTAACTTTTAGAATGCTTACATTCTTACTTATAAGTGATTACTGTAAGCAAGCAAGCTCCAGCTGTCAGGCTACGGCCGTGTATCCGGAGGGTTTCCGTTCCGAAACTCGGTGGGAACACGGATTGTCCTGAAATGTTTCATGTTTTCCTCAATCACTTCAGGCAATGCTGTGTTAATACCTGAACCTAGACCAAGACCGCTTCTTGTCATATCTTTACCATCAGCCTAACATTCGATATCATAGATACTAGGCCTACAGTCGGAGGTAAAGGGCAAAGCCGTCAAATAAACGGTAAATAAATGAATGAATAAATAAATAAATAACAACACTGTGCGAATACTAATCAGTTTTTATTGCGTGAGGTAACAAGCATACGTTCTTTGATCCAAGTCCAGTAGACGGAGCAGTTCTTATGAGTGCCTCGAGAATCCCTCGAGTGTTTCGAAAAACATTTAATTCAGTAAATGTTTGTAATGGCATTTGGATAACCCTTTAACGTCGCATGATATTGGCTAATCTACTCATTAGGTCAGAAATGTATTAAAGCTACTTTGGTTCCGTCCTTAGTGTTATTTCTTGATTCAATGCAGTTGGTATATCCCGACACCCCTGGATATGTAGAATAGCGAACTGTAAATGAGTCCGTAAACTTTGCAGTAATTAAGCAGTTATGAGTGGGCTGCGGGATTGTAGGTCACCGATGTGAATGTAGTGACCAGGCCACAGGCTAGACCAACATAGAATCGGGCTTCGATTCCCGGCGATGGGAGAATATTGTCACTGCATAATCGCATCCATGCCGACTTCGTGGACACCCAGACTCTTGGCTGTTATAGCGCAAGTAATTCCACGAAGTCCCCAGCTTCAGGCGCAGGTAACGTTAGTGAGCCTAGGCTAATGTCACAAGTCGGGAAAATGCGCGAAGTCGTGTGCGCGTAGATCAGTATGTCTCTGCAGACAGAGCGGTGGAAAAGCCAGTATTCGTCCGCTCACATAGCGGCTGCAATCATGCGACTTAGGTAGGACAGCCGTAAGGTTTGTGAAATTCGCGCTGAAAGTCGTCACGCAAAATGATCGGGGACTTTATGGATATAATCCTACTAAGCCTTGATACTCTTACCTGAGAAAAAATCAGCTGTGAAATGAAGCTGAACTCTAACTTCTAGGCTTATTTAATACGAAGGTGGAAGGAGATAGTCTAGACCTCTAATTAGTGAGTTGATACAATGACTAGGGCACCGGCGAAGCGGGGTTATGTTACTTGCATGGAGCTCACAGAACCTCTTGTTCAGTGATTACGTAAGAAATCCTTTCTTCGTGAGTTATGCGGACAAGGCAGACGTTAAGCACTCAACTGCATCTACAGTAGTTCTGCGGGTGGAAGTGTGTGAATCCATACAGCCACTATCACGCCTGTCTTCATGGAGTAGAAATTAATTAACACCACGACAACTTGTACTGTTGGAGAGCCGATCGATCGGTGAATAAAACTTAGGTTTCTTATTCAGGAACAGTGTATTGAAACTTTTTCCCCAGGGTTCTGCGTATTAAAAATGTGACTTGGTTCGATTAAAATGTTCATTTGTTAGACGAACAATTTCTGTTCTACCGAGAGGCAACAATGGGCACCTGCCGAGTCACCTGGCGGTCTGATCTCACAGTCATCATTCACCAGACAGGTGTATGTATCTTTGTTCAGCCCCCTCTCTTCCTAATCTCCTACCAAACACCATACCTAAAGGCCACAGTCGTGCGTAGCGCAATAAATAATGTGTGTTGCATGTTTCGAGTAGGAAACATATGTCAGGGGTGCCCACGTTCCAATAATGGGATGCACTTCAAAGACGACTTTTAGGCACTAATTGTTGGTGTTCATTAATTCGGATGCATATGCAATATAACAGGGATAGAAATAAGCCGAGATGTTGGCCTATATTAATTTTAATATCGTACTGCCGTATTAAGCGACGTAGACCTCATTAGACGTCGTTAAAATTTGAATTACTGCAGCTTTTCACTAGTCATTACATGCACGACACAAGTGGCTGAATCGAAGTTCTGCACATTATGTTTAATGTGGTAACGTAATGTGCGAAACCATAGAAGTGCATAGTCCTATACATATATAAAATTGGGTCTCCTTTTAAGGCGGTTCGTTTTACGACGATTCACTTTTACGACCCTTGTCCAGTCGGACCGAGCACTCCCGACTTGTGGTGCTCACTGTCACAACTCAAGCGTCCTTTCTCTACTTAATGAGCTTCTAGCTCTTTTCCGCTGTGCATGTGTTTCTTATTTTTCTGTTTTGGTGCAGTTCTTTTAAGTTGAAGGTGATTTTTCCACCCATTACGTCCATCAAATAGATAGAATAAAAAAAAAACAGTTGACGTTACATTCTTTCTTGATGTCTTCTGAACCGCGACCTGGGCCTTCAGCAAAATTAAAAGTGATTTGATTGATATTTTTTCAATTATGTGTGTTTTTCTATATAACTAATTCATGAAATTAAAATTGTATGTCATAATGTAAAGAAATATTGTAAAATATAAAATTATTTGACTAATTTCTTTGGCCCATGAACCTATCTCAATTTAAACCATTTAAAAAGTACTCGTTTTAAGACGATTCGATTTACAACCAAATATTCGAGAATGTAAGTCCTTCGTAAAACGCGACCCTACTCTATATAAATAAATAAATACACAAATACATTTTATATTGTAAGTCAATCTGAATAGCTTATGAGGAAGTCATTCAAGAAAATCGAAGACAAAGTTAGAATTGTACTGCAAAACCCTGACTGAAACATCTGTGCCAGCTGTATGACCGTCCGTAGAACTTGATATAAATGTACACAGGTTATTTAGGTAAGTTGGATTTCTGAAAAAGTAGGACTGAATATATCCAAAGGTCTTGGTCTGATCTTCCTTTGTACACCCCTAGGGAAGTGCTTACTCCGTGATTACGCCGCCTTTAGAAGAAAATTTCTGAACGCACGTTTGGAAACAGCAATGTGCCTCGTGGCATCACGTGTTAATTACGTGGAGTGGGGTAGCAAAAAAAAAAAAACCTAGGAATCTATTATTTTCATGATATTCGTGCGTGGGCAGGTTAAAACAAAATATTTAGCCATTGGTTTATCCACCTTTTTCTACGGAATATGATTTTCTAAATAGATCACTATCAGTCACGTTCCTTTTAACTGCGATATTTTCCTTTTAGATACTGAGTGTGAGGTAAGAGTTAACGCAGCAATACACGTAAGATCGAGGCTTCACTCCAGTGTGTTGAATATAAAATGTGTGTGAATTCTGTACAGTTGTTACAAACTAATTCCTTGGAACGGAGTCCTTCTTCGGGAAGTTGCTAATACCCTAAAAAGTAAAGATATTCCCCACATTTTATGGGCCCCTAATGTTAATGAACTTGTTAAAAACAGGCTGCCATTGAACCTATTCTGAGCCAGATCAATCCAGCCGATATCTTCCTATTTTATTCCTGTAGATACACTTTAGTATTACACTGCCATCTACGTCCGTGTCTTCCAGCTAGACTCGCTCCATCAAGCCTCTCGCACAAAATATTTAGTGCCTCTATCTTCCTCCCATAATGCCTCGTGCCCTGTCCTCAGTTTCAACACCGGAATAATATTTGGTGCAGCGTAGGAGTCATGAAGTTCCTTATTACGTATTTTTTTCCAGCCTGCTCTTTCTTCCACGTAAGCCAAAATTGCTTTCTGAGCACCATATTTTCGCAATTTGGGGCAGAGGCGGCCAGTTATTGACACTTTTGTTTGGGGGGGGGGTGTAGATGTAACCGTGAGCCTGAGAGATTCTGCAAATAAAAAAGGTTTTTTACACCGACGTGATACAAACAAAACTATCTTAACGTGACATATCCATCTTAAGGTTGTGTGAAATTTTTTATAAATGGGACAATGTCCTAAGCCAAAAAAAAAAAAGTCGTTAAAGCCATAATACAAGTGACTTACTGGTCTATTCGGTAGGGGAGCAGGACACCAACCTTCCTGACTGAAGTTTACGTTGGTTGTCATTAGTCCCACCACAGAAATCAGGCCACGAAGAATAGAGTCCTGCCACATTCTTTCCAATTCATTATTATCCAGTCATTCCACGATACACGCGTGTAGTCTTAGCACCTAACAGCGTCGTTAAATAAAGTACAAAGCCCAGTGCACATAAGACACCCTGAAATAAGATTAGATATTGCAGGGTGTGAAGTCACACGTTACATCGAAAGTGGAGAGGGATTTCCTCCGCTTTCATTTATCTGGCTGACGGCCCAATAAATAAAAATATAAGGATCCAGGAAATTTTTTTATCCATTGAAGTATGGACTGCATATAATATTAATATAGTGCCTATCCATGCCATGAAGGCATATAGGAAAAGCGGTGAACAACACACTACGGCCACTCTAACCTGGGGAAGAACAACAACACCCATTGCCAAGGAGGTTGGGTGGGCCCTAGAGCCATTCTGGACAAATTAGAGAAGACAAAAACCACTTGTCACTGCCGGGATTTTAATATTAGTATAAATATTAATTTATTTTTTAAGTTAACATACTTGTGTTGTATGTAGAAAGGTGAAACATGAAGAGTTTTGTAAGTTGGCATTTTCTGGATTAAGTAATCAGAAGTCTCATCGGGGAAGCTTAAAATGCCAATTCGAGGCGGCATTACAGTGTGGGCTGTTTAAGGGCTTAGCATTTCGGGATTTTCAGAATGTAACAAGTTAAGAGTCTGAAAATGTGTCTTGAGTGTTTAATCCGACAGCCGGGATGCTGTGTTCCTTCTCAAATCCACTGACACTGTCGGCACGGGAGGTGACATGTAGTGACGTCACGTGTTCCTGCACAGCAGACACGGTGTTCGAAAATACTTGACTGTATAGATGAACGGGACTCATTCGTAGGACAAACATTTATTGCACTACTATAAATGTATCCACACTTGATCAGTGGAATTCGTGTATTGTGTCTGTTCACGTGGCGACTTTCATTTGTAAGGTGCCCGTTTCGAATCTTACTCTGGACACTAAATGTACTTACTAAGATTTTTTTGTCGTTTTCTTCCGTACCTGAAGGTAAATTGCGAGGTTCTTCCTTAAGTGACAGCCGCTCCCTGTCACATCAGTACTCACTGTCATCCCATTACTCGATGCTAACAGCATCATTACACTAAAAGTAATAAAAATACGGTATTGGTAAGAGGCATTGCATTTCTGCACTTTGCTCATACAATAAACAGCATATGGAATATTGTCACCAGTGTTTTGTTGAGTGTCACACCACTCTGGTGTCGGTAAAGCCATGACCTGTTAGGCAGCATTTGTGGCATTGATTGTAATGGTCTTAGGGCCGACACAATGACGACGGCGTTTATCCGACAGGATGTCTCTCGCCCATGTGACATATATCAGCTGTGACCAATAAACGGCGGGCGGGCCATTAGTGGCCACCCGTCTGCAGCACATTAGCACCTGACAGAAGGCCTTCCGAAACGGACAGCCTAATTGAACGCTCTTCCTTGTCCTATGAAATATTTTTTTTGGTCGTTTTTAGTCGAGTTCACAAAATTGCGGAAAGCAACTCTTAGCTTTGTCGTGTGTGTGTGTCCGTCCGTCTGTCCGCATGGAATAACTCGGTTCCCACTGGAAGAATTTTCATGAAATTGGATATTTGAGTATTTTTCTAAAATCCGTGTATAAAATTCAAGTTTTAGGTTCTTGTGACAGTGCATCGTGAACATAAGGTGAAGAGAGAGAACCAACAAGATGCAACTAATTCGATTTTTATTATCAAACTTCTATCTCAACATGTTTCGGACATCATTATGCCCATCATCAGGAGAATAAGACCGTGTCCTGCTGCATGCGGTGTTCTGCCTGTGTGTGTAGGCTGTATGCACTACGTGCACACAGCTCACGACGCAGCTCCACAACACCACAGCCAACCACACCCTACACACACAGGCAGAACACCGCATGCAGCAGGACACGGTCTTTTTCTCCTGATGATGGGCATAATGATGTCCGAAACATGTTGAGATAGAAGTTTGATAATAAACATCGAATTAGTTGCATCTTGTTGGTTCTCTCTCTTCACCTTATATAAAATCCAAGTTTAATTTAAATAGGACAAGAATAACGGTTTCTGTACGTGAAGACCGGTATACATTTTTAACCATATCTCGGTCAGTTCTTCGTAGTTTTGATCTTATCTGGCTCAGTTTTTCTTAGAAAGAAATATTTGAGACAAATTTGCAGAGAATATTAAAACACATTGCATGTTCAATAACTTTTTTTTAAAAAAATCTTGCCTTTTTGAGATAATGTGAGAAAATACCGTATAGCTGGACAGGTCAAGATGCAAATACAGGGTGCGCATGCGCATTGCATGCTGGATAATTACAGCTACAAATACGTGCTCAGAATATGTAATAGTTATCGCTTTTCCACTGCAACAATTGTTGCAGGAGCGCACAGCAGCATTAGGCTGTACGCGCTTTGCCTGTCTTTTTGCCAGTTGCTAAGATAGTCACCTTCATATCTACTCCTTCTGTTATGAAGAAAACGGCATAAGAATTGTTTAGAAGTTGAAAGATATTTTATGGGTGTGAGAGAACAAGCCTGTTACCTGATATTGCTTAAACAAGTTTAGAATCACAATAACCTCTTAACAAGTTAGCAAGTGACCGTGGGGGGTAACACAGCGCGTTTCTATGCTGCTGTTCTCCATGCAATGCCTTCACTGTGTCTTAACAATAACATTGTAGTCGGGAACTAACTCTGTTCGATTATAATATTGTTGCTAGAAAGAGAGAGTTCGTAGTAGACTTGTGTGTAATAAGACTCTGACGATGCTACAATCCTTTTGATAAAGAACTACACTAGAATAATGAAGAAAACCACCCTTCAGTGTAGAGCAAGGACAATCGCGACTCCTAGTATGATAGCAAGTGTGCTTGGCTGAATTTCTTCTACATGTCTCTTACATGAGGAGATAGCGTATTTTTTGCACTTATCTCGTAAAAGGCGAGATATTGGCATAAATGTGCGCAGGCATCCGCGCACTGTCCTCTGCTATTTTTGTCTAATTTTAAACAAAATTTATTACATTGAAGAATTTTACTGAAATCCCCAGTACACAGTTTTTAAGAAATTCCTTTCTCTTGCAGCCGAACTGTTACGTGCAGAAAGACGGATGAACGGACAAGACGAATGTAGTAGTTTTTCTTAACTGCTTTTCAAGAGCACTTGAAAGCAAAATGTACAATTTAATTGTTTAAATTTTTAACAGACTAGAGTGTTTCGGTACTGTACGTTAACAGATTCATATGTGCTATTCCAAATAACCTTGCTACGAAGTTGAAAGTAGTGTTGACAAAAATCTTCCTCATTCCTCATTTGTTCGGCTACGCCCTACCGGTAACCTCAACCATTACAGTTCGTGTCTTTCTTAAACTCCTCAAATACCAAATTAGACAAGAGCGACAAAGACAGATCACCAACGGTTAAATGGGTGGGCTAACATCAATTCATTATTTGAACAGAAGTTAATGTTTGTTGCGGTCGTAACTGCAGACCACTAAACTGCATGTGCCTGCGCCAGCTGATCTGCAACAATAGAGAAAGAAATGATTCGGATGGAGGTTGGAAGGGCTTTTATGTCCCATCTGCTGAAAGGAGAACGAATTATTGGAGGAAGTAAAAAAGCCACGTGCAACTGGCCTACTCCGAAATAATACTGTTAAAACAATCTTAACGCTATTCATGTCCGTGAATTAATAAACAATTTAAACAATAAAACCAACAAATGCACTAAAGTTAAAGTTGTATTTTTACTCGCGATTTGTCGGAAATCCGACATGTCTCGATCTATCTTTGATCATCTTCAGGGATTACTTAACATCAGTAAAGCGTATACAAAAGCTTGGATGGATTATTTTGTTTGTTTTTGGCGCGACAGCCCCCACCCCCCAGTGGGTCAGAGCCCCCTCATTCACGAGGTTTCTAGATCAAACACAACGAAGCACCACAATCGGTATGACTCCTAT
>Ga0123352_10012945_pt1 | contig 13225 bp, 9 predicted proteins | sample TergutLab28metaG_FD_89700 | JGI IMG/M metagenome (GOLD analysis project Ga0123352, IMG submission 89700) | Labiotermes labralis P1 segment gut microbial communities from Petit-Saut dam, French Guiana - Lab288 P1 | ecosystem: Host-associated > Arthropoda: Insects > Digestive system > Gut ... | reverse complement strand
CATTTTGAAGAGAAAAAAACGGAGAGTATATACCATGTTTAAAATATTCAGTACCTGTATTTGTTGAATAAATATATAAAATGCAACTTTAGAGGTTAGCGGTGCGGTACGACCACTATAGTTAACATTAGGCGTCAAAAGGTTAAAGTGTACAATTACCTCGTACTTCCTAAGCCCAAATAATTTTCTCGTCAATTTTTTTAAAGGAACTGAAATTTGGATTCCTTGCTCAAAAAAAAAAACAGACAAAATTTACTTTGACTAAGACCACTGTATTAAGGAATATGAGGGTAATGAATAAGGAGAAGCATTGTCAGGTTCTTCTGAAAGTTTCAACAGGCACCTTACTTGTGTTTGTTAGTGCAGTTCCATTACAGACGTACACAAATTTGAAACAATCTTAGTCTACAAATAACCTCATCTTACATAAGTCTGATGCTGGTGCTGGCTTCTTCTCATGCTCATACAATAAGTTTTAATTGCAAGTTCATAGGCTTTCTTTACAGTCTATATCAAAACCTTTTTCATTCTTCTGAGTTACGGAATTGTCGCTAACAAATCAAAACCACCAGCTTAAAGAAGCAAGTCTGCTTTCTTGCACAAAAAAATAAAGTACTTTCGGATTCTGTTTAAACCCGTGTTACCTAACCTCTGAGTCATTCCTCTATATACACCACTATTCTAAACATTTCTGAAATGCGGCTTGTGTGTTTTCATGTATATAGATTTCAGACCCTAAATTAATGCACTTTATAGGAGTGACTCACGCGTCCTCGAAGTAGACATGTCCAAAATCAAGGTTCAGTAGCTATTTGACTTACTGTTAATTAACTAAATTAAAGCTGTTACATGGTTGACGAAGATGGGGAACTTGAAGATTCAACACAAGGCAAAACCTGTTATTGGCTGCCAACTTTTTATGTTTATGGTTCCGTGCATCGCTGATCTATATTAATAATTGTCCAACGGGATGTAACACAAAGCAGTCTTTTTATTATTCTGCAAGCTCACTCTACATGTTTCGGGTGTCAACCACACCCATCATCAGTACACAAAACTGTAACTACAGCCTCCGGTACTGGTCATATTTTTGTGCATCTACCCCCATTCCAACGGGGCTTGGCCACTTTGTAGGGAGGTAGCTGCACAAAAATATGACCAGTACCGGAGGCTGTAGTTACAGTTTTGTGTACTGATGATGGGTGTGGTTGACACCTGAAATATGTAGAGTGAACTTGCAGAATAATAAATAGACAGCTTTGTGTTGCATCTCGTTGGACAATTATTAATATATATGGATGCCAGATTTTACACACTTTCAAAAACCCATCCAGCCTTTTATTTTAAATGTGCAGAATTGAAGTTACCAGGGCCGTGAAGCTGTTCGCTTTCTTCCATTTAGTGCAAAGGTTCAAAATGCTTTGAGCTATGGCGCCACACCCCATATGTTTTTATAGCATAGTGCGTAATTAAGCACAGGGAGAGCTTCATATTTACTTTACCTGCCAGACTTTACTGGCCAGTGGTAAGTAATTAGGATTCATTGCATTTTCAGCACTGTAGTTTTAATGAATCGATTACATCTGGTATTTATCCTTCCTGGTTATCTCTCTGTAGGTAATAAATATTAAAGTAACAACAAATTGGACGTTTTTTTGTCATCGATGTTCATTAATACTTCTATAAGTAATGCGATTTTGAGATAAACTTGTCAACGCGCGTGGAACGATGGTCAACGCTTCTATTCCATAAATTACACCTAATAATTCTCACGTTTGTTCACACATATCCTGACGTTCACTTTTCAAACAGTTTACGTTTTACGAATGACAGCCGCTTCATCTAAATCGTGAAGCGTTTTATGATATTCAGCTAACTGAATGGTGGATTGTCTTTGAGAAGACAGAATAATAAAAACAAAAGAATTACGCTTGTTAATACACGGTAGATTTTTGGTGCTCATTATATCATTTGTAGACCTTCAAATATTTTGGGGAGGTTTGCATTGACAACTAAAACCATAAAGCAGCAATTTAACGTATGTCATAACAATAAAAAAAAACTTTATCCTAATTTGGAAATTCTCATTTAACATAGATGTGTTGGAGGCGATACATAGTACAACATTTTAACATTTTTTTTCTCCGCTGTTACCAACAGCCTTTGGGACAAGCATAATGGCGTGACTAATGTGTCATGTGTTTTTCTTTATTTCTGTTTATATATCGACGACATCCGACGTGCAGACGTTTTACACTAGAGAACGGCGTATTAAATTTAGAACTGTTAGTTTCAAAGTCGTGCGAGAAATAATGATATGTTTGCAGTCTATTAATATTAGGGGTAACAGAGGAAATACACATAAAGACCTCACACACAGACTGTCCAACATTATTTGTAAATAAATATTATTCAGATATATTACAAATCTATGGGCTGTGCATGTGGCGCGTATGGGTGAGGAGAGGGCGGTGTATAGGGTCTTGGTGGGGAAACTGGAGGGAAAGAGACCAGTGGGGAGACCTAGGTTTAAATAGGTGGATAATATTAGGATGGATTTCCAGCAGATGGGATGTGGGTATATGGACTGGATTGGGCTGGCCCAGGATAGAGACAGGTGGCGGACGCTTGTGAGTGCGGTAATGAACCTTGGGGTTGCGTGAAATGCGGGGAATTTCTTGACTAGGTGCAAACCAGTTAGCTGCTCAAGAAGGACTCTACACCATGGAGTAAGTAAGTATTACAAATTCTAGCCAAACGTTTGGAAAATAAGGCACAATGAGCGTCCCTTCATAAATTCTAACCGGGTAGCTCTCAAATGCAAGTAAGAAGCTATGGAGCTTCAGCCAACTTCCTCGCTACCACTCCACGTTTTGTATGTACAGATGAGTATAATACTGTGTTTAGCATAATACATGAAGTTTCAATCACATTCCTAGTTAGTTCACACTGACGTCAATCACGATTCATGTAAGAGGTCCATACTCCCTCCTTACGAACATCATAATGTCGGATCGAAGCTCGCGGCTTTCAACTCTCTTCAAGTCTCTATGCTATGGTACTTTCTGAGGTTGCTTCTTTGCAAGCGAAAGAGGCCTAATATAAATGGCACCACCAAGATTCATGCGCATTCATGCAGAGATTTGCTTGCCACATCAGGATTCTGGAAGCTCGGATGAAAGCCAGTCGTTTCTAGTGATGATGCCACAAAATCCACAGCCATTTCTCTTTAGCACCACTCAGACTTCTGGAGATACTTACTTCTTCTCTTTCACTAAACTTACACGACGCCAACCCTTTTCCACTTCTACACGAAACCTCGTTCTATATCAACATCTCCTTTTCAAACAGCATAATATTTCTTAGTTCTCTCAGCAGAGAAACTGGGAGAAGGAATTCACGACAAAATTACTGGAACACGTTGTTCAAAGGCATATTGCCTTAATTTAATCTAATTTTAGATTAACAGTTACCAGCAATATTAAAATTTTAATCTGAATTGACAAAACTTTCATGAAGTAAAATTTTTAACGTACACTATAAAACTATACCACTAATAACGACGAAATGATTATTAATTCATTACGTCATAAATTTGTAGTATGAATATGAAAAAATGAGCGCAACTGCATTTGTAGTTGCCGTTCACGACAAAAGTAACCAAATGTCAACTAAGTAGCAAAGAATATAGTAAAATGCATCGCGGATGGTCACATCCCCCCGCATCCCCCCGTGGCGCTGCGGCCCAACGCGGGCCATGGCCTTCTCATTTTCTTGAGGTTTCTAGATCACACACAACGACGCATCACAGTCGGTAGGACTCCTCTGGAAGCGTGATTATTGCGTCGCAGAGACCTCTACCTGACAACACACAACACTCACAACAGACAGACATCCATGTCCCCGGTGGGATTCAAACCCACAATCTCAGCAGGCGAGCGGCCCTAGACCTACGCCTTAGACAGTGCGGCCACTGGGACTGGTTGATAGTCACATTATGAAACAAAATTTTCATTCACAACTATCTTAAATAGTTTTAGAAGTAATTAGCCTGGCTCAGTTGTGTTGAAAAATGTCGTGTTATATTCATAGGCCTCAATAACGTTATTTTTTATAGGTTTGTTACACACCGCCGAATTTCTGGAAACTGATTTATGAATTTATGAATTCACTCACACGTATCTTCAATAACATCAGATATAATTAGCCTGGCTAAATGTTCTGAAGCATTTTGTGTCTTATTCGTAGGTCTGGGTTACATTTTTTCCTATAGGCCTGTTATAATCGGCCGAAATTTCTGGATCCTGATTTATAAACCCTTTAATTCACTCCATTTGGCACGGGCTTTCTTAAGGAACTAATCAGTCACTGATTTACTAAAGGAATTCTTTACCTTTTACTGAACCACAATGTTCATACTGCGTCCACAAGGGCATGCTAAGTCCAAGGCCCTGTATAATATTTCGTACACGCCCTTTCTGATGGCGAGATGTTGTTGGGCTCGTATAACAACCCATGCTGGGGCATCACAACCGTTGGCTGTAGTCGACGGATTATTAAATATATTCACAGTTAACCTTCTCATTTGACGGCAGTGTCATCCATTCCCGAATAAGGTTATATAAGGCTAGAAATGTTTTTGAATTTATGCGTTGGCATTTGCTACCTAATAACATTAACGTCAAACACAAATACATTTATTTTATAAATATAACATTTTAATAATAAGCTACATGTTTCTGCCCAGAAGGGCAACCAGCAACAAGAATGATACGAAAATATAAGAGAAAGAACGTATTTTACTTCTCAGCAATTAACCAAATTGATACATAAAATTTTTGTTTTATAGTAAGTTTATTTCATGCCTCTACATGTTTCGAGAACATGTGCTCATCATCAGGAGGTCAAAATTGCATTACACAGCCTCTGGTATCATCACACCTATAGGTGTTATGATACCAGAGAGAGGCATGAAATAAACTTGTTGTAAAACAAATATTTTTGCATCAAGTTGTTTAATTACTGAGATAAATATACTGAGATGCACGGTCAGCAAAACGTCAACAAAATATTTTACTTCTTTTTTTGTGTCGTATGAGATCTCTGTTTGATGAATTTCAGTATTATGAGTTACTACAGGTGATTTGTTCTTTATTTACAGGTGAATGTTTCCGTCTTCGATGGGTTAAAGAAATTGCTTAGGCTCTCTCTTCAGCAATGCGATTTTATTAAATTTAATATTCAGTGTTACCCTTTAATGGACAGCGGTATCCAGACACGTAACATCATTACAGTTAAGAAAAGCTATATTTTGCCCATTGGGCTTCAATTGGCTCCCAGAATAAAAAATATAACATTCTTAATTACCAGATGTAACTTCATTTACGTTAAGTGCTATAATTTGTGTGGGGTAGGAAATGAGTTGTGTGTAAAAATCAGATAATTTTCGAGTTTGAAATGTCAGAAATAAGCTTGGTAATACAGTCTTCATGAAAATTAGAATAAACTGAACTACGCACATTTAAAGTAAACAGTCGTATATCAATCAGCTCCCAGTTTGTTATCCCACCGGTTCATTTACTTACCAACACTATCTTTGCTGTCTTCCGTAACACAAGTACGATATAATATTTTATGCAAGGTTAGGAGAAAATATTAGTCGACGTGTGATTTCGACATACACAATAGAAATGCTGCTTAACACCTAAGTAATAAGTAGAATTTTATTCAAAATTTATCGTTAAAATGTATAAGACTCCAGTCTTTTCTGTATAGAATTCTGTTAAAAGTAACAGCACCTCAGAATTTGAGTTCTAATGCCTATCATCTCCATGTACTACAATGTATCAACACGTTTCAGATGAGTTTTGATATTGTTTAATGTGTACCAAAGTTAACAAAGAGGGTTTCGATGGTTTTGTCGCTTTAACGTGAACGACAAAAACTGAAAGGTCCCCGAAGTTTGTACACTCACGCAAGAATCAAAACGAAAAATCTTCAGTTAGAATACAGCAATACTCAATTAATACATTAACCCTTCTAAGCACCGTATATACTATAGCATGTGTCACCTTATTTAGCATGAAAAGACTCTGCATTTTGCCCATCGATTGTACCTAAGTTTACGGGATTTCAAGTTTCCCACAAAAATCAGCGATAGCTTCACTTAATATCCGGAACAACTACTCTTGGTAAAAGAGATACTATTTGTTCTCCGTGTGGTAGGAACATAGAACCACGAATACAGTTCAAAACACAGTATGCTGCTCTCTTTAGCGCCGTATTATGACGCACGAGAATTTGGAACTTATAGGGAAAAGGGGAAGTTTTATTTGCATGCTGGACATTAAGATTTACTTCCATCTACCGTCCTATGATGTTTATTTTCGTTGTATTCTTGAGTTTTTGGAGATAGTTATTCTCTCCATTTTTTAGATAAATAAACTACGTACGGAAAATTGGGTTATCACTTTGTCTTGGTGGAGAAAATAACATATCCTAAGCTTCTGAAACACGCTGTGCCATCGTCCAGGAATAAGATTCACAATGACAGTGGGCTTCTACAGGTTTGCTTAAGAACAAATTCACAGAAAAGTATTTGAGGTATTAGAATGTTTCGTGAGCATACTTAAAAGTATTTTTCAATTTATAATTCTAATGATATTCTTGGTAAACTTTAATGGTAAACACGTACATCAGTGTCTAACAGATCAAATTTAATGAAGGGCCTACACATTAAGTTTAGATTCACGAACGAATAACGTGATATTCAAATTTTCATTGAAACTTTCTGAATGCTAATGTCCTTACATCGCCTGTTCGACTCTTAATATTCTGTCAGAAATAGTCATAAAAAAATCCATGGTAGAGTAAAGCGTAAAAAGTGATACATAAATTAAATCGATAATACGAAGAGATAAGATTCCGCAGCTATAATCATTAAATTTTTTTGTTTTCAACTTTTTTGGTCATTAGGAGCAATGCTGTTCAATTAAACTTTTTAGAGCTATGGTTCTTGAAAAGAAATTATAAAAATATTAACCACATGGATAAGTTCCCTTCCTGACAACGTCACTATGGTAACAGTTTTACGAAAAACATAAAAACTGGATGTGCTAGAAACGTTAATTATCTTCATATATATGTGGTGTAGAATGAATGGTGGAAAGGATACATATTTCTATTACAATGGACATCACATAGGGTACAAATACAATAGAGGTCATAGTTTTTATTTCCTGTGAGTGTATGTAATTTCCTATAGGCTAAGCCTCCCCTTACCAAGCCCCTGGGCCCCAAAGCTTTCTCTCCATCCAATTCCAGCAGAGCAGTGTTCGTGGCAGTGACGGATTGAGGAGCATACGTCATCAGCGGGCCGCCATATTTCTCCTTCTCTAGCCGTCAGACCAGCCAACCTACACCGTCACAGAGAACGCCAAACCAATCCCGCTACCAGACATACAATCCCTTTTTTTATTTCACACAAATTAAACTACACTTGCCTGGTTTTTCAACGTCATTCACCTCTAGGGTATAGGCATTCCATATGGACCCTATAATTGTATGAAACTTATTACAAAGAGTCTATCAAACACATTTCCTTGCGGTATTATACTATTTATGCATTATTCCGCGTCATCAAACTGTCATGAGCGAATTATAAAAACGACTATCAAAAGTAATTTCAATGACTTTCAAAAGTTACTTGTTTTATTTAAAGTTCTTTTCTGAACCAGAACAAGCGACATTGTTGTACTCTGTTTTTGATTGTGCGACATGGTTAAACCGGAAATTCAATGGCACATAAAGAAATGTACCCTTTCTGTTCCATATAATCTACAACATTTTAATGTCACTTACTGACCTATAGCACTGCCTAGTGGCAATGTGCTTCAAAGTAATTTCGTTGGTACATCAGCAAGATATTACTTTAATGATCAATATGACTCAGTCTTTGCGAGTTCCAGAGAAGTTACTGACCATGTATGATAACATAAATGTGTAAATTCTTACTCTGGGCTTTATATAGATCTATGCCGCAGATGTTCAAAAATTTCACAGCTACACCTTGTCTAAGACATGTATCATCTTATACAGCTTGAAAACTCAGACTGCGGCTTCGAAATACAATCAGATATGAATATATGTCTGCATCATTTCTGTGTTTGCGTTGTCCGTGTGTTTGTGTGTGTGTGTGTAGGTAGAAGCCTTGCGACGGGCTGATGCCCAATGTACTCAGTCCTATTCCGCAGAGAAGATTAAGAAAGTCGAGAAGTGGGAGACCCTGGACCATACTGCCATACCAATTGATACACAGTTCGAAGAGTGGGAAAGATGATAACCATTATACTAAGACACAATTGAGGCACATCGTGAGGAATATTGCATATATGAACACTACTTAACTTTGCTTGGTTTATGAAGCATGCAGACAGACTCCACAATGCAGATATCGTGGCTATCCGTCCGAAAGAGTCATTTAAACTAAGCATAGGATTTCTTTTAAATTTGGCATCGCAAACCTACAGTGAAAGTCTAAGAAAGAATTTAGTTTTTTTCTGATATGGATTCGAAAAAAAAATCCGCAGTTAAATAACACTCAAAGATCTTCAATTTTATGAAACCAGATGTTGTAAAAATTTAGTAAAGGGCATAATGCAATGTTCTTGATAGGGCCTGCGACTTTCAACTAAGAAACGTTTAGATGTGGTACACATTTAGAAAAATAAACGTAAAGCTATTTACGATATTTCAGAACTATGAATGGAATTCATTTGCTTAGTGACAAATATACCTGCAATTACTTATATAAAACCGCAAATTTCCCCCCCCCCCCCAAATTTACGTTTATTTTTTCTCTAATTTATTTTAAAAAAACCCCAAATTTCCCCCCCCCCCCAAATTTACGTGTAATTCTTCTCTGAACAGCAGTACATTACGTCTGCTGCAGTTCAAATTATTTGCTGTCGAGCATCAACACAAATTTTCAGCTGGCTTCAGCTGGCAGAAACTGTAATCATTCTTTAAGGTGATAAGTGCCAGTGACATTAATACTTATTTGGCTCCTTGAAGGTGAACTGATATTTCTGGACCTTTTTCGGAAAATGTGCTTGTTCCAAACACTTAACAACATTATTTAATTACACATTTCTTATATGACTTGGACCGACAAAGGCTAGCTCTCCGTGCCCTGACATACACGTAAAGCATAACCCGATGTTTTGCATTATGGGTAAAAACAAAGTATCGAAATTTTTCTAGCAATCATTTCACAGTCGTCTCCTTTCTACAAACCGAAAGATTTAAATATGAATTCTGTATTTGAAATGATCTAATCCATTGGCTCTGTCCACCATCCCGTGTTTGGAATAAAAATTTGTACATTACGATTCGGGAAGAAGATCGGCCGTCTCCTCAAGAGAGACAAGGAATGAAATAGTTTTGTATTCCTCTCGGTCAGAGGTTTGAAATAGCCTTCCTTGCAGGGAACAACTAAAATAAATTACATAATAATAATAAGAAGAAGAAGAAGAAGAAGAAGAGGAAGAAGAAGAAGAAAAAACAGGGGTACAATTGTACAAAAAACACTGGTATGAACATGTGCCAAAATCAGTAGAAACAAGTCAAGGAGGCAACGTAACCATATTGTGGAATCAAGAAGTACAAACTGACAGAACTATCCCAAACAACAAACCAGACATTATATTCCTTGATAATGAAAAGGAAACTTGTATGTTAATAGACATTGCAATCTCAGGAGACAGAAATGTGATTAAAAAGGAAGCCGAGAAGATTCTAAAATATAAAGACCTTACAAAAGAGCGCATGTGGAATGTAAAAACATAGGTGATACCAGTAATAATAGGGGCTACTGGGACTATTTCAAAGTCATTCAGAAAATACATGAGCAACATAACAGGAAATCATGAAGTCAAGGAATTCCAGGAAACAGCCACATTTGGCACTGCACACATACTTCGGAAAGTGCTAATGTAAAAGTACTATAAATTCAGCACTGAAACTAACAATATAAGCACAATGAATAGTAACAACAGAATAGCTGCAACACTGTATTCCCTACGGACATAGTTTGTCTCAGGAATATAAGTATAAATACCCTGCATAAAGGAGACGATGATGATGATGATGATGATAATAATAATAATAACTGCAAGTAACGTAGCAATGGCAGGAATTTACACGTATTACTGAAATAATTATTCATATTTCAAATGGGCGATATTTCTTTCAATTTTCTTATAAAAAATTTTAATTACAAAATTATTTTCTAGAAGCATAATGCTACTATGCTTGATAAAATACTTAACTCTATGACACTTTAAATTTTTCGGACACTTAAACAATACTACAGTTTCGTCCTATATTATGTACTTTAGCATCTCATCCCCTAACAGATACGAGAACTAAAATTACGTTACAAATTTTTGAACGTCTTAAGTTTTTTTTTTATGAAATTCGCATAAATTTGGTTACATTCAAATGCCGTGTCGGCTTACGTATTAACCAGTTAAAATTTATTGTTGTTTGTCTATTTTTTCCATTTCAAAAAATTGAATATCCTTAACTTAGTGTCTAGTTTTAAATCCCTGGTCATTTAAGAAGCACTAACTCCCTGAGTTCTGCTTCATTCCCAAAACGAACATAATGTCGCACATTAGCCTCTCTTAGTACCATGATATCAGTACCAGTAACAGCCAACACTGAAAATTTCTAACGTCTCGGGAATTTTACTAAGTACATGCATGACTCCGCGATGAGGACAAACATAAAATAGTGTGGCGTGTTTAGCATCGGAATTTGATGTATGTTTTATGATTACGGAAATGTGCCTTGTTCAGGCGATAAAGTGATGATTCTTAGGTTTCTTCGATCTCACCGTTCTTACTGGACGCTAATTAAACAGTACAACAAAAGGACGTCCGGACAGTTCATAGACCATAGGACCAAGCCGCCATTCTTCCTATAAATAAATATACATGTTAGTTTACAGACACTCTGATGATGAATACACTCTTCACAATATATGAAACCCGACTTTTTTTTACTAAGTTCAGATGATTTGGCGTTATATCACATACTCATCTGCCATGGCGATCCACATCCGGTTCAGATTTGAGTAATTCAATTTGATGTAGTTAACTCGCTATGTATTTAAATTTATTTAAATCATTAAGTAATCAAGAATTGGACAGAAATAAAATCTGGAAGCTGTAAGTAACAAAATATTAATTACGCAGTGAAGCTACAACCAACGCAACACAAAATAGGCATTGCGCGCAACCGTACTATAGAGAGACGATCTTAGAAAAGAATGAATCTTATAACAGAAGAATAAAAAACCAACTAGATACCACTTAATTTTTTATTGTACTTCTTATAGGCTCAACATGTTTCGGGCATTACTATACCCATCTCCAGGAGCTCGCGACTATGATGTTGATTACCACATTGGTCGTTTCGTTCTTGGTTTGCTGTATATTGGAGGTTAGGTGCGGTTAGGTTGGAATAGTGTCCGGGCTGCAGGCTGCAGCCCGGACAAATATCAATTTTTCAAAGTAATGTCTTTGTTCCAGCAAACCGCTAGTGAGTTACCCTAGCAATTTCATCCACAGATAATGCATTTGACGTGCTTGAAAGACACCTGGTTTGTAAATCGGCCGGAATACCGTCTATCCTGACAGGTTATTCGTGCATTTCTTGGTTCCTCCAGGCAAATTTTGTGATTAAGCCTCGAGTAGGCCCTGACCACTTCATTCCAAAATCCTTCAAAATCATTATTCAAAAACCAAACCTACCAAAGACGTTACGTATTCTGACGTAATGATCGCGTGATATATTAAAATATAAGAAAATTAAATAACACCTTCATTACCGAGAAACGTGATGGCGAAAATGAAGGCATACAAGCCTAATTTATCTGCTACCGTTTCGGAGACATAAAAAATAAAATAGAAAGTACGAATAAATTAGATATGAAAAATAAAGGAAATAGAATAGAATAAAGAGGTGATGGTAGATACAAAGACTGGAACCGGTGAAGAGGGAATACAGATGACTTCCCTTAGCTGGAACTATTTTGAACAGTGTAGTGGCGGGAGCTCAGGTGCGGCGCAACCCATGGACAGAGGCCGAGGACGTACACTGGTCGGTCACAAGTGACACACAAACCACTCTGCGCTAGAGGTCACCACCAGCGTAATCCCGGGTGATCATTGCCCGGCGGATTCCCACTTAATGAGCCTCCGCAATGATAAATTAGTTGGTTCCTGCAACCACATCCATATCCCATCTGTTTTCTTGGTTACTACGCCTGCCTCCACCACGATTCCCTCCTAAGTCAGGAACAGATTTAACTTCTGTACTTCTTGAGGAAAGGGTTTCAACTACGTGCTTATGCGCACTTTAAAATAAGGTCATATTTTACAGGGGTGTTGATAAGTCCTTAGCCCGACCAGAAAGGAAACAAGCTACATTCTCCGCATTTTATGGAACTTGGAGGTTCATTACCACATTCACAGAGCCCACCACCTGTCCCTACCCTAGCCAAATCAATCCATTCCTCAGCCAATCACACTTTTGACAGGCGCAGCTTGTTTCCTTCCTGGTCGGGCTAAGGATTTATCAGCATCCGGCATTTCTAAAGAATTTTATACCGGATGACTGCTACTGTCAGCAGATGTTACAAATCCCACAAAAAAAATTATATTTAACCAATTCTTGTTGTATGCTGTGAAATTAACTGGATTGATTTTGTTTCTATGCTGGTATAATTTTAAATGCCCCAAATTTTCTTTTAAAATAGCTTTATATAAGAGTTTAAATATTTGGGAACAACTTTAACAAATCAAAATTATATTACGGAAGAAATTAAGAGCAGATTGAGGTCAGGAAATGCTTGCTATCATTCGGTGCAGAGCCCTTTGTCTTCCAGGTTGCTATCCAAAAATTTAAAGATCAAGATATATAGAACTATAATTTTGCCTGTTGTTTTGTATGGGTGTCAAACTTGGTCGTTGACAGTGCGGGAGGAAAGGAAGCTGAGGGTGTTTGAGAACATGGTGTTGAGGAGAATATTTTGACGTAGGAGGGACGAGGTAACGGGGGAATGGAGGAGACTACATAAGGAGGAGCTAAATGATTTGTACTCCTCACCCAATATTGTGCGGGTGATAAAATCGAGAAGAATGAGATGGGCTGGGCATGT
>Ga0123352_10012944_pt1 | contig 13226 bp, 11 predicted proteins | sample TergutLab28metaG_FD_89700 | JGI IMG/M metagenome (GOLD analysis project Ga0123352, IMG submission 89700) | Labiotermes labralis P1 segment gut microbial communities from Petit-Saut dam, French Guiana - Lab288 P1 | ecosystem: Host-associated > Arthropoda: Insects > Digestive system > Gut ... | reverse complement strand
GAGGTTGAGTTGGCTATCGACAAGCTAAAAAGTCACAAATCGCCAGGTATTGATCAAATACTGGCAGAACTGATTAAAGCAGGGGGTAGAACAATTTGCTTGGAGATTCATAAACTTATTACTTCTATCTGGAAGAAGAAGGAATTGCCTGAAGAGTGGAATGAGTCGATCATAGTACCTATTCATAAGAAGGGGAATAAAACAGACTGCAATAATTCTAGAGGCATTTCACTTTTGCCAACCACTTGCAAAATTTTATCCAACATCCTGCTCTCATGGTTAATTCCATATGTGAAGGAAATTATCGGAGATCATCAATGTGGCTTTCGACACAACAGGTCGACTATTGATCATATATTCTGCATTCACCAAATGCTTGAGAAAAAACAGGAATACAATGAAGAAATTCATCAGCTCTTTATAGTCTTCAAGAAAGCTTATGATTCAGTTAGGAGAGAGGTCTTATATAAGATTCTCCTTGAGTTTGATATCCCTAGGAAACTTGTAAGGTTAATTAAGATGAGTCTGACTGAAACATATAGCAGAGTCCGGGTAGGTGAGAATGTGTCAGACAGGTTCCCTATTAGGAATGGTTTGAAACAAGGAGACACTCTATCACCACTGCTTCTCAACTTTGCTTTAGAGTACGCTATTAGGAGGGTTCAGGTAAACCAGGATGGCTTGAAACTAAATGGTACACATCAGCTTCTGGCTTATGCCGATGATGTTAATATACTGGGAGGAAGTATACATATGCTAAAGGAAAATGCAGAAGCTTTAGTAGCTGCTACTAGGGAGATAGGACTGGAAATAAGTTCTGATAAAACTAAGCACATGGTCATGTCTCGAGATCAGAATGCAGGACGAAATCAGAGTGTGAGGATTAATAATAGTACCTTCGAGAGGGTGGAAGAGTTTAAATATTTGGGAACATCTTTAAGACATCAAAATTCTATTCCAGAAGAAATTAAGAGCAGATTGAAGTTCGGAAATGCTTGCTTTCATTCGGTGCAGAATCTTTTGTCTTCTAGGTTGCTATCCAAAAAATTAAAGATTAAGATATATAGAACTATAATTTTGCCAGTTTTGTATGGGTGTGAAACTTGGTCGCTGACATTGAGGGAGGAAAGGAAGCTGAGGGTGTTTGAGAATATAGTGTTGAGGAGAATATTTGGACCTAGGAGAGACGAGGTAACGGGGGAATGGAGGAGATTGCATAACGAGGAGCTAAATGATCTGTACTCCTCACCAATATTGTGCGGGTGATAAAATCTAGAAGAATGAGATGGGCTGGGCATGTGGCATGTCTGGGTGAGGAGAGAGGGCCATATGGGGTCTTGGTGGAGAAACCGGAGGGAAGGAGACCACTGGGGAGACCTAGGCGTAGATGGGTGGGTAATATTAGGAATGATCCCCAGGAGGTGGGATGTGGGTATATGGACTGCATTGGGCTGGACCAAGATAGGGACGGGTGGCGGAGGCTTGTGAGTGCGGAAATGAACCTTTGGGTCCCATAAAATGCGGGGAATTTCTTAACTAGCTGCAAACTAGTTAGCTTTTCAAGAAGGACTCTGCACCATGGAGTAAATAAGTAAGTATTTAAATAAGGTTCCTAGCGCATTAAGTCTATCATTTAAAGAAGGTATGTAGCTGTTAAGTGTAATTCAAGATACCTGGAAAATGGCTGTGATTGTGTTAGCAAAGTTGTCCGTGTGCCGAAGCACCACATCACAGAGAAATCTAATGGAATGGAGCCATCTGTGTATTCTGAAGCTCATGTTAGATGTATATGAATTTTCAGCTTTGTATTTTGTCAGCTTTATCTCCCACAAAAGGGCTGTCATTACGTAATTGGTAAGAATTTGGGTGTTACTCAAACCTAGTCTGGACATGGTAGTGAAGAGAAGAAATCTTGTCCCCCCTGTAAGTGTCACAAGTTAAAATAAGTACACATTGATGGTAACTACTGAACACAACGTCACCTGCATGGTCATATTATTAATTGTTTTACTATAAACTGAAACTGTTTAAATGTTTTGTACCCAGATACATATTATGGTAGTGTTGTGTGTATATATATATATGTACATACACACACATATACATATACATAGTGTGGGCTGGGTAGCTCAGTTGGTATAGCTACTGACTACGGGCTGGATGGTCTGGGATCGAATCCTCGTAGGGACGAGATTTTCTGCCCATCCAGACCAGCCCTGGGGTCCACCCAGCCTCCTGTAAAATGGGTACCAGGTCTTTCCCGGGGGTAAAGTGCGGCCAGGGCATGCTGCTGACTACTCACCCCCTTCTAGTACCGTGGTCATGAAGAGTAGAGCTATACCTCTACCTGCCCTCTGGGCCACACCGGGCCTGTAATGGGATCACTTTACCTTTACATATACATAGTAATACTTCAAGGTTCATGCCTTGTGGTTTATGACGCTATGTCAATTGGTAAAGTTACTGATATTTGGGAAGCCACTGCGCTCCCCCATATTCAGGGACTTTGTATACTTCAGTGACCATTTAAAAATTTATCCAGCATCGTCCTCCAGAAGGCTTGTATCCTTGTAAATACTCCTCACCACCACTGCTAAAACCTCAGATTTCTTGTTTGTTTGAGGTTTGAAAGACTTGATTATTGTAATGCATTTACTTTAATCTGTATCTTTTATTTCTTTAGGGTGGAGAAGCATTACCTTCATGCAATTCAAGATATATCCACAGCCATAAAAATTGACGCAGGTTGTCAAACACTGAAGGTATGTGTTTTAATTGGAAATGTGTGTAAGTGTGTTAAGTTCATGTGAACAGTACAGTATTATTTTTAAAACTTTTCATGATTTTCTCCTGTATTTATGTGGTTAAATGAGATTTATTTAGCTGCCTTACAAGTATGTCCTTATAGCCTCAGAAGAGATTCCAGTTTTTAAGATGATGTTATGAAGTTCATGTATATTCTTCGTTATTTGACACATTTCAAATCATCAGCATTTTATTCCTGTACAGAAATTTGAAATAAGGTTTTTTTTCCCATGTCCTTAATATTAAATGACATCATACACACTTCCCTTTTAAATTTTAGTGGTCATTCAACTGATACATTTATTCTGGTGTTTGCAGTCTTAGTAATATAAAAACACTCTGTGCCATTCAGTAATTTTGTTGATTGATTGCAGGCCATTTTGAGACCTGTGCTCTTCTGGGCTATCGGTCCCATCATCAGAGGTCAAGAAGCTTGACTCTGAAGATGGAACCAATGGATTGTCCTGAAGCATCGGTAAGAAATTACCACTATTTGCTGCATAATAGCCCAGAAGAGCGCAGTTTTGGCTGTTTCATAGTGGAAGCCTGAAATCACACAGGTCATTTTTGCTAATGAATATTATCACCACTGTCTTCCTTCACATAGTGCCATATCTTCAGCCTTTATGTTTAGTTTTCATTCTTATTTTATTGAAACATTATTTGCTAAAGTCTATTTGTTGACTTGTAGTCTAGTCCCAATATTCATGAGTTATCCTGGATCTTTTCCTTTCTTACTGACAGTGTTATTATATGTTCAAAATTTTTATATTTGTCAAACATACATGCTTTATTTGTGCAGCAATGTACTTTAGTTATTGTTTCGAGTACTGTATGTGAATATTGTTTGCTGTGCATGAAGGCGTTCTACCCAGGAAGCTTCTATGGACGAGATCACACACACAATATGTATGATCTTCTTGAAGAGATGGCTGCAGAGTACAGGCAACTGCCAGAGGCACAAGCAGACAAGGATTTTGTAGAAGTAACTGTCCAAGCCATTAGGCATCTGAAAAAATAAAATTATACACAGACTTAGGAATATGAGAATGATTGACATCATCATCATCATCATCATCAACACTGTATTTATTAATTTTGTGTTACATTAAGTGATAACATATTTAAATTGTGACACCGGTGTTTTACTATACTACATAATTGTTGACAGAGTCAGTATATGGGTTAAGATGATATGTAGTAATTTTGAAAAGTAAACTGTACTTGAAGGGAGACACAGATTCCAAGCACCAGACACTGCTTGGTGAAAAGGTATATGGGTCTTGTTAAAGAGCTGACAGATATGTTGCCACAGCTTTAATACAGAAAAAAGTCTGAATTTCATTTGAAACTGCCAGTAGAATATAGTTATGCTTCTAAAGAGTTTCATAGTACAAGTAACATGTGTCAGTATTGTTTAAACATTATGTAATTGTGTGCTTGTTGTAATTGTTTGTAGGTAGAGCATATTCAATAGTATAGGATGGTTATTTTTAAAAAACAAAAAGAAAAAAGTGCAAACTGATGTTCAAAACATGATGAGGTGCTTAAGCACTGAGGTAGCAATGTGTTTCTTTATCACTTTACATTTCATATATCTTAAATGTTTTCATGTTTTCCTTATAGAACATAAATTTATGATTTGACAGGAATTCTTGTAACAGCTGAGTACCAGTAGTAGACATCCAGGGGTAAAAAATTAATGATGCATTAGTTTCTTAAATCTTTTGCAAGAGTATAATATATGTCACCCAAAAAATCATATACTTTGAAACTAGTTTAACAGGATCTTGGGGGCATTTGCTTCTCTTTTCAAAGAAGACTGATGACCTACACCAGGAAAAAAATATCTGGTCACTCTATGTATTAACATGAAGAATAGATAAAACTGTCACTAAGATGTAGCTTATATGATCTTAATTAATCCCTTGTGATCTGCTGTAAAATACACAAGACTTGGTACTGGAACCATCCTGAAATTGCTAAAAGTGTAAGGTAAACACTTCACTTCTGGTTGACCTTAGCCTGTATCTCCTTAAGTCATGTTTTATTATTAGTATACATTGGTTTAAAGCTAGTAAGGTGCTATACCCAAAACTTCACTGTTTTTTGTGTTCTTGCCTTAAGTCTTCTTTGGTGTTATTTTTGTTTTAAAAAACTGAAATAAATTTGTAGCTGCATTTATTTTTAGTGATATTTTTCTAAAGTGTCTAGTGGAGTGTATAGAGAGTGTCTACAATTTCAATCATGTTTATGGCCATAAACCTTGGCAGTCTTTTAGAAACATGTCTGTGATTGAAACAACATTTTCATTCCAGTTTCCAACAGCATCTGTCATCAAGAGTGGCTAGGAATACCAAACTTTCATAACAATGAAGCAGTTTAAAATGACCAGTCATGCTTTTGTAAGGCAATCTTGCTTTGATTAGAAGAAATACTTGTACATTTTTTAAAGGAATTCTGCTGCCCCATAAGAATGTTTTCCCTCTGACAGATTTGGGTGAAGGGATCCATGATTTGAGGTTCTCAGCAGTAGGGTTGATGAAGAGTATGGTCGTCCGGGATATGACATCGTTTAGATTTGTGTATAAGTACAGATGTTTCATATGTAGGCTATCAATCTAGTAACTTGGTATTTATATGCCTGTCTACATAGCGTCATATCACAGAAGACTGGAATTTTTTAAATGGAACTGGTTAAACCGTTGACATAGATCCATTTTTTACTAAAAAAACCGCAAGTTTCTCTTCAGTAGAAGGGTACCGTAAGTATTATTTAGTAGATACAACCCAGCAAGAAAATTATAAGTTAAATAGTAGCTATTTTTATTACCGACTGGGTGCTGTTGCCGCTGCTCCATGTCTAATACAGATGGCAGAAGAGCAGCATGACGTAATGTGTCAACAACCAATAGCATTGAATTATATATGTGTATATAGGTTATCCAGTACGGCCTATTTGCAGCTGATCGTTGACGTGCAGTTCATGGCATAATCGCGATAGAAGTCGGTAGAGTGCGCGCAAGGAGGTTTACGTTGGGCAGGTTGTGACGTAGCCGCGATTTGTTAGTGCGGGTATTGTGACGCGCAGCATAATGCATATCAGGAAGAAGTGCAGGTTTTTGTTTCAAAATATCGTGCAGAAGGTCTCGCGCGAAAATAAGAGGCATATTTCGCTTTCGTACACAAATAGTCTTTATAACCAGCCAACATTCGTGACCCGAAGTGGCAAATTGTCCCCGATTTCTTGCGGTGGGCAGAAGGAAAATTGTTCGTCTTCCACACATTGTATTTTCAGCGGTCTTTTACGTAGGGATTTTTCTACTGGTTTTTTTTCGCGAATGAGATTTGTTCAGTTTTCTGGAAACAGAGGTAGTCCACAGAGGCTTGGTGTTCAGCTGACCCAAGACGGTGACATAATTGATATAAGTGGCGTTGATTCTTCTATTCCTAACAGTTTGGTTCAGTTATTATACGCAGGACCCGAAATGCTGGAAAAGTCAAAGAGGTAAGATCATCAAGGTCATTAGTAACTCGTATATTGGACGAGATTTCCACAAGCAGCACTGTCATGTACATTGTGAGGTCAAACATGTCATTTTTGCTTTAGTGGGTGGAATAAATGAGCTTGCGTGTTCACTTCGTGTATAGGGTGATTAGGAGTAAATTAAACGAAAAGGAAATGTTGGGTGTATAGTATGCCGTGTAAGTGCTCTTGCACTCTTATACATTAAAAGAAAATATTGCAGTAGTAGTATTGTATTTGACGGTGTTATACACTGTTTTGGTAAGCCCTTAGAGGTTGTAAGGTTGATGGGCAAAATTTTAGGGTCCACTTAAAGGAGAAACTGTTGGGAGATGTACGTACACCAATGAAAATGTTACTTTTGAAAGACACTGCTGCTAGAATTATGAAGGTTGGCATTTTAAACGAAATGCTTGATGTAATAGATTTTTTTATTATGGGGGTTTCAAATTATGATGCTGCAAACATGCTGGTAAAAGTGAGCAGGTATAGACTAGCTAAGCATTTATGCTGGGTTTTTGCAGCATCATGTAATGAAAACTCTATAGAGTGGTGAAAACATGTTTTTCTGTTGTGCCAGAATCAGAAATTTTTATCACTAAGAATACATTGCTACCCCTGTACGAGTGTAGGGGTGTTATGGTAGTTAAAAGTGTAAGTTATATAGTATAAGACAATACAAGGTCAATTTTTACCCTCTGGTATATTTTTTGTAAGTCACAGGGGATGATATGTTTCCAGCTCACCAAGCAGTCCTGGGTCTGAGACTCATGTTACTTCAAATGGTATTGGTAGTAACTGAAGCAAGATCGCTGCAGACTTTCCACGATTTACCTCTCACTTAGTGAATTTTCAGAATTATTTTACTCATTATCACTAAAACAAGAACAAAGTAACCATGGTTCTTGTAGAATTGTTAAAAGATGTTCCAATAACTGTAAATTGTTTGATATGCAAACAGTTGCTTGTGGAGGAATTTATGAAGTATATGCTGTGATAATGAGTCTGTGAAACACCATGAAATGCTTTATATATATATATATATATATATATATATATATATATATATAATACATGTCAGAAGCCCTAGCTTTGATGGTATGCATGTATTCTGTCTGGAATTTTCCACTTTAAATTTCTTTCCTGGAGTATGCTGCCAATGCGTGTTGCTTCACACACACACACAAAAGCAGTAAATCATGCATTTTTTTTTAAAGTACATTGTGTGTGTTATTTGTTACTTTAACATAATACATACTGCAAAGGACAGTTTCCTTCCACTGTTTTTAAAAAAATCAGTACATCCATTAATATAAAGCATTGTGTTATTATGTGTTACAGTAACATTATGCATATAGCACAGGTTAACTCAAGCAGAAAATAATATTTCTAGGTTCTCACAATACGTAAGTCTGGACACAATTTGTCATAATGTCCAAATTGACAGACACAGAAACTCAGCTTTTAAAATTCACTCACAAATACAAAGCGTATTTAACAAGCATTTTACATTCCAAGGCTAAAACAGATTTGTTAAAAGATTAGGCAGTGCCCACAACTTGTTAGTCATCATCATCGTCTAATATGGTAATAGTTAGATAAGAATGTCCTCATTATGAACAAAATTGCTGTTTGGGAATGTGGTTTATAGCTTGCTGAATTTCATAAATCACTTTGTTCCTTATGGGCACTTTTCCTGCGCAATGTGCGGGCAGTGTTGGGAGATTCATTACAACTGAAAATTTGCTCAGCTCTCTGATCAGTGCTAACCATTTATTCAGTACCACAAGAATAGAGTTATGTTTGTTGTTTTATTTGTAGACGTCTGACCTGCTTTCAGACATCAAAATACTTGTGTCAACACGGTTGTACCCAAAAAATAGTACTGTGTCATTTAAAAAAAAATCATTGCCAAATATTACTAGGTGACTGACTAAACCCAAATAATTTTTCATACTAAAAATCCAGTAATATTTATGCCAGACATGTAATTTGGAGGTATAACACGTTTTGTACTGCGGCTGATATTTTAAAGAACTTAGAGGATACTACATAATTTGAAGGGCATCAAATACCCTTTTATGAAGGTGGCACATCAGTGACACAATCCTAAAAATGAAGAGTGGTTTTGCAAACTACACATAGTTTTGCTTTATTAAAAGTGACAGCACTGTGCCATTGGTAGTTATGAAACAAGCTAAGGACTATGATTTTTTTGTCAGTTTTATTGCTGGGTTGCTTGGTTAGTTTGATGAGGATAGACCTTTAATTTTTTTTGAGAGAAGAAATGAACTGCATGCACATGCTGGTAGGGAGGCCATTATCAAGGTGTTTGAAAGGCAGGAGGAAGTTGGTAATGTTCATGTTACCTCTGGTATCCATTGGATATAAAGTTGAGCAATCTAGATACAAGAGTAAAGAGAAAGTATGTTGTGTCTGCTTGAAACTTAACTCATACATACAATCCATGGAAGAATTTTAAAATTGTGCTGCATTCATTTATCAGGGGTGAAGACAAAATTGTTTGTGTTCCTAAGCATCATATTATGTTGTGTAGGAGGTAAAGGCCTTCATATTCTTAATCCCGGTCCTGTATAGAGGTTCATGCTCCAGCTGCTTTATCTCTTAGGGCAAAAGCTTTCACTAGGAGGTTTGATGGGCTGTGGGCCTGACTGGGACATGGTGGCAGAAAAGAAATCCTGCCATTGCAGGTATTGAACCCCTGCCACCAACATTTATTGGTAAGTATCAATGTTATGGTCCTCTGGGTTGTTATGTACTTGTGCATATGTATGCAAACATACACACAAAAATGTCATTGTGCCAAGATTTTTCGTGGAAAGTTTATGATTGCTAATTTTGTTAATAAATTCTATGCTCTTTGAAAGACCATTACCATGTTCACAGCCTTCTGCCACTGCCTCTTGTTATGTGCCAGTTGAATCCAGTACACACTTTTACATTCATATTTTTTTGGGATATGTGTTGCTGTACAGGGTCATTATATTATCTTGTAACTATTGTGTGCAATTTCCCACTGCCATTCTGCCATACATGTGGGCAGTGGGATGAGTGGTTTGTGTACAGTAAATGAGCCGACAGGAAGTCACAGCCAATGGTTGTCAGATAAAAATTGGTCCCATATTTCTGTTTATGCTGTGTTATTGCAAATGGTCTCACACCCAGGAGGTTTCTCAGCTGCAGAGGCCCATGGACGCATGATCAGTCTACAAAGAGTCCTCTTTCTATTTGAAGGTAGAAAATTTTCATGATATCTTTCATGCAGACATTATAACAATTTGTTTGGCCTCCTGTTTCTGTTTACTTCCTTGTTTATGATGTTGAAGGTAGAATTAGGTGCTGCTGTACTTTGAAGTTCCTGTGACATATTAGGTAACACGTGGTTGGAGTGGACTGATAAAGATGGGTTTTAAACAGGTTTTCATTGCCCACTTATGTTTAATGTTCATGACCAATAAATGTGAATATCCAGGTTGTATATGCTACACAGGGAAGACATTAAATGCACATTAGCTTTGCCTGTATTAGAAGTTTAATACACTATTAACTGTCGTTGTCTTAGTGCACCTGGTATTTATTGTGTGAGTTTTGTATCAGACTGTATCTGCCATGTACATCCTGTAAATTACTGGTTAACCTTTATTTGAAGGGAATTGCTGTAGGAGAATTTTACTATCTGGTCAGACTGATGTTTTGTTTGTTTTTACAAATTTAAGACATTAGTACACAGCAAGGTGAAAGATTTAAAATGTCAATACATTCTACTTGAAACTAACAGTAAGATAAAAAATATCAGAGGCTGGTATAGGGGCATCAGTGACCTGAAGAAACGTTACCAGCCTAGAACTAATATAGTAAAGGATGAGAAGGGTGATTTGGTTACAGACTCCCACAGTATTTTGGCTACGTGGAGGAACTATTTCTCACAGCTGTTCATTGTACATGGGGTTAATGATGTTAGGCAGATAGAAATACATACAGCAGAACCACTAGTGCCTGAGCTGACATTCGCATGAGGAGGATGTCAAGTGCAAATTTAAAGATTAAAATGTTTTAAAAAAATTTATACACATTTAATTGATTGGCTTTGTCCAGGGTGGTTGCAGAAGGCAAGTCTCTGATTCCTCTGTCTGATGTTCGCCTGCTCCCACCGGTATCATCTCCAGACAAAATTGTGTGTGTTGGACTGAACTATCGAGGTCACTGTGAGGAACAGAATAGACCTATCCCACAGGAACCACTCTTCTTCTCAAAGTGGAGCAGCTGTATTGTTGGGCCCAATGCTGAAATCAAACATCCATCAATCACAAATGTAAATAACAAGATATGTGTTTTTGTAGCTCCTGTTTCTTGGTGTAAACACACATTGACAGATCTAAGGTGAAGGGCTGGGAATTTCCACTAAATTTTATTGAAGAGGGAGGGTTTGCAACTCACATATTTACAGGAAGCATAAATGGCACAAAATGAAAGGAGACAAGAGTGTAATATTAAGGCTGGCCTGCCATGGAAACTAGTGCTCTGGAGTTTTTGAGCCCCAAGCATGAATTGTCAGGAAGATTAGTTCATTCTTCTTGGGCCTTGCTCTTTCTTTTTCTTTCTTCCTTCCTTTCTTTCTTTCTTCCTTTCTCCCTTCCTTCCTTCCTTTCCTTCTTTCTTTCTTCCTTCCTTCCTTTCATTCTTTCTTCCTTCCTTTCTTTCATTCTTCTTTCTTTCTTCCTTTTTCTCTTTCTTTCTTTCTTCCTTCCTTTCTTTCTTCCTTTTTTTCTTTCTTTCTTCCTTCCTTCCTTTCTCCCTTCCTTCCTTTCTTTCTTTCTCCCTTTCTCTCTTTCTTTCTTCCTTCCTTTTTTTCTTTCTTTCTTCCTTTCTTTCTTTTTTCTTTCTTTCTGCTACTTCATGAATTTTCCATGGCATTTATTTCCTTCATATGCACTCTGGGCCTTCATGACCTGTTCTAGGAGAGCTTTTCCTTTCCCTTTTGTGCCCCACTAGTAAAGGTTTGATCCATGTGTTGCAAATGGTTGTGCTAAATGTGTGCAGTAGTGTGTGACTGTGTGTTTGGGTTTAACACTGTGCTAATTAGCATGGTTGATGCACAAGTGTTCCCATGGATTAAGCCCTGAGGGAAATTAAGTACAGCACATGTACAATTGTTTCCATGAATTAGCTAGAGTAAACACAAGTGTGGCAATGAACTTATGCTGTTTATTGGTTTATAATAAACTTTTTCGTGTCTGCTGATTAAGGAATAACTTTACCAATTCTGTAAGGCAGTTTAAATGTCCCCTCAAAATTGTGCATGTTTATTTGTTATAATATTCAGGGCTTGTTTTTGAACCCAAAGCTTTTTGAGGTTCCTGCAAATGTCATTCAACTTTCTGATAAAACTGTAAATTTATTACTCAAAGGTAAAAGAAGAGTTTTCTGTGTAGGCAGTATGAAGATGTATGGAGGGTGGATGTATATACTGTATAGCATAATGTGTTTTTAATTGTGGCACTAAATGGCGAGCTTCATGCCCCAGCCACTTTATTCTTGGTGAAGGAGTCCCTAGTATACATAGAACAGGGGGTTGCTGGAACTTAACAGCAGTCTGCACATTTTAGATGAAAGTGAAATCTCTTGTATTTTCAGGGAATAGAACCATGATTCCTTGGTTGTACAGTCCATAGTCTGCTCACTACATGGATTGTGTTATCTCATCTTCCAATTAGTACTCTGAGAAATGTTGAATTAAGAGCTTAAAACAAATTAGATTATCAGGCATGAAGTGTTGATGTGTAATTTGACATAGTGTGACATAATTTGAATAAGATCTATTTACTGCAGAGAGTCTGCGCACCATGGGTTGTATCTGCCAGTGTGTGCTGTATTCATTACTGTAAGGGTAAAATTGGTATGAACATTTTTCACATCTTCTGTTTAACAGCGTATAACAAACAAAATATTATTCCTCCCGAGTAGGTAAGTATTATTTATTGTTTGCTGAGGTAGCACTACTGGAGATGTCATGTTTGCTGAAAAATAACTGATTGGGTTGGTTTACATAGTTATTTGATTACCTGTGCTGAAAAAATAAATTTAGAAGACATATTTGACAAGACAGAAATTTTCTTAGAGTGATCAGTAATTTTTAAAATCTTTTTTGATGAAAGGTTATTAATTTGAATGTCTTGAATACTGCTGTATCAACTGCAGACATCACTTAGTTCCATCTGGGCCGGGAATATAAATATGAGTGTCAAACATGGATGTAACAGAATACAGCCTGAATTATGATACTGCCAACATTCCAGTGAATGAAGAGGGGAGCAAAATTATAAAAATATCTTGTCAGGAAAAGAGTGTGTGTTTAAGTGTAATATTCCCTATGACCTATATTATTTGCTCCATACTTGACATTTTCCTTCCCATGTTGTTAGGAAAATATTCTGTGACCACCTTCCTGCCCCTCTGTTATGCACTGTACTCCAGAGTCTGTCATTTATTTATGTAGCTGTTGTTTTAATTAGTGTGAGTTATACTAGATTGCAAGTGTGGTTCTGATACTTGAACTGATATGAATGAAGAAAATGAAGCTGCCTGCTTGCCCCTGCCCAGTGCTGAGTTAATGTGTGGAGCTATACCTCCATTCCTCCCATATGCCTTTGTGGCATGTACAGTGACAACTTTGTCTTTAGGTTTTACAGAACTTAGATATTACAGTAAATAATTTTCATTTTGTTACTGTGCAATGTTATTGAATATTTCTATATTCAATAACTTCATATATAGGAACATTTACTCCCTGATGATGATCCGGAAGGATTGAAACATGTAGGAGTGTTATATTAAAAAATTTTAATGGATTAGACGTACGTATTTTAACGTGTGT
>Ga0123352_10012943_pt1 | contig 13226 bp, 7 predicted proteins | sample TergutLab28metaG_FD_89700 | JGI IMG/M metagenome (GOLD analysis project Ga0123352, IMG submission 89700) | Labiotermes labralis P1 segment gut microbial communities from Petit-Saut dam, French Guiana - Lab288 P1 | ecosystem: Host-associated > Arthropoda: Insects > Digestive system > Gut ... | reverse complement strand
TTACCCCGTGTGTGTTAAGACACAAGACTCCTGCTTGAGCGCAAGATTTATCACCTTCCTTTGGAACAGAATAACATGTTAGCCAACAATGTGCTTCGTTATGTTGTGTGTGTGGGTGTGTGTGTGTGCGTGTGTGTGTGTGTGTGTGGATGTACATTTGTGTGACTTGCATATACCCAAATACAAAACGAAACTTAAAAACATGGGCGTGAAATTAACGAACGCCTTCAAACATCCATCCTTTGACAAAGCTGCATTCAGACGTCTTGTGCTTTGCTGCAAGTACAACAACATGAAATAATGAACGTGTAAATGACATTTGTTATTATGAGACACAAAAATGTTACAATTACGTTTCTAAGAGCATCTGTCGTGACACTAGAAACAGGACGAAGAGATATTAAGTTCACATTATATGTGTTAGATGTGATTAATATCACGGAGTTATCTCGTTTTAAAACTTCCCTCAAGTTGTTGAACAGCTCAGGCGGAAGCGTCTATCGTTTCTTGCCGCGTTGTCAATAGTGAGACACGGACTGCCAGTGGAATTGACAAGTCAATGGCGAAGAAAAATATCCCAAACTTAACCTACCCACATTACAGTAAATTCTGGAAATACTGTACGCTGTTATTCAAGTATTCAAGGCCCTCAGTAAGAAGCTTGCGTTCGTGGATTTCCAGAAACCGATTAAAATGAAACTTGAAGATTTACCCTAGAAACCAAGATCTCCTGTACAAAGTGACTGGGGGATTTTCGAGTAGAACGAAAAATTCTAGCATCGATTTCAACAAATTTCTCTCTCCTGCACATGACGTTTCCATTTCCACACTTCTCGTCCACAAGTGATGAAATCGGTGCAAGGTTTGTATTCGTTCCTTACAAAAACAAGGAAGAGGATATAGAAAATATGCGTAATACAGGTACGTTCACTTGTAACTGACAGTACCACGGGCTTAGGCTTTCCAACAGCAGTCCAAAAATCAGCAGTCCGACCAGACGAGAGCCATTTCGTACAATCTTGCCTGAGCTGCTCAAGGACGTGATGAAAGCTCCAAGACAATCGTACTGGATTTAAGGTTGTCAAGACATTAAAACTTCATCGATTAGCAGTTCACGTTTCATCAAGTAACTCGTAAATTAAAAGATATTTAGAAAATGTTTTTACAGAAGTAGAAAATAATTCACTTACAGATTAATCTTTTCTTCTGGAGACTGGAACTGAACAAGAATTCCTTAGTTAAGGTAAATTTCAAGGCCAAAATTTGACAAATAAATCATGAACCTGTAGCATGCTCACAAAAATTACTTTTGGAATATGCATTAAACAACTGAAGATGGAATTCCGTTTGCTCTGAACAACTGAAATTTGGACATGCATTGAACATCTGAATTTGAAACACGTACTGAACATTCGAAGTTGTTAAAATACTCGATACACAGGGGATATGCACGAAGTTATTCAAGTTGAATAGAGCATTTAGATGTTAGAATTAATGGATGCTGATCGCGCGCCTTAAGACGAGTAATCGGCTATAGAAAAATAATGAATTCAAACTGGAAGGCCTACTCATAATTCAGTAACATGAATATAAAGCGACGTGTCTCGTACTTTTATTGCATTGTTCAGTGACGACTTTTCACTCTTGCAAGAAAATATAATTAAAATACAAATATCTCGTTGTCTGTCAAATGCTTCTGACATTTACACAGCAGTGCACTCTACAAAGAATTTAACCTACGAGAATTACAATTATTAATTTTCACAAAGAAATTTTAGGGTAAAGGCATTTACTTGAATCGTGCATTAACTGAATGGTGTCACATTCGCTAGTACTAAAATGAGTTCTGAACTCCGCACAAGATATTGAATACAGCTGCATCAAAATCGGAAACATCCAACAGTGCATCACAAGGGGCAAGCAATGTTTTGGGAATAATCCACACATTGATATGGTCCCAGGTGGCCAATACCTAACACTGGCATTGCATCAGACACCTGCGGTAGCGTCTCGGCTACCAAGTTATGGAACACCGTAAGAGAAAGGAGAATGGTAACTCCTGGAACAGACAAAACATCTATTAGACCATCCTCCCTGCTCCATCACACCACGAAGTCTCCTCTCTCTAATGCCTAAACATCTAACACACATTCACTAACACAGATGGCTCGACTACATGTGTTGACAAATTGAAAGAATATGTGAACAAAAAGTCATTACTATAACACAAGGAAATAAACAAGATGTGCGAACTTTGAAATGGGGATAATGTTTTCAAGCATATAAATAATATCGTGTAATTTTAAAAATGAATCATTCAGGGGATCTGTGCCTTACAAAACAGACAGGAGCTACTTCTGTAGGTACACAAACATCATGCCATACACTGTAAGTGACGACAAAGTAAAATACACAGTACACAGAAAACGTTACTATTTACTGAAAGGACTAGAAGAAATGTTAGTAATATCTGCTATATTGTAAATGGATAATATACTTCTCAGAAATAATCCTGTTGATCCAAATGGCTGCAAGAGGACTAACTTCAACAGAGAGAGACAACTAAATTATGTAAAGAATCATCAAGTTACGCTGTTGATAATCAGATTCGTGTTTATGAGAATATACAAATATCACCATAATTTCATTCAAGATGTCACACAAAATTGAATTTTAATAACGTTCAAGTAAAGAGAAGTATGGAGTTGTCAGTTGTAAAATTATGCCTGAAATATCAATAAAAATTAAGAAATTACACTAATACACGAAATATTTTGGTGTAAAAATGAACGAGAACATCTGAAGAAAAATAACACCGAGTTAAAATTATGTGTGAGTGTTAGATGACACCGTGGAGTGAAAATAACCACTGCAATAATAGCAACATATCCAGCATTAACACCTGAAACAACAACACGTTTAGCATAACAACTGAAGCAATAGCAACACACTCGCCATAACAACTCCTCACAACCATACCTTAAATACATCTATGGCTCACGGATATCTGGAATATCAGTCAATACTAACAAATAAATAACAATATTTATATAAACTGGGAAATTATATGAACTGGTTTATGCAAAATAATAACAAGTTTACATGTAAGCATTATGAAAAGTGGCATAAAAAGCAAAACAGAAGAACGTTGAAATTTAAGTCACACTGCTGTATTGGCGACATACAAAGCAAACTGGCAAGAGATATCCCAGTCAGAGCAGCAGCACATAATTACAAAAAATTAAAGCAGCATTAATTCAAAATCGAGAATAAGTTACAACAAAAGTAAATAAAGTTTACAAATAGTTGAAGAATAAAAGACCAACTTGATGTCACTTGCTATTTTATTTCACTTCTTATGTACTCAACATGTTTCGGATATTAATATATCCATCATCAGAAGCTTGCGACGGTGTTGTTGAATTACCACATCGGTCGTTTTGTTCTCGGTTCGTTGTGTGTTGGAGATTTGGTGCGGCTGGGTTTGAGTGGTGTCCGTGTTGCAGGCTCCAACACAAAACGACCGATGTGGTAATTCAACAGCACAGTCGCTAGCTCCTGATGATGGGTATATTAATGTCCGAAACATGCTGAGTACATAAGAAGTGAAATAAAATAGCAAGTGACATCAAGTTGGCGTTTTATTCTTCAACTATTACAATGATGCACGGTCCAATAAACACACAAAAAAGTTTACAGACTTTACGGTTGAGGGTAAAACACACTGTAATGCTAGAACATTTTACAAATTATTTCGGAAAATGCTAAATGACTTAATAAAATCGAAAATTGGAGTCAACCAATTGTGACCTCCAAACCGCTTGAAAGTGTTATGTCTTTAAATAGTCTTTATACTTATATGTTTTTCTTCTGGGCTGTTATACCGTGTAGTTGAATGGGTGGTTACTAACGTTCAGATGGAACATACTGATTCCATCTTCAGAGTAAATGATTGAGGGAAGAGTTTCCTCCGAAGTGTTGGTATCCAACTAGGAGAATATATGCTACCATCCAGAATACAACAGTTACAACTTTCACCACGTGACAACTTCAAATATCCATTTCTGTCTAAAAACTTTATAAAAGTAAATTTTTTCATCTTCCATGTGCGAACAGACAGAGTAAAATATTCGTGTATTCTCTGTCCCTAGAAAACAAATATATCATGTAACCTACTGACACGTAGACGGCTTTATGGAGCAGTAAGGTCATTACGAATAACTTAAAAATTCCATGTGCTTTGAAAAGGTCCTTGTCAGGAAATAGGTACAGCCTTCGCAATTAAATATTTTCCAATTTTTCTTTTAATTAATGGACGTTACTGATTTTGATATTCCGAAGGCTTCACACTTGAAATCATTTATTACTGTATTTTTAAATAAATCACTGGTCCATACATTTAACAAAATCAACTTTGGTTGAAATAAGTACTGTGGTCATATTTCAGGTGATTGAAATTTGAGCAGAATCGGCCATAATTCTTTACTTCTTCTATAGGCTCTGTTTTCCTTATCATAGTAATCTACGACAGTGATGTCTCTAGCTTGCAATGTTATATGCAAATTCGAAAACAGATCCCTATGGCAACAGCTACAAGCTACTGCAGATTGCGACTTTGAAGAGATAAATATGATTTCAGAAGAAAGCTGGAGTGTACTTACAAACCACTTGAGGTTTATACTCATTTCAGTACGTCTGGGACAATTTTTGACTGAGACGAACCAAAGCTTACATTAAGAAATGCAGGGGCTGGGTTTAACTTTAAGGCATTCAACATTCAAAATATGTCACCAAACAAATCCACACAATTTCTACTAACACAGAAAACAACACAATACAACAAGAATGGACATTTTTGTTTCGTGTCATTCTAAGTTAGTGTGCCTGTAAACCACGCCTCCTCACGCAGTTACGACACTTGTATCTGATGAAAAAAGAGACAAAAGTCGATTGTCAGATACTTGTATCTGTAAAAACGACTCTACAATAGGTTATCTAGTCATCCATATGGGTCGTATCTAGAACAGTCTACGGGTTTCATTTCTGTAACAGAAACTGATAATCGTGTTCACATATTTGTCACATTCAAAGGGAGGGATTGGTTCATATGGAAAATGAGTTTTCATTAATTTTTTTCTTATGCGTGTGTCTCTGTGTCAGTTCACTAATTTTTATGCTATCGGATTCATAAATACCGTCCCCTGCTCTCCAAGTAGCAAACTATGATATTAGTGAGGGACTATTTTCTTTACCTATGAGGGGTCTTTCAGACGTTGGTGGCATAGTTTCTGCTACCATATTTAGGAAAAACGTTAGTGAAAGAAGAACGGTGACATCTGTGGGGAAAACAAAAGTGCTGGCAGTGAAATCAATCAACTTCATGGCGGTGGCACTGTGACATACATCAACAAATACTACGGGTCACAGAAGAGTCCTCACTGAATCAGCGTCGTGCCAGCCCTTCGTTTATGCAAAACTCGACGGCAATGCGCAGGAAACGCGTCATGTAACATAGAGAGGAAATTGAGTTTTTGATCAACGAATGCAGATTGACGTATTTCCTGAGCAGTGTAGACCAGTGTTACATGAAAAGGACAGTATGGAAGCTGATTCAAAAGATGGCACTAGTACTGCACTGGTGACGTGATATATTCTTCTGTCTCTACGGTTCGAAGTGCAGATACTTCAGTGAGTGCCTGTTTCATGCTTGGTGGTAGTGCACGTACGATTAGCTTTGTTACGTTTAGCTTCTACTGAGCTGTAAGAAGAAATAGGCACTGCTATTAGATATATGAAACCACAAGTGAGGTCATGAGGTAAAAGCTATGTCGAGGAATAACACTATATATCTTTTATAACAAGGGGAATAGCTAAGGGTACTGGAAACACAACTCAAAATAAATGGAGGTAAAAAACCACCGAGCAAAATGATTCCCATGAATACAAAAGAAATTTACAGGACCAGTACAATTTTCAACCAACTGGTAAAAAAAAAACAATTCATTAAATGTCTTAAATAACAATATATTTTTGTACATAAATTTCTGAATTAAGATTTACGAGTTCTCAGAAATGTTACAATTTTAATTTTGGACGCGCTTCGATTATGCATAAGATATTAAATGTGAATAAATACTATTATAGAAATTACATAAAATTTTAGGTATGATAACATAAACATGTTTACTGTAAGTGAGATGTCTAGTCATTTTTTTTTTCCTTTTAGTTACACACAGAAAACAGCCGTCTTGTTTAGTACAATTTAATGCACAAACAAAAGATTTGAAATAATACAATCAATTCGCTCATTAAAGTCTAATTTATCTGGTGTAATGTTAAAAATTACATGTTTTAGCACAAGAAACCGAAATAATTAAACAATTAGATTTATTATTAACGAGAAGGAATTTGGGTTTAGGGTGGAAGAAGCATACCACAGACGGTGCGTGTTTAGACTTATGTGACTGAACAGTGGTTTAGTGCATCTGAAGGAGTCCAACCTGCTTCATAAAACATTACTTTCTTTAGCATTGCGTACCAACTTCACCTACATGAATAAAATATTGGTTATTAAATTATATTTTACGTTAGAGAAGATGTACTTGCAAGATTAGGACACTCCTCCTGAAAAGCATCGTGAATGAAGCATAGTACGAGATGTAGGGCCACCAAGAGAAGCAACACACACAGAATGTACGAGTAAAACAAAGAAAGTACATTAATAGAACCAGAGAAGACAGCTTGCAAGAAGAATGGTAGTAACAGTAACAGTAGTATTCATAGTAACAGTGGTGGCAAAGTAGCGAAGAGAGAGTGCAGAACCAGCAAACATCCAAAGTGGCTGAACAGTGGAAAGAAGGTGACAGGATATGGTATGGATTTTAAAAACGGGTCTTAAAATTTTAGACCTTCCATGGACGTCTAAATACTTTTCCTTTTTCGATTTATAATCCAAAAATCGTATCCATGTCCAAAGATATTTTATGCAGTAATCGAATCCTTTCTTTTCTGTTTTGTTAAACTGACTGTACTCCAAACATATATTGTGAGAGAGACGAAGAAGTGAAAGAAGTGGCCCAACAACAGGGTGAGCCACTCGGAAACAAACCCCTTCTGTCTCCCAAGCACAAACAAGCCGGCTGTGTGCTTGTCACACAGGTTTACCTAATAAAGGGACAGCATCGGATGTGGCAGGCATCGTCTCCGCGACCATGTTTAGGAATACAGTCAGAGAGAGGAGGATTGTTACACCTGGAAGGAGAAACATCAAGTTAAAGGGATAGGCACATAAAGTAACATGTTGGTCTGCGTCTGGGTTGCATGGTGGAAAAGCGACTCTTCGACATTAAGATTTATGCGTGAAATTTGCTGCGTTAATTATATTTACGTATTGTATTTCAACGTTTCTCTCATACATACTGAATTCACGAAACTTCGTACAGAATGGTTTGGTCATTTTTTTTAAACAAGAATTTTTCCACTCATACGTGATAATGTCACATGCATGGGGGGCTTTTTGTGTGTTCAAGAGAAATTTCGAATTGTCGCATCTCCACCTTCAATTATTCTGGAAGTACCATTCCAAGCTGAGAATTGTAAGAGAATATTTAATAAAACTTTATGGTGAATTGTTTAAATAGTTTGTCATTCAGTTACATTTAACGTTTCTAAGTAATATTTTTATTAGGCTAGGGGTATAAAACACAACTTGAATGCAGACTAGTTTATCAAGCTCCTGAAGGCCAAAAGAAAGAAAGAAATTACATGTCAAAGGAAGTAAATTATGAAACGAAATATATCTGCAATGGGCGAAGTGTGTGTCTCAATACTGCACTGCGCCCACCATAAACACTTTTTAAACATAAGATTCGTCCATAACACATTGCAAACAAACTTTGTATCTGAAACCTTTGTAAATTCTTAAGTTGGCACACAAACTTAGTTACAGTTTGAGCAGTAGTAATTAAGATAACTTGTGAAGTTAGTTCCTAGGCAAATGTAGTCACCACTTTACTGAAGCACTGGATTATATCTTCCGGCATAGCATGGCCAGGTAAGTTCGTGGCTTAATGTAGTGGAACTTTTACACTTATCAGTGGCTGTAACATCTGTCATGTAGTTAAGTTTAACAAACAAATTATTAATTTTAATAATTCTCAAAGTACGCGTCAGTTCTGATGTCTGGCTGACATGGGAGTTTCAAAAAACATCACTTTAGTTGTATAAGATTAACCGTTCAAAACCTTACATAAACAGAAGCGGGATTAATTTATTTCAAGTATTATCATACAAAAGTTAAGTGCATAGTTTAATTGCGTTCTCACTTGCCCAATTACTGATTAGGAATGCCAGAAAAAAAAAGAATCACATTACCTTTATGACACTCACAACCCCAAACCGGGCAGAAATAAAGAAAAATACAGGGAAAGGGAAATGATATTAACAAATGGAGCAAAAATTGATCTTAAATCACTTCAGCTGGAAAAGAAGGACATGTTTATTTTGTGAAACATTCATAAGATATATTCTTAAAACAAACAATAGAAAATGTAAACCATCACAAGATGTCAGCTGTAAACCGCCATCCGCAGCGCTGTTTCGACAAGAGGACCAAACGATGTTGACAACATATCACAAGAGTACAACCATCAAGGATAGGACAACATGCATAGCAAGCCAAAAGGGAGGGACAAGGATTTAACAAACCAAAACAAAAGCAAGGAAATATACGAAACACAAACAAAAAGAACTTAAAGTGCCGTCCTAAGTCAAGGCAATACAATAAAAACAAAACAGAACCAAACATAACCGAAGTATTAAAATAGCATATTCCGAGGAACTTCCTGTATGTCAGCACCAGCATCCTAGCCGAAAAGATGGTGCATTTGGGCACTGAAACACCGCGACAAGCAGTCTGTTACAGAGTTATATAGCAATGCATGACACAAGGAAGTTCCTTTCAGAACTTTACTGTACCTAATGTTAGTTTCTCTCCACACTCATGTGGTAGAGTGAACCCAAGGAGTGTCATAGACGAGATCATTACGCAAGGAACGATCAAATTCACCGTGTAAAACAGAGTCCTTCGCCGAATATGCACGATGAAAGTAATGTCTACGTAGGGCTCTGGACAGCAAGCATATTCTTTAACGTTCTTTTCCCCAGGCATGCCTGAAATATATCACAAAAATGGGAAAGGGGGGCATAGAATATAAAAACTTTAAGAAATCATAGGTAAGAGAAAAAGAAGCCAACCTTTAAACAAAAAAGAGTGGCTGAAGAAGGATAAATACGTAACAGAATACCTGAACGAGAAATATTACCTAAAGATAGTTTTTCGCCTGAGTCCGGCGGCAGTGTAAACCCCAGAACGGCCATGGAGGCGATGAGAACACATGGAACTATAAGGTTGAAAAAGTAGTACAGTGTCCGGCGTCGTATGATAATGATAAAAGTTATGTCTATATAGGGTTCAGGGCAGCAGTTGTAATAAATTTCGTTCCTTTTCCCGGGAACACCTGGAATGAAGAAATAAAGAGAGAGAGAGGACAGGAGCAAAGACGGATGCTAATAAAGGAAGAAAAGAACAATTCAAAGAAACTCAAATCAAAATGCTTTAACGTATAACTTCATATGTTAGCCATTCCAATTCCAATCAAGTGATTTAAGAGATTCGTGTTTAATCAGATTTTTATTTATTTTCCTTGTTTAATTAAGGAGAGAAAATGTAGTTTCATGAAGAACAGAGGCAAATATTTTATTTTTTGACCTCAATCTTGATTTTTATTTATACAAGTGGTTTTAGGAAAGCCATTTTGAGAGTTCAGGTTCATTTTGTCATAGCCAACGTTTAAAACCAGAGAAAGAATAGAAAAGGAACGACGTAGGTGTTGGTGTTGGGTAAAGTCCGGACCGTATACCATGAAGACTTGGATGGGACTTCTAATTTTCCTAACGGGATGCACGCCACTGCGTCGTCGTCGCCATATTGATTTAGGTCTGCCTTCCACGGACTCTCGTTACTAAACCACCGCACTGGTGCTGCCTCCACAGGGCTTTCCTCAAACCAAGAGATACCCGTTCATTCATACGTTCGGATCTTTCCTACAGCCAGACAGCCGAACAGTTGAATTTTGTAACAGAGGAATATTTACTTACTTGCGTGATTCTGCATTGCCCTTAGTTATGTTCGAAAGAGCTGTTTTCTCACCATTTGATTAAGAATCAGAGTGAGCAAAGATATGTAGTCATAAATTAAAAACATTCTTCTTAGTTGTTTCTACGTTTCAGTGTTAAATTACCTACTGCAACCCTCCTGCAAATATCGTAACATACAGAACAGTTTATTTCATCTACGTATTAAAATATAGAACGATTGTAAATATTCAAATGTAATAAACTGTATTCAGTGCATCAGCGCAGTGAAAATTGTTGTTATAAATTTTCTGAAGACTGATGCTCTAATTCACATCTGCCGTCTGTAAAAACGGCGCAGATCTGTTCGTTCGACAGCATAGTTATTCCGCAAATGTTCAAAGAAGAGATTAACACAAAATTTATACATCATCATCAAAACAGTACAATTTCAAGCAGATTTGAACTCTATAAACGGATCTGAAACAAAACGTAAAAAAGATACACAATTTACAATTCATTCTATATTTTCAGAAGACAGTAAAAGTCAGCCACTGCAGTTCACTAACACTTATTTTAAAAAATGAATAGGTTGATCCTGAGACCTTTCACTGTTCAAAATTTATCTTTTTCTTGCGAGTGTCTTTATTATGAACCAAGCCTAAAATATGAAGAGAATTGAATGTGCAGTGTGAGACATATGAGGGCATGGAGTCAATAAAAAATAGAGGCTTTTGTTTCTCTGCCAATAGAAAGCATACATCTTCAATACTTCTGAATAAGGACTAGCCAACCTCCAAATTATTGTAATAATTATGAAGTCAAACGACCACACACACTTTCCAAACAACCCCACTCAGGTTTGTCTCTTTAAATTAAAAAATGAAAAGAAATGAAGTTTATGTTATTTAAAAATAAACTAACATGTTGCTCGCTGCCAATAGCGTGACTGGTTTACACACGAACACAGAATGTCTCAACAAATGGTTCGGTTGCCGTCATCAGATAAAAGTAATATAAAAATATAATGAATGTGATCAAGGAACAATTACGGAAAATTCGGTTTGTATAGTCAAAAGGAAGTAAAGTTCTCCCCGTAACATGTCAAGCAGGAACAGATGGGAAGTAGAAGTGTAGCTCAAATAATTCCTAACTCCGGCGCTAGATGGGGTGGGTGTTCAACGGCACGGTCCGGCCGCTTTTTTCCTAGGAAACAGAAGCAGTACCCATCATACAGGAAGCTGGGTGGGCCCCAGGGTCGGCCTTGACGAATGAGGAAAAGTCTTTTAGTCCCACCGATGTTCGAACCCCTAATGTTCAAGGCCATACCGTAACCATTACATCGACTGGGCTATCGCGACCCCCGAAAAAAAAATGGAGAATTTATACAAATATTCGGTATGTGTATGAGTTTAATAGCAGGACACAGTTACAGGTATTCACAGTCAGCTTAACGCTCTACGCTTTACAGCAGCACAACAGTTTCTGTGTAACACGTGCACACAACGCGAGGGATAACTACACGTGACACGGGAATCAGAATACACTTACATACTTTTAACCCGCAGCAAAACACTCGTTTATATACAACGAGTGTTTCGAGAGACACAAACCATGTGTTTCATACATCTGTTTTCTTGAAAACAAATTTTAAATCGCCGCTATATTTTCGTGAGCAAATTTTGAAACAGCGTCTGTCTAATGTTATTATTTCGATAAGGTCCATATTTGTTACACACCGTGTGGCAGGCGGCCATCTCCATTCCATTTTTTTTTTGGGGGGGGGGGTTAGATTTGCAAGAATTTGACCCCATTACCGTTCTTAATATCAACTGCATGTATATTATTACAGTAAACGTAGCCCAACAGAACAACTGGATGTAACAAAAGCCATCTGTTACACTACATATCGCTGTTCATCTGTCCAACCTCAAGAAATATTTAACAACAGACACTGCACAATTAAAATAATACGTGTCGTGTATTTTACAAAATAGACACTTCCATTAAAAAGGTTTTGATAGACCTGTCAATTTAGTAACTGGGTTACGGGCTGAACGACCAGTGAGTTGGGGTTCAACTCCTAGCATGGACAGAGATTTCTCTCTTCTCCACGGCATCCAGAACGGCTCTGGGGCTAACCAACCCCCTATTCAAGCGTTCTTCAGCCCAGAGTCCGCGAATTCTGCTTAATGGATCCGCGAGTTGGGTTCTTTCTGTACAGTAAAATATGACTTTTTTTCTCATTTAAATTCCCTGTAATGTTACTTTCATTGATACTTGTACTTGGACAGCATATTTTTGCAATACAATGTTTCATCCATTTGATAAATGTTTTACATACTAAGTATATATTTTATTTCAAACTTATATGCATCCGCTTGCTCCGATATTTCAGAAGTGAGTCCACAGTATTAATAGGAATTTTTAAGGATCCCTTGGTACCAGAAATATTGAGAAATACCTTTCTATCCAGTGTGCATTGCCAGTCTTCCCCCAGACATAGAATAACTGATTTTTTTATTTAAATATTTTTCTGTTCACTACTGACCAGCCTGACGACAAAAGATAATCACTTTATGCACTAAACATTTTCGTTGCGAAAAAAAAAAACAAACAAACAAACGGAAACACTACTGACGTTTTGCACCCTGAATAACGTATGGCTTTCTTGTAACCATAACCACAACCACAGGGGACAGGTAGTGAGAAGTACCAGGCGTCCGGGGGGGGGCATGGATTTTAAATGTAAGTTTCGTCTATGTAGTACGTCATGCTGTTAATTAATAGCGAGTCATACTCCACATTGTTTTTCCGGATAACAACATATGTACAAATTAAGACTATAAAACCATTCCTGTCGCTTCGTTCATAATTAGCCCCATTTGTCTTAGCACCACCCTAACTATTCTTAAGACAAAAATAGGACTCTTTAAAGGAAGCACTTCATCCCGAGGCCTCGACGGACAGCAAATATTGGCCAAAAACCTGTTCTTAAGACAAAAATAGGACTCTTTAAAGGAAGCACTTCATCCCGAGGCCTCGACGGACAGCAAATATTGGCCAAAAACCTGTTCTTAAGACAAAAATAG
>Ga0123352_10012942_pt1 | contig 13226 bp, 8 predicted proteins | sample TergutLab28metaG_FD_89700 | JGI IMG/M metagenome (GOLD analysis project Ga0123352, IMG submission 89700) | Labiotermes labralis P1 segment gut microbial communities from Petit-Saut dam, French Guiana - Lab288 P1 | ecosystem: Host-associated > Arthropoda: Insects > Digestive system > Gut ... | reverse complement strand
TGGTTTGTTGTGGTGGTGGGGTGTGGGTTTGTGTGGGTGTGTTGGGGGGTGTGTTTAGGGTGGGGGGGTGGGGGGTGTGGGTGGGTGTGTTTGGGGTGTGCGTGTGTGTGAGTGTGTGTGGGTGTGTGTGTGGTGTGTGTGTGTGTGCGTGTGTGTGTGTGTGGTGTATCTGTGATGTGGTGTGTGTGTGGTGTGTGTCTATGTGTGTGTGGTGTGTGTGTATGTGTGAGTGTGTGTGCTTGTGTGTGTGTGTGTGTTGTGTGTGTGTGTGTGTGTGTGTGTGCGTGTAAAAAGAAGATGTTTGAATATACTGAGAATTTCAATTCCTTTCCCAGTAGGCTATACCTACCAAAACAATTATTTAACAGGAAAACATTTTGAACAGCAGTGCTTCCGACATAGTGCTGGCTCCCATGTTTTTTTTTATGTCCTGGTAACTGAGTCATTCTTCGATCTAACCAGTGTTCAGATCGCCGAAATCTTCGGACTTAAATGTCATTTTAAATTTTTCAATAGCATTTCTCCAGCACTGAACTACACAGCTCATGAAGAATCCTCAGTCTACTAACAGATATCTCAACTAATCCTGTTCTTTGCTTCACAAACTCTAATGCATAAACAAACTGAACACCCATTATCCCGGCACTCTGTAAAATATCTTCTTTACTTCAAAAACTGTATTATATTAACCCACCAATTCGCATGTAACCCCAGTTTTCCTCAAAATATAATCGTCATCCAACCAGCAATTTCTCTGAATACCACAAATCTTATATAAACACTACTTATAAAACTGAATCCTGATCAAGACAAAACATAAGTCTCCCCCTTGACACTCCTAATCTACAAAACAGTTACCTCTATTACAACGGTTGAAGTGAACGGATTGTTAGACAGAATATGTGTTCTCATTTTCTTTCCACAAAATATACAATGAGATCGACGTCTATACACACTCCAATTACCCTTCAATAAAAATCAATTATTTCTAAACAAGAGATCTCATTTATATATAAACCACTCATAACCCAGTAATACTTCTCAGTAATTTTGATATGGACTCCTACATTATTTGAAGATGGTCCCTTTGGACCGAAAAATGTTGTAAATTTATCTCCCATATAAACAATACACAACCTCACGTATGACAGACGGCAACTTTCTTTCCCCTGATTCTTACAGAAGAGTTGATGAGGATCCAAATACTTCTCGGATGTTACACGATAGTGAAGAATAACAAAGAACCGATGTTTTTGATCAACTTGCTTTTACCGTCCTGAGGATAAGGTGCAGTGGAATAGATAAGGCTCCTGTAAATCCCGCAATACGGAGATGCACCTTGGGTCAGAACCCCAGACGTACAGAACACTGCAATATTTCTGAGTTCTTTTGGATTGGATTTCGTTCTTCTGACAGAAGGCACAATTCCGAATCCTTTTTGAGATCTGGGAGTGACTTTAACAATAATTAAACGCGTGCCTCAATTATTAAGCCCTGAGGGCTTTCGCCTGGTTTTTATGCTACTGGTCTAACAATGTTCCTGGACTGATACACTCTGAAGAGTGAGGCAGTAGAACAACCAGAAATGTCGGTAACCGTCTGCCGGTTGGTTTTGGCGCAACGTCGTTAGAGACTTGGATCTTTATCTTCATAAGGTAAAGGTAACGTGCACCGTTGTACAGGCACTGAGGTTCTGTAAAGGCCGTACGGCCCATACGGGGAGTAGAGGTATTACTCTACTCTTTCTAGACCACGGCACTAGAAGGGGGTGAAGTGTCAGCGTCACGCAACGGCCGCTCTTTACCTCCGGAAATGACCCGGTACCCATTGTACAGAAGGCTGGGTGGACCCCAGGGCCGGTCAGGACAGGTGCAGAAATTCTCGCCCCCACCGGGATTCGATCCCCGGACCGTCCAGCCCGTAGCCCGTAGCCCGTAGCCAGTCGCTATACAGACTGAGCTACCCGGCCCACTATATCTTCATACTTGATGAAATAAAATGGGTCGTATTTCACAGAGCTGTGACGTAATGATGCCATGTGACCGCAACTGGACAGCAGCCGGTATTCTGATAGTTATTAGACACGTCGATGAGTTGCGTGAAATCTCGCAGATACTGAGCTGCAGAAATGTGAATGTAATTGGCGTTACTCAGTGCGACTCTGGAACGGACTGACACTTCGGTATTTCCGAAGCTGTTCCACAACAGTCACACTCTGCAGTCAATATAGTTGCAAGTACGTTACATGACCCACAATAAACACCAGATTTGTCGAAACGCTCTTCTTGGAATTTAATCCGCAAACGTTACATTATTTCATTTTTAAGCAAAATCTGAAGGAAAGAGGCTACTGGGAGCACACATATATAGATGGAAGAACATTATTACAAGACGTGGAATGAAAGTTTATATGTGACATAGTGGCGTGTTCGTGCAACATTTGCCGCCCTAACACTTTGGCGTCTTTCGCTTGTCCGGTTGTACGATATACATCCACTTTATCCCATAAAGGGCGCCATTTTCGGAAGGAAAGTTATTAAACGTAAAATATACTTATTTTCTTTACAACCATTGTCGAAACATTTGTTATCACAAGAAGAATTCAGCAAAATTTCGTAAATGTCGATACGTCTTCGCGTAAAGTACCTATTATTCTTGTCCGATTTTAGTGAAACTTCAATTTACTCGACATATTTTCGAATATTCTTCATATATGAAGTTATATGAAAATCCGTCGAATGGGAGCCCAGTTGTTTTATACGGATGGTATGAGAGAAAGTCACGAGAAAGCTAATCACTTCTCACAGTTTTGCGGAAAAATCTAAATACATATGTTAAATAAATTGCGGGTGAGTTTTGTGACTGAATTGGTCTAGATTATAACAGGGCGAGTGGCTAGCTCTTCAGATCAAGGTGATGAAAATCCTCTTCCATAAAACGGGGATATTTATTGATTATCTGTGCGACCTTTCACGTGGCTAAATCGTTTGGGACCTCGAGCCCACACATAGCTCCGAACAGCGCCAAGGCTAACACCGTACGGAGGCAAACTTCCATACATTACGGCATGCGGTTTAGTAACGCACACATATAGCTTCACATTGCGTTTGCCTCGTAGTGGTATAGCACCATAGGTTTGGTATTGAAGGATTTTGTGTATTGCTCAGTAACTTGAATTTATGAAACTTAGACACAAATTCTTCAGTTATACAACTCTGCTCTGAAATAAAAGACGCAAATACCTACACAACATTACTTTTATTAAAATAGCCCTTCTTTATAATGTAGTGGCATTCTGTGTCATGGAATCTTGCTGCCATGTTGTCTCGAGTCGGTTGCTTCCTAACAACGCAAGCAATATTGAGGGTTTAGCCTGGCATATAATGTAGCTATGGGAGGTCAAGCATGGCCAGACTCAGTAACATATGTAGAACAGATTTTTGTGGCGGCAGCGGACGAGGGAGAAACGGCTTATAGAGGAATGTCTTACGTCGAACAGGAACGGACTGAAGAACTTGTCTCACCATATGTACAGCGCACGTTAACGTTATAAAACCCTGCATTCTTTTTAAGAGGTATATTCTTTATTGTCCTCAGTAAAAAAAAAATGAAAATTACCCCTCTAAACAGAAATCGTTGATTGACTTTTGTAATAGGGAAAGAGGTTACTGTGAGGCATAGTCCATTTTTTGGATCGTTCGCAAAATTTCAAAAAATATATATATATGTATTCTCTTCGACATTTCAAACCGTATGGATCGAATCGGCTCAACAAATAGATTTTCATTAGATTTTATATTGGTATATTTTTCGAAAATCTTTCAACATGATTCAAGTTTCAATTAAAATCTGGCAATAATGTTTATGTGTGATATTTCGCTGAATTTGTCTTAGAATAAAAAATGTTTCAGAGAACAGGTGTAGACAAAAATCCAAACACATTTAACATTCAGGAATTTTTTTCCGAAAATCGTGCCGTTCATGAGAAAATGTGGAAAAAGCATGGTAGAGACAGACAGGCCACAGATGACGATATAATACGGCGCATGCCCTTTGCGTGCTGGTTAACTACGCTACAGACACACGTTCATTATGTTAAACACTTTTAGTTTTTAATTGCAAAAATGTTTAACTCGAAGGCGCCTCATTGTTACGCTATACGCACATTGTTTGTCTTATTTCAGTGAATATCACTTCAGCATTTCAGATCATGTCACGCAGAAGAAAATGAATCCTGAATAACAGAATGGGGAAAAAAATGTGGGATGAAGCATTTGATTCCTACTATAAGGCACTGTGTCTTTATGTGCCGGAAAGTCTGAAAACCACGAAAACACACAGATACAATAGGCGGCCTCCGAGACCGGGGCTTGAAACTCGGAAGAACACAGAGTCTATACCAGTGCTTTCCAAAAGGTGGTAGATGGAAGGTCGCCTGGTTTTACGCGAAGAAATGTTATAAACACTTTTTTCTTCAAAAATTAGAATTTTGAAAAGTTAGTTGCACTATTCAAATTTTTTCAAATTTGTAGAAATTTAAGAAAAATGTTTATTAAGTGCCTATCAGAAAACTATTTCATTGTTCGAATATAAATACAGACTCTGCTCTGTCGTATAAATGCGTTAAATTACAAAAATACCAAATGTGAAATTTGAGGCTTCCTCAGCGTTGCTGTTCGCTCGTTAGCAGGTTTGAACTTCATACGTGCCAACCAGCGAAACATCCCGAAAGCTCCGTGCCCTGACAGTCGGAATTACTATTTCCATTACCTAGTGGTAAGCATGGTGGGCCGGGTAGCTCAGTCAGTATAACGCATGACTACGGGCTGGACGGTCCGGGTTCGATTCCCGGTGGGGACGAGATTTTCCGCCAGCCCAGACCGGCCCTGGGGCCCACCCAGGCTCCTGTAAAATGGGTACCTGGTCTTTCCCGGGGGTAAAGTGCGGCCGGGGCTTGCTGCTGACCACTCACCCCCTTCTAGTGCCGTGGTCATGGAGGAATAGAGCTATACCTTTGCCCACTCTCTGGGCCATATCGGCCTGTAACGGGAAAACTTCACTTCAGTGGTAAGCATACATGATTTTTATTGTGACAGTGGAAGGCGGGAAAAAAGTTTGAAAAACACTGGTCTTGACATGGGCTACTTACTGAACCAAACCGGCCAGGGAAAGCGTGACTTCGTTATGGGCTTTCAATCAATCCATAATCCTTTGTTTTTGAGCAGAGTAATATACAAGACTTTGTATGTTAAGTCCTTTGCATAATAGAAGATGCTGCAGTGGCTCTAGGGATTTCCTTTCCTAACCAAGTTTATGTACTAGCTTAGCGCAGTGATTGCTTGTTTCAAGCGGTCGGTTTAAATTGTGTTTTGATCGCAGGAAGATCCTCGTTCTTTGGTCGAAGAAGCGAAACTTTAGTGCAAGGAGTACCTAGTGCGCTGGATCTTCGGAAATTAACAAGAGAGATGCCTCGGGTTCCGTGCGACTTGTAGCGAATATGAACAACAATGGAATGCACGCTATCTGCTTGTGTGATGAAGGGATTCTTGTGTGTCTATCCACCTCGTTGGAGCAGACAGAATTGCTTCTACCGACGTTACAAAAGAAACGTAGCTAAACAAATTGAGGGAAGTATTTTACAGTAAGTTCCATGGCAATAACAGAAGAAACATGCATTTAACTTCTTACTAAAATTTCTTTTCATGGCTCAACAGCCCCTTTTGGGCTAGGGGCTCCTCGCTGACGAGGTTTCTAGATCACACTCAGGCACACCACATTCGGTAGGACTACTCTGGACGAGTGATCGGCCCGACGTACAGACCTCTACCTGATAACACACAACACTCAAAGGAGAGAGACACCCATGCCACTGGCGGAAATCGAACCCGCAATCCCAGCAAACGAGCTGTTGCGGACCCATGTCTAGGACCGCGCTGCCACAGGGATCGGCGCTTATTAGAATGTAGCCGAAAAAAAAATCATCAGTCACATTTACAGTCTTCAGGAACGTCACAAAATGTAATTCATTAGTTTGGTACCGACGTTTCGGACGGTTATTTTGCGTCCGTTTTCTGGGTAGAAGAATTGTTTTTGCACAGCAGATGGAGAAAGCAGCTTCCTCCAAAGTGCTGGTATAAATCTAACAAGGCGGACGGCGTCGCATTCCGGTAAGTCGCAGTTTTCTTGCAGGCGCGTGAAATTCCCTCGTTTGTCTAGTTGTCTCAATTTCTGCATCTCCTGCAAGGCCGATAAAAGGCCGCATTTGTCCTTATACTCCATAAAGTTATCTATGTCAGCAACTGAATCTAACCTTGCAAAACACTTTGCCACCACCGAGAAAGTTGGTGTAGCTCCGAGACTTGTGTGCAGGGTATAACTTTGTATTTTTGGATCGAACACCAGCTATTATGGTTGCCCTTCTTCAGTCCCTCAAAGAAAGTAATACGTCACACCACTTCCTTAAACAAACCTCTTCAGTTCATTGTTCACAGACCAGTGACGATAAACCTTCTGCCCTTCAGACAGCGTCGTCCAACAAACTACAGCCGCGAAGGTAAAATATCACATGATTTCGATCTGCGTTTTTTAACTTTGTCCCCGGGAATGGGTTCTGTATGACGTATTCTACAAGCTGCCTTATTGTACTAGTACAGCGGTTTCAAGAAAATTTGTCGTAAGAAAAGCCGCAACAAAAACACCTGCTTCAGCTAGTTGTGTCTTAGGGTATTAGTCGATTTGGAAAAGTGGGGGATAATATTACAAAGATGATGAGTCCCTTTGCAAGACACAAAGACACGTGGAAAATTGGAGGTATCGCTCCCCTCATTCGTAACCTCATCCCTAGTTGGAGGTGAGAGGTCAGCTTCGTTTTCCGGCTGCTGTAAATCAGGGGAAGTGGTCTCCGGTATCCTCTAAATCGAAAACCGGATGGTTTCTAAAATCACTCAGCACGTTTTGGAGAAAATAAAAATTTCCTGCTGCTGCCGATAATCGAACCACGATTCCTCTGTTCTCCAGTCTGTAGAATAGTCACTATACAGATTTTACAGATTTTACTATCTCGTCTCCGGTTAATATTAAAATGCATACTATAGTACAAAGTGTAAAGTTGTGGACTGGGATGAGGTTACTGTAAGTTAATGTAAGTTACTGTAAGCAACATCTGGTGGTGGGCTCTTGTGAAAATGGTAATGATTCCTCGACTTCTACAAAACGGGCAAAAGGTCTACCGTGTTGTAACAAGAGTCATTCTCTCCTAGTATTTCAAAAGGCTTGGCTTTGTCCATTTCAGCCTCCTTGAAGCAGATGTAAGTGGCAAAACCCCCTATGTCACCCACCGGTTTCTACAGGTAGCTGAGGTTTAATAGACTCTATATTGGCCTAGATTATATAGACTCTCTTCGCAGCGTGGTACGGTGCAAGTCCTACCTCGCCTTTTATTCTGAGAACCCCGCAGCGACATTGTCAAGGGCTGGGAAGAAAAGGGAATAAAGAATGTCTATAGCATGTTTTTACCGCGTCTGATTATATGAGGGAGAAATGTTCACATACTGCAGGATTTCCAGTATTTTTAAGTATATGATAATCCAACCGAACTACCTTTGTAAGAAGGTTAGGGTTTGTTATGTTCCATACCTTTCTTCTCTTTCTTTCTAATTCCACTTTCGAAACCTTGTACTGTGAAAAGTGAAAGCACACAAAGGAAACAAGGTACAATGATATCCACAGTGACACTGTGCTGTGATGTTGCCATTGAGTTGGTAGTGATAAATTATATGTGACATTAAATAGCCACATTTGAGCCCAGGTCAAACATGAGTGTCCCCAGACACCGCAGAGGAACATGACACCACTCCTGTTATTAATCTGATGTGACTCCTTCGACTGAAAATTTCAGGCTGAATATAACTTCATTAGAATTTAACACTATAAACGCCGAGTTAAATCCCATCTGCCATCTGTTGGCATTATTAGGAGCTCACCAAATTCTCCACGTTAGCAGGATAAGGGTTAAACGTTTAGTTTTATCTTTACTTTTAAAATGAGCAAATTGCAGAGTAGTAAAGAAAGAAACCCCAAATTTGTAAAGTCTTTCTTTCATTCTTTCTTTTGTTTTTAGTCTTGTCTTCTCTACCTACTCAATGCAGTTGTGGAGGATTAATCTTGCACCTGATTACGTTTAATGATACACACACACACACACACACACATACACACAGACACAAGCTCGGTTGTACTCCTCTGGTCGAGTGATCGGTCCGTCGCAGAGGCCTATACCTGACAACACATAACACTCACCACAGACAGACAACAATGCAGCCGGCGGGACTCGAACCTTAATCCTAGTAAGCAAGTGGCCGAAGACCCACGTCTTAGAGCGCACGGGCACCGAGATCGGCTGGTAGGATGGTTAGTGGGTAATAATTTGGAAGAATTGTAGAAGGAAGTCGTCAAGGCCACATCAGATGCAAAGTTCTGAAGTATACGGGAGGAACGAGGCACCCAGAAGAATGTCCGTCAGGTTAACCCGTCTCTTGGGTCATGATGTTGTTAGATGAACTTTTAGGCATTCTTATCCTTCGCAATAGGCTAGGAGGGCTTCCAGGTTTGAAGCTCACGATGCTCAGCTCCTTGGGAGAGACGCAATTTCGCAGCACTGCAGCTCAACACACAGTCGCACTGAAACACTCGTCACTTGGCAAGTAATGAGACTTGAGCACCATAACACACGAGGAAAGTGTCGTGGCCCATTTCGAATAATTGTACCAACATATAAGAATTGCGCTCTTCTGAGGTGTTACGCAGCGAGTAGTGGTAATTCTCTACCAATGTTTCGGGAAAATGTGTCGTTCCCATCTTCAAGGGTGACCTTTGAAGACGGGACTCATAGGTTGTCTCAAAACGTCGGCAAATACCACTACTCTCTTAGTAACACCTCAGAAGAACGCAGCTCTCGTCCTTTTGGAATGGAAGCATGAAATCACGCATAGTGGACCAGCATTTGTCCAGAAGGACGGAGAGTCTGCTTCGGTGTACTTGGTGGGGTCCTATTTTCTGTTTACAGAATTACTTTAAAATTTTGATATTTCGTTTATTAATATAGCAAGAGACTGGCTACGAGCTGGACGGTCCGGGGATCGAATCCCGGTGGGGGTCAGATTTTCCGCACGTGTTCAGACCGGCCCTGGGGCCCACCCAGTCTCCGGTACAATGGTTGCCGGGTCTTTCCCGGGTAAAGAGCGGCCGGGGCGTGACGCTGACCCCTCACCCCCTTGTAGTGCCGTGGCCAAGAAAGAGTAGAGCTATATCTCTACTCCCCTTACGGGCCGTACGGCCTGTACAGATCCTCAGTGCCTGTACAGGGTGCACTTTTTAATATAGCAAGAAGCCAGTGACATGCGTATCAATAGAAAACCGTTAATAACAAAAGCTTTAAAAAATACACGACCCACCCCACTAACGTGAAGAAAATTGTCTCTAATAAGAGTTATATTTATTCTCAGGCAGGTTCCTAGCCTAAAAGATTATGCATTAAGTGGAGTTGATGTCTAATTGATTTTTTTGCGGCGAACGTGGACATTGTAACAGAGGCTTAAGCGTTATTTCAACTACCATCATCTTCTGTTACTCTCCACAACTACTTCTTAACAAACAACAACGTAAGAGCAAGCCTTATCATCTTATATAAGGCTCTATGCGGCATTGCCACATGCTGTCACTAACTTCGCCGAAAGGGCATTAGGTCTACTTACCACATGCTTCAGCTACATATTGCCAGTGTTTTTATCTCATATTCGTTTTTTTTTAATGTCCTGGAACTAATCTCTTACTTTCACATGATTCTACGTCACTAGCGTTTGAAAACAAACACAGATTCAAGCGAAGTGTAAGGCTTCATGTACAAGTCTGTTAAGGGAGGCATGAAAGTGCGTGGTTGGGGGGCGAGGAAGGGGGAGGTGCACACAGCTACTCACGGAACAAGAAACACTACAGCAACAGAACTTGGTCTGCAGCTGTTTCCTCCGCGGGTTCTGTGAGAAATGTAACTACGGCAACGGCAGAAGTTCGTATAAACTATTTAATGTCGCCTGCTAAACAAGCAGTAGATCACGAATCAGTACTAAGAAACTATTTATACTGACTAGTTTTAAGGGCTGGACTTCCGGAATTCGAGGTTCAGTTCACAACTTCGTGAAGGTATTTCCTGTTCCAAAAAGTGCCCAGACCGGCTCTGGGATCCACCCAGCTTCCTGCTGAATAAGTACTGCAGGCTGTACCTACACGCCCTCACATCGTTTCTTGGTAAGGTGCCTTATTACGGACAGGGGCAAAGCTATCTTTATTTCCCACTGCTATAATTACAAACACTATTTTCTTCAAAATATACGCGCAAGCTAAACTGGTGTGATTCTTGCAAGTACAGATACTTGCAAGCTGCTGAGAGCGTAGATCTGCAGGCAAGTGATGTCATCATCACAAGAACAAGACCACTGTGCTAACGTCAGGCGGTGTGCGTTGAGTGTGTTGGTGTGGGAAATCTTGTGATCACCACGGGGCAACAGAAACAACAGTAAGAAGTAAAAGAAAAAAAAACAGCGCAAACTAAAGAACGAGCCACGAAGAGACGAGAAACTTTGCCTTGCGGGTTTCTGCGCGAAAAAAGAACAGAACAAAAGGAAAGACCTGCTTTATTTCAAATACGACATGTTCACGTACGTTTTCACAGCTCGTGTTTCAGATAAGACACACAGACGTATGTCATCACAGCTCGTACTACAAGTACGATATGTAAACTTGTGTTTTCACAGCTTGCATTTCAGGTACGGCATATACACTGTGCAATCATATCTTGCGTGTGTACGATATACACTTTTGTTACCATAGCGCGGAATGTATATGTAAGTTGCCGGAAATCCACTTGGTTTCCGATGCGTCCAGGTTCCAAACCAGAAGATAAGAGTCTTGGACATTTTTATAATAATGAAAAATTACAGGCACTCAACGACGGTGACTAAAGACTGAAGAGCACTGTGATGTGACGCCTTGTAGTTTTCCTATAAAAAAGTAATAATTACGATTATATTCTTTGTACAAGACGGGAGAACATAAGCGGTCCCTGCATTGAGTACCAGTCTACACGGTGTCATATTTCAGAATACACTACGGTGTTATTCTAAATTTAGTGATTACTCTTGTTTCAGCTATCAAAGAAGATGCTTTCGCCCCCCCAAGACTTCAAACTCGTGACTGACTAAAAACAAGAACGTCGCTGCCTCAAGTTAGCCGAGTAGTCGGAACCTTTGAACTTCCGACGCACGAGGAGGAAATATAACTTATTTCTTGGGCAGAGTTAAATAAGTTATGAGCCGAGAAAGCGAGTCATAAAATGAGATGAGGTATGAAATAACATACCGAGATACAACGCAGGAGGCAGCACAGCAAGTAGGTCATTAACAATGATAGAGATCAAGAACTGGGGAGTTTGGGGCATGAAAACCTTGGTAGATAAGCAGACTCGAGGTCACCAGCTTGAAGAATGACTTTTTTTTATCACGCCAAAGGTGTTCATGAATTTAATTAAAATGCATTTCATACTTCAAGAACTTCCGACACTAAGAACTAATTTTCTTCTTTCACATAATATAGTTCCATGTTAAGTGGCAGGGACGTGACAGTTTGCAAATAAACAGGTAAATAAAATGAATACCATGTTTCATAGAAGGGTGGGGCACTCACTGGCCAAGTGAATTACCGTAGCTTCTGAGTAAGGTTACTTCTTCATTGAGTCAGACAACTTCTCGCCTTTACGTACGCCTAAACGATGTGTTTCTAATTATAAGAAATTGGCGCAGAATATTAAACTATTTTGAAATGCAGTGCCACTAATGAAATACCTGGAACATATTCCTTATTGTGAAGCTGATACTGGTTTAGCAGGTCAATAAAATTTCTAAAATTTTATGCAGTTTGCCACTCGATCCGGTCCCGAACTAGTTCAATTCCGTTACTTTAGTCAGTGTTGACACTGAAGAATCCTATTTGCACTCTTGGCTGCAGCAAGATAATTTTGTTTTCTCCAAAGCTTCCACCCATGAGGCCCATCCGGCTTCCTATTCACTGGGTACCTGGAATTACCTTCACAGCTAAAGTTTCTGCAGTGTGAAACTGATTGTCGTATCTCCATCTTGTGTCGAGGTTAATAGTAGATGGAGATTTATCTGCACTCCTTCATCTGTATTCATGATGCGGTGCTTAGTTAAGAACGGGGATGTAATTACCCTTACCTTTACAAAATCCTCATAACGTATTTCTCTACGATCTATTTTAATACTATCCTCTTAGCGTTACAGCAATATATTATGTTAAAATATTTTAAATAAACGTCAGTGAACCGCAAACACGACACTTAAATTCAGTACGTTACACACTGTAAATTCCTTCTTTTAGATTCCGAAAATGTACATGATTTTGAACATTAAAATTAAAAAATCTGTTCTTTATTAACTGCCATGTCATGAAGGCAGCTAGGGAGGTAAATGCACATCTCCACGCATCCTTAATATGTTTCCCAGAGTGAGGTACATCGCCTGCCTCATGACCCGGCCCTTTTACCCCTTTATAAAGAATCCCTCTTACCGATCAGAAATAAATTTCGAGGGTACCAATACCACTCTTAGCACTGTTCCAAACAGCTCAGTATCTGGCATCTATCAGAAATCCGAAGCTAATTTATCGGTCGCCTATCCCCTAGCCTAATCACTACACGAACTACGCCGGCTTCCATTAAAGTGGTAAGGAACACAGTACTGAGTTTGGCACTATTATCCATCTCTTTATTTTTTGGTTTTCTGTAAGTTCATTCCGTTAACATGAGGTTCTTTGTTTGAGAATATGGTGTTGAGGAGAATATTTGGACCTAGGAGGGACGAGGTGACGGGGGAATGGAGGAGATTGCATAAAGAGGAGCTAAATGATATGTACTCCTCACCCAATGTTGTGCGGGTGATAAAATCGAGAAGAGTGAGATGGGCTGGGCATGTGGCGCGTATGGGTGAGGAGAGGGGGGTGTATAGGGTATTGGTGCGGAAACCGGAGGGAAAGAGACCACTGGGGAGACCTAGGCGTAAATGGGTGGATAATATTAGGATGGATTTCCAGGAGGTGGGATGTGGGTATATGGACTGGATTGGGCTAGCCCAGTACAGAGACAGGTGGCGGACGCTTGT
>Ga0123352_10012940_pt1 | contig 13226 bp, 8 predicted proteins | sample TergutLab28metaG_FD_89700 | JGI IMG/M metagenome (GOLD analysis project Ga0123352, IMG submission 89700) | Labiotermes labralis P1 segment gut microbial communities from Petit-Saut dam, French Guiana - Lab288 P1 | ecosystem: Host-associated > Arthropoda: Insects > Digestive system > Gut ... | reverse complement strand
GAAGGTGTGGAAAGTGGGGGGGGGAAAAGGAGGGAAAAAATCAGTGGGGCCAAAGGGGGGAAAAAAAAAATATAAACTAGTACAGGGGGAAAGAAAATACCACCCCCCCCCCCCAAAAAAAAACACAAACGAAGGACCGCGAACCAGATTGGTCACATCTTGCGTAGGAACTGCCTTCTAAAACACGCTAAGTGATGGGAAGACGAGGAGGAAGACGTACGCATCTATTGAATGACTTAATGGAAAAGACAGGATACTAGAAACTGGAAGAGTAAGCACTAGATCGCCCTCGGCGGAGAACTCGCTTTGGAAGGGGCTGTGGACCTGTAGTGAAACGGACTACAGAGTGAATGAACAAGCACCAGTAACTTTCCTAACTCCTTAGTCCAAGTACAAGAAGTTTTGTGGATGGGCCACATCTTCCAGTTTTCCCGCCGAACTGCACTCCCTTCACCCACAAAACCGTACCAGACGGTCTGTACAAACAACACGCATACCCTCACTCCTCCCGCCTCTTCCCTCCAGCATGTGGCTGGCGTTAAAACTGCTATTGACATTCCCCTACTTTAGTTAAGCGCTTTTAATGCAGTCGCATATTTCGAACTCCCAGATGAGAAATGCCTTTATATGACACAACAAAACAGGTCAGCACATGTTAACACCGAACGATTCGTTGCTGTGGTAACACAAAATAATACAGTTTCACAGCTGTGTAATTCGGATCGCACTGGCTTCCAAATCCAGTGCAAATGCTCATGCACCTTCTACAGCCCTTTCCAGATATACTCAGTGTAAATAACCAAAAATAACCAACATACGCTACGTCACAGCAAGGCATATCAAGTGGTTTTGAAACTTTACATATGAGGCAAAACAAACGGGTTAAAACCCATTTCGTTACATTTGTTTTGTCTTTTATGCTAGCATTACCAGTTCTCCCTGTCTTCTTGGTTGCACCCCCCCCCCCCACCCAACCGCAAACCAAGATTGCACCTTGTGATTTAAATCAGGTGAGTGGGTCATAGAACATGTGGTTTGCAGTTGTGAATAATATTATTAAAGTGAAACATAAATTATGTACATACTCAGTCAGCCCCGTACCTCCCCCCAATGAAAAATTCTGGGTGCGCGCCTAAATTAATCCAAGAATCGTTTTACGAATATACGCAGTTGTTACACTGGTACAGCAGGCTATAGGAGAGCCTACTTTGCTTTTCTGAAACTCAATGAAGGTGCAAATTTCGAAGCATGTTGGTACCATAAAGCCTTTGTTTTAAATGTATGATCAATTTCCAGTGACTTGCCTCAAATATCGGTGACCGCGGTGGCACAGTGATTAAGGTGCTGTGCTACAAATCGAAAGGTCGCTGGTTCGATCCCAGCTGGTGTCAGTGGATTTTTCATTGACACAAAATCCTTCCGATCGCACTATGGCCCTGGGGTCGACTCAGCCTCTAACATAAATGAGTACCAGGAGTATTTACTGGGGGTAAAGGCGGCCGGTGCGTAAGGCTGACAACCTTACCAACATCCTGTGCCGTTGTCACGAAATCTGGGAACCTTAACTTCCTGGAACACTCTGGGCCTGACCAGGCCTGTAATGGGACTGCTTTGCCTCAAATATCAGCAGCTTTATTTTTGGTCTCAAGGACACAAGTAACAAAAACTGTGTGTGTGCTGCATCAATGGCATCTCAGAGCTGCTCTGACCGTCCCCCCCCCCCCAAAAAAAAAAAAAAAAAACTCTGGCAATCATGCTTAGAAATACTGATGATATAAAATGTGAGAAAAATTTTCTTCTTGTGCACAACAAATCTGATTTCTCTGTGTCTTATTCCAAAACAATTTACTACACACTGCTTCAAGAGCAATGTCATCAACTTCATGACTTCAGTCACTCTCTCCGTTCTGGACAGGTTCATGGGTATGTTCTTTGATGAGTTACGACGACACAGCAGAGTTTTTACTTCCGTTATACATATGTACACGCTCCCATCAAATGATCACATTCCCCTTTGCTATGTGCCTCACATTTTGTACATGCCACTCGACTTTCAGCTGAAGGCAGTTTTATTTCTTCCCATCACCTTCCTCACTGCCAGCATGTCCAGTTAACTACACTTTACTTCATCACATTCATGTTAAATTGGACAACAGTGTGTGAACTTCCTTAAAATGTACCACATTTGCTGTTCCTCCCACTATTTTCCACTTCCAGTGAAGCTGATACTTCTCCTCCTCCTTTTACAATTATTTTTTTTTTTTGGCAAAACTTAGTTCAAAATTCTAACATCAGCACTATTCCTTATGAGGAATGTGACAAGTGATGTTACTTTAATTAACGCTTCCCTGTACCACATCTTACCGTCTAGCTATCTTCCTTTCTGCAGACAGAATTCCCTGAATGGTTGGTACACGCAATGTTTAAAATTCCCACCAGGTACAGTTTTGTTGCATCCTTTTGACAACATTCAGCAGGAAGAGCTGGAAATGCATGTGTGGTGTATGCTTTCAGCTTTGTATCAATGTCAGGTAATTTTACGCCAGAAGCGTGTTTCCCCTCTTTTGTTTGCTGCGGTTATAGCACAGTCTGCATGCTGGCATTTTGTAAGCACAGTTCATAATGATTTTTCAGTACATCTAAAGTAGCTACAATAACCTTCTTTCAGATACAGTAGTAATTTCACATTTTTCAGCGAATATGAGAGTAAAAACGGTCTGCCTAACTCTTCAATTCTGCTCTCCTGATACTCACTTTTTCTAAATGTATGGATCAGGTAGTCCCTTTGGTGACTGGCATTACATAATGTCCAAAATTCACTACAAAGAGCTGATCATGCACCTTCCATCCAGACGTTAACTACATTCATGGTTCCTGTTCTGACATCATTTTGTAGGGGTTCATGCCCTCCTAATTTTAACTGTATCTCAATATGTAGTCCCCTATCCAAAGACGTTATTTGTGTTTTATTTCCAGTTGTTTGAACTTTTTCTCCTTTGCTTCTCTCTGGTACATTAATTATGAACAATTTTTACAGGACTGAACTGGCCCTCATTAGGAGTCACAACCTACAGGATTTCCAAATGGAGGTGGCCCGTACAGACCTTTAACAACAGGCCACATACATATGCAACATTTCAGAACAAAATATGTCCATCTATAATTCGATACGCACACACTTTAATCAGTTTTAATAAGAAATGCACTACTTATGTTACTGTCCCAATCATCAGCATGAAAAAATACAGGAGTATCAACAATGCATGCAGAAGCATAATGTCTACACAACATAACATGAAAGTGGGCATAACCCAACATGCCTGTTCCTTACACAAGCAGATGAACAGACAATATGTCTCTTTTACTGAACTACACCATGACCTCTGCTCAGAAAAGTTTAACTATGTCCAAGCAAGCTCCTGGTGACATTAACTCAATGTCAGGATGAGGAGGAGGAGAATGAATGACACTGGTGAAGATACTAAGAGCGAATGAAGAAAGCTGATGTGTTTCTCTGCTACAAAGAGGTTCAGTCATTTGCATTTTCATTTAGTTCATTTTAAGGAACTTAACACAGCGACTGCCAAGACTTTTGTTATTTTTAAACTGTTTTACTTACAGTTTATTATGCTCAAGAGATCTCCATGTCATCTTGCATGTGTACATTTGTCCACTTAATTTCTTTAACTGGATCAATGTTTATGAATGTTGGTGTGAACATGATGCCAAATGAGAACACACCAACACTGGTTATTAATTTCCTGCACTCAGGAACAAAAACACCAGCAGATCCAAGAACTTACTGATGTGGGAGTGATGGCAGCACCTCACATTTTACAACCCTCAATGGTACATGTTACTGGATCTTAGAAAAATATGTAACTCTCGTTAAGGTAATATTTTTACAGAATGTAAAATGACAGCACAGTGGCTTTCAGTTTTATTCTTTCAAATCTGTGGTGAAGAGTTTGCAATGTTTGCCAAGTAGTTGCAGACCAGCTGTGAATTCTCCTGTACAGTGTAACACATGATTTTCACCATGCGTCATAAGGCTTCCTGTTGCACATGGGTTGAAACTTTGTGCCAGGGAATTGTTTAAGTAGAAACTGTCATGCAGAACACACCAATGACACCTATGAAAATAAGGAATGGAGAGAAAATACAAACCTTCTGTAATTCAACCAGACAATTAAAACAAGGAGATTGACAATAAGGAGAACAGTTCCTTTTCATATCTCAGACTAGGCTGCTGGACTGCTGCTGCAGTAGATCCCTGATTTCCCCACTACCAGCATTTCCTTTCCTTCTGCTCATGTCCACATTCTTGTCTATGTATGGAGAGCAAACATGTAAACAACAGTTACAACTCCTAGACAATTTGGTTTATTTAAACCAGCAAACAATTATATTTTAAATACAAAACATATGTAGCACAACTTAAAATCATAAATTAATAAATGCAGAGATACTGAGATTCAAGCTCTTTATAAAAGAGTCTGTCAAGGACAATACTTCCCACATACACAAATGTGCATGTTACAGATGAGAACGCCAATAAGTAGGAATGTGAATATATTGTGCAGAATACCTGACATTTTAAATTAATTTTCTTATTACAAGATTCTGGTCACTTTTCATACAAGGAATTCTCACTAAATGTATCAGCAAGTAAGTTAGGGGCTCTACAAACAACCAGTGAAGATGAGTCCATTAAACTATTCTGGCTGAATTAGGAGAAATGTGAATTGTGCATATGGAAAAAACATGACATCACAGCACTCCGAACTCTCATCTATCAAACTTCTTAAAAATGGGTCACCATATATGTATCCAATGCAAAATGTAGGGTGATATATTTTTTACTCTAACATTAACTAGATAATAAAGAGGACACCAGATTACAGTCACTGGTATTTTACTTATGTAACCATCAGTGAAGTATTTATGAGATTAATTTACAGCGAGTTTATCTCACGTATCTCATACATTGCACATATATAAAATATTTATCCCATTAAAATGTCTAATATCTGAAACTACATATTACACTAGCAAAACTGCTACGATCAAGTTTTCCTTCAAATAAACAGCATTGCAGTACTGAAGGTGCTTCCCTTGAGCAACCCTCCCCTACTACCACTTCCAAAAAAATACTGAAAATGTCTAATGATGCCGCACATTCACTATCACAGGTTATAAGCAAATATCTGTCTTAACCAGTGATCAATGTTGTTACAATCACTGTTATTCTCCATTAAAAAATGTAACCAAAATTGCTTGCGAGATATTCTGAAACAATGCAATTAAATTTATTTATTTACGTGAATCTATTGCATATGTATTATCGCCAGTCAACGTTCTATTATTTACCACCATGGCACCAAGCAGTAATCGGTTGATGCATCTAGGGCATTCAGTTGAGATCAAAACAAGAAACCAATATAGCTAAACCCTCATAAGATCTTTTGGAAAAAAATTAAACAAATTAGGCTTATTAAGTGGGTAACCATCTTAAAAGGATATGCCTAAACATGTTATTATTCTGCAATTCTGTATTGAAATAGACATTCCATTTACTAGAATATTATTCAATACAAAGTCCACATTATATTATTCATTTTCCCATCAAACTACATTTGAAGTCTTAATTCATCATTGACTCTGACACACTCCTGGAAGAGAGAGAGAGAGAGAAAAATACTATTTTTTTTTAGAAGCACAACTGTTGGATTAACAGCCTATTCTTCCCAGAATTATTCCACATATATGAACAAACCTTATTATATTTCACTGTTTTTGTCTTTGCCAGGCTCAGCTGTTCACCTACATACTGCATACTGTGTCTTTATATTTTAAGCTGACACAGCCATACAAAGTTATTAAGCCTTTTTTTTTGGTGAGGAAAATTCTATGCAGTATCCACCACATTAATAAAATAAAACTCTTCTTCAATTAAGAACAGCCTATGTTTATGACTGTTGTTGATGTAGTGACCATTCTCATCATGTATTGGGTAATTAATGTCTCTAGAGTACGAAAACCGTACATATACAAGCATTGTCAAGGAAACACAAAATGTTAATTAATTTTGCACATATAATACCTAAAATTATTGAAATCCAAATAACAGAGTTACAGTCACAACATACTCCATTAAACCCACTCATATTCACATTGTGAACATGGGCACCATGACAGTGTGTGAAATGCACATGTGGAAATTGTGTGATATGAGGGTGTTATTTTGTCACTGAACAGTATTAACATATTTAATGAACAGGAAGATGGACAAGATGTTGACACAACAGGGTATTACATGGATACAAAATTTGTTGTGTCCTGAACTTCTTGTGCTTCTTAGGCGAGGAAGCTGTTTAAGCGGGGAATGTACTAAAATGGTGCCCTATATGTCAAAAATGTGGAAAAATTTTGTAACTAAATTGTTTTAACATCTTAGATGGAAAGATTTTGTAAGCAGGGTCATCTCAAGCAAGTCTCATGGTATCTGCATGCTGCAGATTTCTTCACTGAAAATTGTTAACAGCTTCATTTTTTATTAAAAAAAAAAAACCATTCCTCACCTCCCAAAATGCTGTGTACATCAAATATAGTTCAAGCAATAAACTACTTCCAACAAAATATTTCTACAAAATTTTAGAGAATCACTGTTTCAGCATTAAATCCACTAGAAATGAATCCTGCATAACAACACAAATTACCAGTGGATACCTTCAACAGATCTACATAACAGCACAAAGAATGATACCTTTAATTGAAAACTGTGAGCATTCATAAATATTCACATTATTTCTTATACAGTAGGCCTATGCCAGAAACCTTTTTGTCATAGAATATTTGGCATTGCTCCTAACCTACTGATGTGAAGTCAGATTTGGTACAAAGAAACTTAGACCTTGTAGAGAACTTCAACCACTTAAAGTTTTGTATTATGATTAATGTGATAAAAATTCACTACACAATGTCACACCCCAGAAGACAGTAATCTTCTTTGTCACTGCCACAAAACCCCAAAACCTTGTGCAGCATTGTCTTGAATAAACTGTATTAACATTAACAGTTGACGTGTGTGGATTTGAAGTGAGACCACTTGGCAGACACTTTGAAAAGAGTTTGTTAACAACACACATAAATGTACATTACAACCTAAATGGTTTCTCTAAGACAACTAGACTTCAAGATATAAGACAAAAGTAAAGGGAATAAACTGCCGTGGACATGGACAACTGTTTGAACTATGGTCATGGATAATGGATGCAAGTAAAGATAAATATGGCTTCAAGCTCTATTTCATCAGTCATTATAGCTTTCTAATTCTGTAAAGGTTCATAAACATGAATTTCGTAAAAACAAGCTCTGGATCTTGACGCAGATAAGTCCTCCCTGGCATAGTAACAGAACACAGGCCCACTGACAACACTGTTGCACAAAGGTAACAAGGGAATGGGAGGTAGGGCCTGGTTCTGAGAGTAAGGCGGTACTCATCATGAACATACTCTTAAAACATACAGGGAGGTCAAATGCTAAACAATGGGTAACTACGCTATACAAAGGAACAAATCAACAACAGTAGTTGCAATATTCTATCAGGTCTATGGATACACTGAAGTTCAGCTACAAATAATCTATGAACATTCGTTTCCAACTTTTCTCCCTAGCACTGAAACTGACTATGAGGCTATTCAAGCCTTGTATTCAATGGATACTGAATGTTCTTTCCCTAGCAGTAAAGTGGCCAGACTGCGCAGCTTCCAACTCCTACCCAGAGCCGTGGTTAAAACTGTGTGGACTTATACCTCCACTCTCCCATGTGCTTTAATGGTGTGATGCTGAATTAAGCACATGGGCAAACCTAATACTCAGTGTCAGAGTACAAAGAATATAATTCCAAGCTCTGAACAGCACTAATGGCTTTCAACCAGCTGCTCATTCTAAAATGAAAAACTGACCCTTTAAAATGTAATCATAGACAGGAGGTTTGGTACTTTGATGTTTCATACCCTGAATTGTTAGAAAATGATAAGCATGTCAACTAATGATGCAGTGTGAAACCGCAACCGAAGTTTATAAGCATATGACAGTGGCAAGATAAGAACATACATCTTATAGTGTCACTAGTGGAATTTAAAAAATGCTGCATAAAATAACTTGTACACAGGTCTCAAATAATAATGGAAAATAGCCTACATTTCACTGCAGAACATTCTGACAGTTAAGTCTTCATACTTTGAAAAAAATAAATTCTCTGTGTGATTTCTGGTGGAATAACACAAACTGTGCAATTATGTGAATGGCCTCTTTAAGAAGGCTCTGTTACATTCAAGTTGAAACATAACACTATACTGCCATAAAGAAACACGATCCTTGGTGGTTATAGGGACTGGCACTGAAGGCCAACACATAGCAACAAATTCAACACTGCAAGAAATGTGGAGATACCACCTTCCACAGGAGTGATGGTTAGCCTTAAAACGGCTGCCTCAGGTCACCTGCGGTCTTCATATTTACAGTTAATACATAATCTCAAATCTATGTGTGAAATGGTTTACATCAAATATGTACACCATAGCAGGAGAAAATAAAATTAAAAAAAAATATATATATAAAAAAAATACATATTCACAATACTGAAATGTCCCACAGCACAAACACCAACATCACAATACTAGCTATGTTCTATATCTATTATTACATCTGGTTCCAAATTCCATGTCCACTGCACTGCACTACACACACACCTGCAACAGACAAATTTCACAATATGAATATTCTCTTGAGGGATGAGCATACTGCGGTACGCAGAAAATATTAAGTACTTGATATTGCGTGTTCAACTGCATGTCTCTAAGTCCCTGATAACACTGTGTATTCATTAAACTGGATTGCAGATGCAGTCAGATGCCTTAAAATATTTACCTGTCCCCACTCAAGACAATTCTGAAAGTTATCAACAAATTATTGTTGCTATACAGGCTGTTCAGTAAATAAGTGGATCACAGAAGTTGCAAATGATCACTATGCATCTCACACACATAAAAATGTCCAAATCTGAACAATGTGGAGTTGTCCACATCTCGGTGTCCACAGGGGTGGAATTTGGTAAATGACACAGTTAACACTGCATACAGAGAAGAGTTGTGTGCAATTATTGTTGATGTCTGAAACGGGAATAAAATGAGGATAATCCCTGCACAGGTCAATCTTGTGAGTTAGTGGGCACAGTTGATACTGGCAGGGAATGTCCAGTGAACTGCCACATGATAGTGACAATTGCCTTTTACTGTAAGTGCTTGGGCATTCATACAATAATGCTCAATGAGCTCAAATTCAGCCAAACTTGGTCTCACAATATCAGAAGATCTTCAAGTGGACCAACGAACATTAAGAATAACATTCAGTGTGCAAAATCTCATGCAGTATCAGTTGTCTCATGCCACGAGACAAGACATTTAGTCACTGTCGCACCCTATAAATGAAACAAAGTGCATTAACACACAATGGCACCATTCTTTCCTTCATCATCATCAAGGCAGCCGCAGCAATTTTGCTCCTCTGCTATGATCACCTACAACCACCCTGGCTTGAGTCTCCACAACATGGCGAGATTAAAGGACTATGTGATTATAGCAGTTTTCAAATTTAATTTCAAATATATATATAAATTCACACTTTGAATTAATTATAAGCAAGTACCACACTGCATTTTGTACAACCTCAGATTTATATGTTGTGTATTTGGCACTTCATACTCAGCAATAAGGGAAATTTCCCATGTCAGGAAGTACCGCTGGCCCTTTTTTATGTGTCTGAGAAATTACTTGTCATAATTACAATGACAATATCATTACATAAGTGGTACAATGTTAACCATAAACAATCCTGACAAAATTCCATGTTCTTAAAACATAATGCAACTTAAAAACAGGATTTTCAATGATAGAGGGAAGTGTGTTTTTCTTCTGGAGATCACTACTTCACCTGCAGGAGAAAACAACAGTGCACATGCTATTTGTGTGGGAGGACCAGACAGGTACTTATAATAAAATACAGAAGGGTGGGCACTGTAATGATCCCTGCACTTTGACCATTATCAATCTTTTGTGCAACCCTTTAGCTCATGCATTCAGCAACCCTGCACCTTGCTCCCTGCTGACAAAGTTGTCCTCAAAGTCACCTTGTTTCATAAAATGTCGACCTGGGTGCCAGAATCTTTATGTGGCCGAAGCCTCACAGTCACAAAGAATATGTGAGGCCATTTCAGAAGCATGCACGCATGCATCTATCACATGGAACTGTTTACCAGCCCAGTCAAAATCAATGTCATTTTAAATGAAACTGTCCTGTTAGCAGTCCTGTCAATATTCTTAGCTGGTTTCTGCTCTGATTAAGCAATTCTCAAAGCTTTTTTCACAGAGGGTTTTTTAAGAAAGCCTTTAACCTGCCTTTGTCCAAGTATGGACTGCCAATGTTCTTCATGTTTCCTGGTCATCCAGTCCATGATCACCTCCCTGGCAACTTTTGCAGCTATACCAAGTGCAGGCTCAGGTTCTATGAGTGGATGTGATGTGACAAGTATTTAGAAGCAACTTTAGTTAAGAGGTGGTAATTTACTGGTTTTTCCCATCACCAGTTTTTTTGGAACTGCTGGTTTGTCCAGGTGCAAACACCACTGTGATCAAAAAGTATGGTGAATGTTGCTGCCGAATGCAATCCAACAGAAAGGCAGGGATCTTCAATATGGGAAGCGGCGCGTTGAACCTTAGTAACAGTGTGTGACAAGTTTCATCTTGTTTGATGCAGTCAGTCGGTTGTGAGCTATGGTTGAGAGAAGGTGCATTTTAAAGTGTGCTGTAAATCATGGGTCATTAACGTATTAACATGAAACCTTGTTTCAAACCGCAAAAAAGTGCTAAAGAAACACACAAAATGTTAAAATTAGTTTATGGTGATGCTGCAGTGACCATGAAGATGGTTTACAAGTGGTTCGAGTGATTTCATAATGGTTGTGAATCGGTTGAAGACAAGGAAGATCGGGACATCCTTCAACATAAAAAACCCAAGAGAATGTTGAAAGAGTAAGCGAAATGATTTGATCAAACAGGCAGTTGACTATTAAGGAAATTTCTGAGGATATGAACATCTCTTATAGTTCCGTTCAAAACATTTTAACAACAGATTTGAACATGAGGCGAGTGACTGCGAGATTTGTTCCATGTGTTTTGACAGTCGAACAAAAGCAACAGCATTTGTCAATTTCATTGGAGTTGTGCGATCACGCTGCTTCAGATTCCAGCCTTTTAGGAAATGTCATCATGGGAGATGAAACTTGGGTCTATGATTATGATCCAGAGACCAGGGTTCAGAGTTCTCAATGGAAATCACCCAGTTCTCCTCATGCGAAAAAAGTGCATCAATCAAGATCCAACATCAAGGTGATGATTGTGTTTTTTTACCTTAATGGAATTGTGTGAGCTGAGTTTGTAACAAGGAACACTACAGTGAACTCTGAATATTATAAGGGCTTATTAGAGTGTTTAAGAAACGACGTGCATAGAAAAGACCTGAGAAATGGGCAAACGGTTTCATCCTCCATCATGACAATGCTCTGTGTCACACATCACTTCTGGTACAGCAATTTCTGTCAAATAAAAATATTATGGTGTGTCCTCATCCACCTTATTTACCGGATCTGGCACCGTGTGACTACTGGCTCTTCCCCAAAGTCAAAATGACCATGAAAGGTAAACGTTTTGAATCAATTCAGGACATCGAGGCAGCCACAAGAGCACAACTAAAGACACTCACAAAAGAGGACTTCCAGAACTGCTTCAGAAAGCGGCAAGAACGATGGGATAAGTGTGTTCAAAGCGAAGGGGAGTATTTTGAGGGGGATTGATGGCAATGTGTCTTTTACTGTAATAAATTAATTTTCATTTAAACATTCACCGTATTTTTTGATCACACCTCATAAAGTTGATCGGTGCAAATTTGAAATTTCAAGAACCTGCAGGATGCTTTTCTTTGAAAAGTACTCTGAAGCCTTTCCACAGTAACATGATTTTGACTACTAAATGAACAGATTCTGTGTGGAAACTATTATCACCTCTTCTTACTCTTATTTTTTAAATTCAATTTTTACCAACCCTCTTTCTTCCTCTAAAAAATCAGTATCTTTGTGAGTCCATCAATTCTGCAATTAAACGTTCCTTGTTAGGTTTATATCCCTAAAAATGTGCTCTCAGTGATTCTCAAATTCTTGATATGGTTTCTGCAGTTTTCTTCATTACAGTGTTTTCAATGTTTCTTCTGTACTGTAAACCATAGTACGGTATTTTATAGGCTAGGCTATTCCTCTCATCTTACCCCCTCAGAGGCTGGAGATGTCACCAGCTGCACCAACAGTCTTCCATTCACTTGCAGTACAACTATTCATATTGCTACTTATAGCTAGCAGTAGGTTTAATATTTACTACTGAAACTGAAATTGGAAACTGAAATTTGAACCGATCTAGTTTAATGTTCACAAACAGTTTGAATGAAATTGTTCACGACTCTAAACAGTCAATTTGCAGAGATTATGAAGTGTTTTGATAACCGTAAGGCCTACAGAAGGCAATAAGGCGAAATCTTCTCTGACAACAACCACTCTACAGTGCATCTTAACCTTTATTGTCCTTTAGGATATGCTGGTCTCTAAAAGGTATTGCAAAATGGCCTAGCATTCCACAAGCCTTTACTGTGTATTTACTTGGCAGCAATTTAAACCATCACGCTAAGCTAGAAAAATTCAGGCTGTCAGGAGATACACCTGCAACTGTTTAAACCTCTTCAGGATGGATTTATTCTCCTAAAGGTTAAAGCAGTGACAATGTGAGAAACCAGATCACTTACCAGCAACTAACTTTCACATCCCTGAACCTTTTAAAAAGGAACCGAGAGATTAATGCAACCCTTGGTGAAATGCAAAGAACATGTTCAGAAATTCCTCCTGGCAGTAACCATCACATGTCTATCAGAACAGCATCAGGCCACTACTGAAACACTTAACCTTTAGATGCCTAACGCCAACTATAGTTGACGTACCACACCGCTAACCTCCAAAGTTGCATTTTATATATTTATTCAACAAATATAGGTACCGAATATTTTAAACATGGTGTATACTCTCCATTTTTTTCTCTTCAAAATGCAGTTTGTTTCATAATTCT
>Ga0123352_10012938_pt1 | contig 13229 bp, 7 predicted proteins | sample TergutLab28metaG_FD_89700 | JGI IMG/M metagenome (GOLD analysis project Ga0123352, IMG submission 89700) | Labiotermes labralis P1 segment gut microbial communities from Petit-Saut dam, French Guiana - Lab288 P1 | ecosystem: Host-associated > Arthropoda: Insects > Digestive system > Gut ... | reverse complement strand
TGTGGCGCGTATGGGTGAGGAGAGGGGGTGTATAGGGTCTTGGTGGGGAAACCGGAGGGAAAGAGACCACTGGGGAGACCTAGACGTAGATGGGTGGATAATATTAGGATGGATCTCCAGGAGCTGGGATGTGGTTATATGGACTGGATCGGGCTGGCCCAGGATAGAGACAGGTGGCGGACGCTTGTGAGTGCGGTAATGAACCTTCGGGTTCCGTGAAATGCTGAAAACCAGTTAGCTTCTCAAGAAGGAATCTGCACAATGTAGTAAGTAAGTAAGTAAAACAACTGAGCGAGATATGGTCAAAATTATATGTTGGTCTTCAAGCAAAGTACCCGTTATTCGTGTCAGATTTTAAAGAATCTTGAATTTTATCGTCCGTTTATCGAGAAATACTTAAATATCAGACTTAATGAAAATCCGTCTAGTGGGAACCGAGTTGTTCCATGCGGACGGACAGACAGACAGACATGACGAAGCTAATAGTTGTTTTTCGCAATTTTGCGAAGGCGCCTAGACATTCCTAACCAAAAGTTTGCGATAGTTACACACTTTGTGGCTCAATCTACGAAGCTGCATTGTGGTGACAATACAGCGATACATATACATATATATGTACATACACACATGTACATACAGACAGATATAAATTTGGGGGAGAATATTAGCGACGGGAAATATCGGTTGTTTACAGTTTGGCCCTCCGGTTTCTGTGTACGTACAATATGCTACAGTACATGCTGCCGTGTAGGTCAATAGAAATCATATGGAAGACTGAGACGGGAGGGGTAAGGGACGCAAAGTATAAACACGTATTTGAACAAGAAACAGTCACCGAAAAAAATAAACAGAATGGCTAGGATGTACGTTGAATAAACAAGAGTGCGTAAGGGAGGGTCATGAGGCGGATACATCGCCATATTCGCATATCTTTGTCACTCAATATTTATCTGTTGTAATCAGTGGAAATGCAACTACATGTGGCATTCGATACATTCACTCTTCATACAGTTACAGTACTGGGGTGTGAAAAAGTTAAAAAAAAAAAGGGTTTACATTTCATCCTATATAAGGCCAAGAAGACCCTGAGGTATAGTAGAGGTATGTAGCTCTACTCTTTCTTTAACCTCGGTGTTAGATGAGGATATGCTGCCAACGCCACGCCCCGGCCGCTTTACTCCCGGAAAAGACCCGGTTCCCATTGTTCAAGGGGCTGGGTCTTGACGGGTGCGCTAAATCTCGCTGCTATCGGTATTCGATCCCCGGACCGTCCAGCCCGCAGCGAGTCGCTATACCGCCTGCGCTATCCCGGGGGTTTGTACATAGAAAATTACGTATGGTTTATTACTGTCCGTAAGGAATCTAACGTATTTCAATTTCAGGATCTAATTGGTTTATAGCACATCGTTCTTAGAGTCAGGTGCTCGCCTTTACCTCGTATTGTTACCGTAGACAAATACTGTTTTTTGTAGATTACAAGACAAAACTGAACTCCAAATTTTCGCTCTGTTTGTATCCGTGTACGTCCTTTCCTAAATCGGATATAGATGGTAAAAGCAAAATCGCCCCACTTGTTGAATAGCACAAATCCAAAGAAACACGTGTGGGAAAGGAGGTATGGCTCCACGCATTCTTGATTCCGTCATAATACGGAAGAGAACGGGTTTTTCCGTCTCTCGTCTACTTTGTTGTATTGGAAAGAACCACGGTATAATCCACGGTTGGTCTGGTAACTTTGGGGGGGGGGGGCTTCATCGCTTCTGGAAATCGATTCTTGACATTTCGATTACCTACCCTATAACCTAGACACTGTACGGTTTGGGACGTTCCGATTCTCAAAGGGAATAGAGTGTCGATTTAAAGTAACTGTTTCAAGAGGAGAATTGATATTAATGTAATAAACAGATTGTAGGTAAATCGCTGTGCGATAGGGAAGTGAATGTGACTATATGTGCAGGAGAGAGCAACGGCTTTAGTTGTTACGATGGAATAGAGCAGTGATTGACAAACTGGGGTTCGCGTACCCCCAGAGTTACGAACCAGGACATTTAGCGTTACGCGAAAAAAAATTTGAATAATGGCGGGAAAAGTCACGTACGTACGTACATACACACATACATACAGACACACATACATGTATACACACCTACATACATATATACAGATACACATACATAAATACATACACACACATACATTCATACATGCATACATACATACATACATACATACATACATACATACATACATACACACCTACATACATACATATATACATACATATACACACACATACATACATACGTACGTACATATACACACATGTACATACATACATACATATACATACATAAATACATACATACATGCATGCATACATGCATAGATACCTGCATAGATACAGACATTCATAATATATACGTACATACGCACGTACCTACATCCGTACATACGCACGTACCTACATCCGTACATACGTACATACATACCTACATAGTACATACATACATTATTGGGCTATCCATTTACAGTTACAACATAGAAATTTGAAATAACAGCCAATATATTATTTACAAACATTTTACTAATACGAAGCGTACAAATTATGGAAATTGCTGCCAAGGGTTACGCAAGTGAAAAAAGGCTGTGAACCACTGGAATACAGGAAGGCCTGGACTCGTGGCCAGTTGCAGACAGAAACGAAACTTGTCGCTCAAGTCACCGCTGTCCGTTATAACTGCGTCAGGAGTGGAATTGGGGGGCAAATACATTGACCGTGATTGAGGACATCCGAAAATGGGGATTACATCTAACATACAAATACAATCTTCGACAAAATCAAGAATTTCTGGAAGTTCAAAAACCCAGCAAGCTTCTGCGTATCGTCCCGCTTTAAATGTTCAATTTGAATGTGATATTTCCTCCCATCTATGTCTGGGTCTCCGAAGTTATTTTTTCCTCCGCCTTCTTCGGACGGAAGTGTTATAAGCATTTATAAAATATGCGTACTGTGCATCATTCCAACCTCTGTCTTTCAGTTTGACAACGCTTTTGACAATTGCTGAACAGTCAGAATTTTGAACCTCACAATTATTTAAATTTTCGCTTTCCTTTAATTCCTCTCTTTTGTGTAAAAGGAATGTCATAGGTCAATAAAACTGCTTGTTGATTTTACATTTTTTTTTCCTCTTTGAGAAATAAATCTATGCTTGCTGTCCTTGATCCTGTGAAGCATATGCTGCAACCAGTCAAAGCTGTGGGCATATCTTTTGCAATGTTTCGACCCCATAATAAAAAAAAACCGACATATACTCCCTCCTCACGTTTTTTGTTAAGTAACTTCATTTTTGTGACTGAAAAAAAGGAAGCTACTCAATTTACGCCCTGTTCATGTTAGTAACGATTGTTTCTTTCCGGAGGAGTGAAAAGAATAAGGTGAAGAAATAAAATGTAACAAAGTTTGTTTGCGGTTTCGTGTGTCACAGTTGTGAAGTTTGTTCCCCCCCCCCAGCCTTGTAAGTGGGAACGTGTGCCATTAACGGGAGCACGGAACACACCTTGTCCACAAAGATTTGAGAAGTGGATGGTGTTAGATGAAAGGGTGAGTGGAGAGAAAGCAAAGGTTGGGAGGAAAAGTGCCGAGTGCCAAGTTGCTTTAAGATGACAACGTTGAGAAGAAAAGATGGGACTTGAAAGCAAAGATCAAAAGGCAGACTTCAACAGCGGCGGTATCAGCTACAAGAATAAATCGAATCAAACCATGTAAAAAAAAATATTTGCCGAATGGGACAAATTCTAAATCTATATTCTGTACGTAGAATTTAATGAGTATTTCCTGTTCCTTTATATTTATTGTTATAAAACAATGCAGCATTAATTGCAGTATTACAACGGGCTCATTTTTTAATACAGCTTTTTGTTGCGATTGGAGTCTGTACTTTGTCTACTAAGAAATTGGCTGGGAATGCAGTAGGCAGTAAGATTTTAATTCACGTAAAATATCTAATCTGAAACTTAAAAAGGGAAGAGCGGTTGGGCTTCCGCGTGCCTGAACGTCGATAGGGTATAATATGTATTGAATCTAAAGTAAGTATGGTGTAAGATTAGGAGTGGATTCAACTGCCCCAAGAAGATTAAAAGTGTCGCGGTTTGTGAACCTGACACTGAATTCTCAGTTTCAACAGATGACGAATACATTATATTGAGAGTATGAATGACTGTTAGGTTCTCAAGAGGTTCTGGGCCCCGTGGAGTAATATCCTGTCCTCTCTGTCTTCGAGAAGTGGCATTTATTGAAGTGAAATCTTTATGGAAGCCATCCCTTTGTGTTTATTACTCAACAAACCACACTTATTCAGTCTAACACAATCCAGGCTTTATTTTAATTAAATTGGTTACCGTTACGTGTATGTTCTCTGGCCGAGACATGTAGCGGACATATAAAGGTAATCAACTGAATTAAAATAAAACCTGTGTTGTGTTAGACTGAATAACTATTGTTTGTTTATTCGTTAGAGATTTTACGTGTTTCTGGTGGAAATATTTTAAGTGCTTGGAGATAATTTTTTTGTTTTTTCCATTTTTTTTATTCAAATGTTCTGTCCTATTTAATTTCGATCGTGTACAGGTAATATATTACATAAGAATTTCTCTTTTACCGACAGAATTTCCAATAGCTAACTCTTCATTAGCTTCACTTGTCACAACGCTATAAGCCAAACAGCACAAATACATGCACGGACACAAGATGGCCTTTCATAAGAATGCCCGTTGTTGTGTGTAATTTAAACAGACGGATTTCTTGAGATCAAGCAGGCTAAGAAAAATAAATCTGTTCCAGAACAGTTCTTTCTCTTTAATTTCGAGCAAAAAAAAAATAAAAGTTTTCGGTAAAAGTAGAAAAGAAATGTTTAAGCAGCTGGTCTAGAATTTTAGAGAAGAATGAAAGATGTCAGTGAGTGCATGTTTTTGCATGTGGGGATGAATGCTTGCATGGAAGTGTAGGATATTTGAGATGGTAGTTCTATCCTTGTCCGCTGCATATTCCTCTTCGCTGCGGTCAGGTATTTGTGGCTTAATGCTGTGCCTGGGGAGAATTGCCTGGTTGGATGCACATCCGTTTGGCAACTTCTGTTATCATTGTCAGGCTTAATGCACTTTATGTATAATTTCTATGCAAATACGTAAAACATTAGTTTGAGTTTGATCTCTAATACAATAAAAATACAGTAAATCTGGACATAAACTTTTTTATGATTTTGTTGTTGATGTTAAAGTAGCAGCGGTCTGTTAGCAGAACAGTATTTCGGATAGTCTTTTATAAGCATATTCTCGTTCTTAATGGCGCTATGTAATATCATTGCTGTGGCAACCCAACTGGACATTTTTATTTTCTAAGTAAAATACAGTTACTGAAGAGAAGAAGTTTCAACGTATTGGCTCTGTATCTTGTATGAAGGATATAAAATGCTTTCGCAGACAGACCCTTTTGGAAAATCTATCCTTGATCAATATGGTACTACACTATAGTAGCTTTGTGCAAAGATCCACCACGTGTAATTCCAAAACCATCCGTTTGACACAGTCGTTATTCACCTCTATCCAACTGTAATAATCGTAAACTCTTCCCCTAAGAATTATCTTGGTTTTTCCTCCCACGTCATTCTTCGAAAATACGTATCATATTTCAACCCCAAATTTCTGTATACATTTCTTTTCTATGCATATGGAAGCTGCATGCTCTTATTATTCACCTGTATATATTTCATTATTTATTATGAAAAAGCCTAAACACATTTTTCAGAATTTTCTGTCCTATCTTGAATGTGAACTTCATACTTTTTTAAATTTGTTTCTACAATTGACTGCCAGATTAATGTATACTGAGATTTGATGTCACTTATTCTGGTAGTATTTACAGGCTGCTGCCACATCTGTCATGGGGGCATATCCGAATGACAGAGAAAAGGGATTCATCCGAAACGTCGATATGCGTCTACGAATATTTTACATTTTTCGTTCCGTGCATTTTGATAAAATTTGTAACAGTTAGCATCTATGGAAGTATAAAATATTCCACCTCACAAGACAGTATGTTCTTTCTTATACGCCTCTTATTGTTGTTATTGCCTGATACTTAACATATGAATATTGCAATATATAAGTAAATGTATTAAGATTACTATGGGTATTTCTATATTTATATTTTCCTATACGAACATCTGAATTTGAGTCTGCAAAAGTTGAACCTGATTCCTCGATTTTAAACCTTGGGAACAACAGCGCAGTATAGCGGAACCCTTCTCAATGTGAAGTTAATGTTATCTGCGCAAACAATCCGGAATTTGGTCCTGATAGACGGGACTCGTAATGCCATCACACGGAAAGTTGTGTAATAATTACAACTTCACACTGTTACAAGCCCCTGCCATTTTGCTAACACATCCGTTGTTCAACAGCTCAGTCTCCATTATCAGTATTTGCCATTAGTCCTTTGTAGCATAATGTATCTGTCAATAGACACTGCAAATAGATCGATCACATATTACCTGTCTAATTAATCGTCTGACTAATGAAACACCTAATTAATCAGCTGGTGACTTCTATAACAAACATCTCTCAGCGACAAATTACTGTCTCATATTTTAATAATCCAGTCCTTCAACAATGTTTTGTTCAGTTTACTTCGGTTATTATTTTTGCTCTTTGTGTAGATGCATACAGCACAGTTGTTCACAGATACACGACAAAGGGTTACAACGATTGTACCTTCTCACAAACAAACACGCTTGCGCGCACGCACACACGAAATTTATTTGGAGCAACTCGTAACAGCTTCTCTCAAGAGACATCCGATTCTGAACACAATTTAGTTTCTAGTCCCAAAAATATAGATATTAATGCCGTAATAAACGTTTACTCAGGTCAACATAAAATCAAACAATTTCTTTTAGTTAAAGAATGAGAAAATTTCACAGAGGATAGATCCTGAACCTTACGGCATGCAGGCGTGTTATAAATATGTATTTGTAGAAAAGAAACAATGGAAAAGCCTCTCGACAAATAACATCAATCGCTGAAGAAGAAACTCGTTAGAACTGAAGAAACACACAACAAACTGAAAAAGTTGGCACAGTCAAAAAAAAAATTTATTTGGAAGGGGTGTTCCATTTTCGGTTTTCGATCTGAACGCCGTCGTAATTTCCCTTAGACCTTCTGAACGATGGCGAAATAGTACCAATAGTAATGCACACTCTCTTTCAAAACACTTTCCATTTCATAATTTATCATTCACGTTATTATTCGATGCAGTAAAATCTCCTTCCTTTCAGCAACCTTAAATAGCCCACACCAAAAATCAGTAAGGCACAATTGATAAGTGTAATTATACAACACAACCAAATTATTGCATTTCAGTATGTAAAAGTTCCATACTGCATATACATCTGTCTTCCTGAGGATGAACCCAAGAAGTTAGAAACACGTAGGAGACAACAGAAATTAAAAATCAAATATTAATACATAAAACTGTGCATTTCCTTTTTTGTGCTGTATAGGGACTTGGTGGGGAAAACGGAGGGAAAGAGACCACTGGGGAGACATAGGCGTAGATGGGTGGATAATATTAGCACGGATCTCCAGGAGGTGGGATGTGGGTATATGGACTGGATTTGGCTGGCCCAGGTTAGAGACAGGTGGCGGACGCTTGTGAATGCGGTAATGAACCTTCGGGTTCCGTGAAATGCGGGAAATTTCTTGACTATGTGCAAAGCAGCTAGCTTCTCAAGAAGGACTCTGCACCATGTAGCAAGTAAGTATAATTATATCACAATGCACGGTGCAAAATCATTAAGTTGATAAGGGTACAACACAGATATGCGTCGCTAAACGACGGGGATACGTTCTGAGAAATGCGTCGTTAGGCGATTTCGTCGTTGTGCGAACGTGTACTTACACATACATAGTACAGCCTACTACACACCTAGGCTATATGGTATAGCCTATTGCTCCCTAAGCTACAAACCTGTACAGCATGTTACTGTACTGAATACAGTAGGCATTTGTAACACAGAGATAAACATTATAATATTATATTATAATATTATAATCTTATGGGACCACCATCGTATATGCGGTCCGTCGTTGACCGAAAAGTCGTTATGTGGTGCATACCTGTAGTCAGAATGACCCTCTGAGTGCTGATTGGAAAAATATTCATCGTCGCCTATATAGGAATATTATTCCTGAATTTGTGTTCGGGAAGTGAAAGAGATGACGAAAATTTTACACAGGTTAGCCAACCGCCCAGTGGACATCCGAAGTTGATATTTGTCGAACAAGAAACTCATGTCAACATTCACAGTCACTGAAACTGCTGGAACGCATGCGCATTTCAATTTTCTTTTTCTGCTGTTTGTCTTCTATACTGTTGTTTGCCCTAGTTTATTTAGATATTAACTGGAATGTGCCTCTTCTGTTAGGATTACCATCCCCAATACTGGTGCCAATAAGCGGGAACATATCCAACAGACGTTTGCGGCTTTATTTTCATTCGGCCCCTCCCCCACCCCCACCCCATCCTCCACCCCCAATTACATATATCCGCATTGATGTGCTTGAGTCTCCAAACTTACTTCGTTCATAATTTAGAAATAATTAGCCCGCTGCTAATTTTTCGTACAAGTCTGGTGGAATACATGTTTGTCCCTATTGTCTTGACACTAAGACCATCAGAATTGAATGTTGAAATGTTAGAAACTTGGCTCAATTTTGTGTGTCATGCAAAATCTGACGTCTAACGTTTGCCATTTCGGCGTTTAGCGACTGAAGTACAAAAATTATAACTTTCAAACGCGATTTACGGTAGCATCTCTTACATTCATACTTCTTGAGAAATATGATTTTAATTTAGTTATGTAATTTTAAATGTGTTTGGTTATCTCTATCCTTGCACTGTGCATTTCGTAGAGTAATTTAATTAGCACACCAACTAATGCACATACATAAAATTTTACATTAAAACATTTAAAATCGCTCCAACATATTTCGATCCTAAGATCATCTTCAGGGAGCTACACTTTTCCTTGTTAAAGTCACATTTATAAAAACAATCACTGATTAATTAATTAATTAAGAAATTAATCAGTTAGTGTTTTTAAGTATGTGACATTAGCAATGAACAGTGTAGCTCCCTGAAGATGATCTTAGGATCGAAACATGTTGGAGCGTTTTAAATGTTTTAATTTAAAAATGTAATATATGTGCATCAGTTGGTGTGCTGATTAAAAGTGTTCGATCACATTCCATACTGTTGTCTTATTGAAAGCAGTAAGCCTTTGCCTGCTGTATTTCTCTGAAGTCTATTTTAGTATTATCATGCCAACATCACCCGCATCTCCGAGGTTGCCTCTTTCTTGGAGGATTTTAAGATTTATGATATAATACTTTGATCATATTGTAGGGTGAGAACCTTGAATCCGCATAACGTTGGGGTACCTACCAACTGAACTTTTTCACCTACAATACACACACGTCAGTAGTGGTGGACACAGAACTGTGTGACTGCAATATATGTTGTATGTATCAGCTCTATCATTATTTCCATGTCTCAACCCTCAATCTATCCCTTTATCTATGGCCTCATCCCTCTCTCTCTCTCATCTGCAAATTTCTCCAACCCTATTTCTCTCTCTGTCTCTTCTGATCTGTAATCCAAGCTGTTGTGAAAGACAAAGTTTTGGTGGGGAAGGGGGTGTTGGAGAAGCGAAAGGAGGAGGGAGTGAACGTATTGAGGACGGAGGGTGAGAGAAGCCCATTTACATAAATTATTGATCTTTAATAACGAACGAAGGGTGGAATAAAGGGAGTGTATGGCGGTATGGAAAGGTTGAAGTGTGGAAGGGTGGGGTTTAGGGTGTTGAGAGGGGTTTGGAGGAGGTAGAAGAGAATTGGTGCCCCTCGATAATCAATATCTATACGAACGAGGTTTTACTTGTAGTAGTCAAGGGGGCAGCCCGAGGAAGGGGGGCATGACGTTGCGTGAGGTAACGGAGTGCAGCTTGGATACACCAGTAACTCAAGTGAAAAGTGACACATGTCGTGTTGAGCTCGCACTGAAATAAATTGCAGTATTCCGGTATTTATTATCTTATAACATAAAGAATCTCAATTTTGTTGAGTGCTGAATACAAGGAATTTGATTTTACCTCCAAGCTGGTATATTTCACTAGCAACACGAAAAATATTAGTACATAATTGTTAGGTAATGCTAATTTCACTTATTTATTTGCATGAACTAGGAACCAACACAATAGACTGTTTATAAGGACATCAGCCTAGTTTTCTTTAGTAAATATTCTACATGTTTCGACCAAGCTGGGTAATTGTCGGAAGTTTCGATTAGCGGAATGATAATGACCCAGCCGAAACGTGTAGGCCGCGACTGATTAAATAAAATTGTCTGCCCTCCCTTAAAGAGTATACATTTTTATATTGGTTTCTAATGTGCGTAACTGAAAAAAGAAACACGCTGTAATATGCAACACTTTACCGTTTTTCATATTCATTTATGTCTCGGAAAATTTCCACCATAGGCTTATCGAAGCAGATACGAATATAACATTAAAAATAACTAACAGAGAGATATATTTTGCGTATCGGAGGAAGATGGAACAGGTTCTGAACAGTAGTTTTGTATTGCAGGTGCTGATTCGGGCTCAGCTATAACAGAGACAGTTAATCCTTTGGAAATTTTTTACCACATTTTTGTTTCTTCTCTGTTTGGCTTAAAAAGTATATAAAGCGTCCTAATCTAGTGGCCGGTACTTTTTGTACTGCGGTTACAGAGTTTTAAGTTTATCCAAACAGACTGCACACTCTGAGAAAGTGTTTGGTTATATTTATTTCATACAAACAAATACTATTATATCACATCAAAATTGGGAGCGAATGCTTCCTTCTATATTTTTGTAACATAGGGACACATTCATTAGCACATTCGAGTCTATGTAGAAACGTGCTTAAGAAACGTCCTTAAACAAACCACAACATGCTTCCTTACTTAGTACATGAACAGTGGACATAAAAAGCAGAATAAACCTATGAAGGAAAAGAGAAAACATTCAAGTACACAAATACTTACAGTAGGCTGACCACAGGAGAGCCAGCTATTCGTAGCAAAAAAATAGTGAGTGCAAGAATTGCCCAATGTGTTTAGTAATTGTAGGAAAAATTAACGCATTTCCTGCAAGCGGTAGAGACAGTTAGCAATTGTGGACTCTTATCAGAGGATGTAGAAAAGAATAATTTTTATTGAGTATTGCATTACAATTGTAATAATATAGATTGACTCCAAAAATTATAACAATTATTAAATTTTCCTCCTGAAAATTTAGTATTTGGGTCCTTTAAGACCTGGTCAATAAATTCTCTGGTTCTATGTAATCCAAAAATTTATTTAGTTGCGAAAGCCCACCAATTTAGCTCATCCTAAGCACGTTCGATTATTTCAGCTGTTTATAATCTGCTCTGTAAGATCTCTTTTAATATTATTCTCTTTAATCCTTACAAATTGGTCTTCCTTACAAATTTTCGGTTCATCAATTAAAATTTAAATAAACGTATCATATCCTACGTCCGTGCTATGTGCCCAGCCAAATTAATGCTCTTTAATTTATTTGCTGTAACAATATCAGCCGACGTGTAGCCTATTATGAGGCTGCCCAACTAATCTTCTGCATTCATTGTCACTTCTTCCATATGACTAAATATTCCCATAATGATTTGTTCTCAAACACCCAACCTGTTACGGTGAGGCACCAACATCATGTAAAAAGTAAAGCTTAAAATTGTAATATTCTGAGTTTTGTTTTTGGTATTTTACATACCATGCAGCAAAGTGAACAATTCTAATGGAATGACAGCTTTGAGAGACTGAGCTGCTTTGTTATTACGCTATTTTCTCGTGCAAATATAAAGCATCTGTTGCTAGGCGAATTAAACCTACTTCTGTCCTTCGCGCCGCTAATGCAGTCAGTATATTGGCATACACGCAGCAAGCTTTAAAACAATAGATAGCCAACCAATGGCGCACTTCGGTTATAATCTAGACAAAAGGAGTAAGATGAATCAGACAGTACTACAATACAATAATTTTGGGTTCACTTTCCTGGTTGAAAGTGACTTGTCTTTCCTTAAATTCTGTCATCGAAAACGCTTACTTCTCTTCTCTATTTGATTTTCATTTAGTTTAAATTCTCATAAGCCAGCTGAGACTAGAACGATGAGTTATATTCAGTAAAGGGTTGGGATTTATTTCCTGAGCAGGGCCATAATTGTTTACAAGAAACTATCATGGTGTAACGCCAGTTTGTACAATCACACAGCAAGCCGCATTGGGTCTCATTAACACTGCTTTACTTAGTACTTTTACAGCAAGTGCATAAGCTGGCAGCTCGCTGGGAATATCACATTCACTATTTTCTATACATCAATGATAGTATTTCCCCTCCCACACAAGATTTTCTGGCCCTACTTCAGTTACTTTTCGACCATAGTATACTGCCAATTTAAAGCACCCAATGTGTGGTTTCTAGGGTCCGACCAATGTAAGATAAAGAGTAATTTTCCTTCTGTTTACCGTGACAGAATGAGAGACAACGGAGATTACCTCCACTCATTTCTAACCTTGACACTATATAACTGTGAGTTTTATAGATGGAAGGTATTTAGAGAGAAAGTCGTAGAGAAAAATAAAATACACCTTTTATGTCCAGTAAAGTGTTTGTTCAAGTCGTGAAATTCGTTAGGAAATTAAAGAGACGCGAAGTTACATCTACGCTCCAGAAATTTAAAAAAGAAATCTGCCTTGGTTAGGTCAACATAAATTTATTGAATCGTGTGTAAGGAATTTGTTCAGATAAAACAAATCCGACCAAAAGTTAGGGGATCTTAACTTGGTTGAAGCAAGATAAAATTGTTGGACTGTGTTTTACTGGAGACAACTCCATGAGGAATATATCACACGCATTGCCTCCCACTGCCTCTACAGACGTACGAAAAGGGTTGAAAGGATAAGGGATGTGTATTGGGGAGCACGCGAATAATAGAGAATTTTCATGAGGGAGGGTAAACGGCAAGTGTGGGCGAGTAAATGGTACAGAGAAAAGAAAGACTGTACGTGTGTGTGTGTGTGTGTGTGTGTGTGTATGTGTGTGTGTGTGTGTGTATGT
>Ga0123352_10012937_pt1 | contig 13229 bp, 8 predicted proteins | sample TergutLab28metaG_FD_89700 | JGI IMG/M metagenome (GOLD analysis project Ga0123352, IMG submission 89700) | Labiotermes labralis P1 segment gut microbial communities from Petit-Saut dam, French Guiana - Lab288 P1 | ecosystem: Host-associated > Arthropoda: Insects > Digestive system > Gut ... | reverse complement strand
GAACTCTCCGTTCTCGCTAGCAAGCAGATAGCAGTATCTGTTTGACATATGCCTGTTGCAGCATGTACTGTACAGTCTTTAACTCCTGATGATGGACGGAAAGACCGTCCGAAACATGTACAGTGTTACTCCAATAAATAAATTTGAAACATTTTTGCATCTGGTTGGTTTTACTGTACACATATATTACGATGCACGGCCATATGAACGTCAAAAAAGCAATAAAGAACTTTGTTGGCTGGCGAACATTGCATGGTATGCAAGAATTATCGTTTTAGTGATGGAAATAAGTCGCTTTATGATTGAAACTAGGCATGGCCTTTTTCCGCCGAGTAACAAAATGGGCTTACAGCTAGGAAGCTGCATGTGGATATTGACTTTAAAACAACTTCTTGATGATTATTGCATAATCTACTTAACGAGTCTGTGTTAGCTTCAGAGATTATTCAGCGAAGCGTAAAATGCTGTGATAATCACGAGATCTGGAACGAATATCTCGTGAAATGTTTGTTGATATTGTCGCTGCCGCTATTAGCATTGAGGGACTGAGAAGAAAGTCGGTGGACATTCGAACTGGGCGACTTCCAAGTCAAATCAGCCCTTCCGCTTTGTCACTGAGCTCTGTAAAATGACTTCGTTTGCTTGAGCACCACGAGATAAGAAAGTGAGTACCAGGAAATTATGCCGCGCACGTGCCGTGAATCCAGAAAGAAATCTGCTGTTGTAAGTGATATGCACTGTAGGTGCAGTGCATACCTACCCCTACAATAACAAAGCCAAAGGTGACTGTAAGTATACATGCAGCTTTTCCGTGTTTGTTTGGGGAAGGGGGGGGGAGGGGGGGAGAGAAGTAGAGGGCATTTTATAGGTACGCCAAGCATCCACGCGAGTGTTTGTGTACTTGTAGATTTCGTTTAGTTGAAAATTCGCAACATCTTCCGTCGTGAAGCATTCATTCCTCCTTTCCTGGTTACCGAGTGTTTTCATTAGTCTACTAAACCCCTTGGCGGCTTGTCTAAAATTGTTATCACATATATTTTAAAAGATACATCGGCCAATAGATTTTTAACTTCAGTTTTAAAATAAAAATGGTTTGTGGTTTGTAAACAATATGGGATCCCATAATGTGCCCACTCACTGAATTCACCATGTCATTATATTAAGAACTGTCCTGAATATGGTTAACTAGAACCGAAACATGTTGCCAACTATGTATTAAAGATTATATATATATGTTGTGTTTGAATAAAATTACTTTATCACAAAAACTGTTCGTGTTCCGTGCCTTCATTGCTTATTTATTTACCATTGAGCTGGTGCTGCAAATATGGTGTGTTTTTCATAGCGTATAAATCATCCCTGTTTAAAAAGCTGATTGAAACGCATTTTGCTTTTGGGGCACATTTTCAAAAATGCATTGTTGCACTCTGTGCTGTCTTGAGTTTCAGTCTGTATTTTTGGCATGCCATAAGGAGAAAAATGCGCTGTGACGAAATATTCCGCGGCGTAAGAGGAAATGTTCGTTATTCGTTGAATGTATTTTGCTTATTACGTGACCCATTGTAGGGTATGGAGCCTAGAGTGAGACTTATTTTTTAATCATCGTCGGTTAAGGCAGGCCCCCCCCCTCTTTAAATTTGCCGTCGCTGTTGTGCCTACGTAATTTCCCTTCTGGTAGTTATCATATAAACCGCCACTTGCCCGACTGTCATTATCCATGTTAAATGTCTTCTTTTTCTCAGTAGGTTTTCACCCTTTTTTTATAGGCCACGAAGGCCCTTAGGGTGAGTAGAGGTATAGCTCTACTGACCTCGGCACTCTAGATGGGGTGGTGGTCAGCCCCACGCCCCGGCCGCCTCTACCCCCGGGAGAGACCCGGTACCCATTGTGCGGGAGGTTGGGTGAGCCCAAGGGCTGGTCTGGACGGACGGAAAATGTTGTCCCCACCGGGATTCGATCCCGGACCGTCCATCCCGTAGTCAGTCGCTATACCAACTGAGTTCCCCGGCCCACGTCTTCTTTTTCTAATTATAGTAGATAAGACAGATTGGTACAGTGAGAGAGGGAGATTAGGAATATTTTCGGACGGACTTCTCTAATGCTGATTGCAGAGTGAAAGAAAGTGCTATTGTTTTGTGGGACTACGAGGACGGCAACATTACAAGCTATATTAGGCTAAACCTCCATCGGTGTTGCACACATTTTCCGCAGCGTCTGTCCGATCTCTTGCTTTACGAAAACGACCCTGAGATTAATCTACTCTGTGCTGTTAAAAACATTCGTCGTCCAACATTCAAGATCGGCGCAGCATCCAGTTCATGGACATGTGGACACTCAGCGCTCCACAACTGACGACAAGGTCAGCTACATCGCAAACTTGCGTTTCCTCTACACTGCGAATTTGGAAAGGTTTGGACTCTAAGACATATTACTGAAAGTTTTACGTTAAACACAAACCCTGCTATAGTTTCGTCAACAGTGATAATTATAACGACAGAAGTTAAGCAATGTATAGAGAAACGTTTCTTTTTGTGAATAGGATCAATTCCAGGACAGGAAGTGCACTTATACTTACTCCATGGAGCAGAGTCCTTCTTGAGGAGTTAACAGGCTTTCAGCCAGTCAAGAAATTCCCCACATTTTATGGAACCCGAAGGTTAATTACCGCAGTCACAAGTGCCCGCCACCTGTCCCTGTCCTGAACCAGCTCGATCCAGTCCATATCCCCACATCCCACTTCCTGAAGATGGATCTTAATATTATCCTCCCATCTACGCCTGGGTCTCCCAAGTGGTCTCTTTCCTTTAGTTTTCCCCACCAAAATCCTGTATATGCCTCTCCTCTCCCCCATGTGCGCTACATGCCCCGCCTATCTCATTCTCGATTTTATCACCAGAACAGCATTGGGTGAAGAGTACAGGTCATTACTGTACGCTTATAAGACGAGTGAAGAAAGGCCGTGCTGTGGGTCAAGTGGTTCATGTGGTTAGTTGCAGGCTTCTTACCGCTGAGGCATGGGTTCTGTCCCAAGACAGACCACATAGGATTTATGGTGGACAAAGTGGCACTCGGACAGATTTTCCTCCAAATATTGTCAGTTACATTCATTTTATCACGGACGTTTGATAATCTTAGCAACTGGCCGAGTCAAGCAATTCGACTCTTAAAAATAGGATTAAATAAATCAGATAAAGGAGAGCAACGAATGTCTTAAGACAGAGTTGTGGTGAATTTTCCACTGATAAAATATTGAAGTTTCAGAGTTAACATTTGAAGGTAATGGAACAGACCAGAAAGTCAGTATATGCCATTGACCTTCTCCTTGGTACACCAGTGGTAAAAACCAACGAGATGCACTAGTTCTCAAATTTATTTTTGATGAAGAACTCTACATGTTTCGGACAAATCAACTCTCCGCCATCAGGAGTCTCAACACTGAATACACAGCAATTTGTATTTCGCATGCTAGTTATGTTTCCTGTCTGCTAGCGAGATCAGGATCCTGATCTCGCTAGCAGACAGTCAGCATAACCTGTATGACAAATACCTATTGCCGTGTATACAGTACTAGACTCCTGATGATGGACAGTAAACCTGTGCGAAACATATAGAGTTTTATACCAAAATTAATTTGAGAAATAATGCATCTCGTTGGGGGTTTTTTTTATAAGAATGTATCACGATGCGCGGTCCTCAGAATGTCAAAGATGTTTCCACCTTACAGGATCGTAATCTTATCTTTCTGAAGCGTGTTAGTAAAAATAATTGTGCCTCCGTCAACATGACAGGGGTGTCACAGGTAGACGGATACGTCCACTGGAGAAAAATACGACTGGTCTGCTGTGTGGCCTTCGTTTGATGCTCGAGATGAATGTTTTCGTGTACTGAAAGTTGTATGAATTGGCATGTTAGTAAACAGGTACTCGCAGTCATCTTCTAATAAAAAAAAAAAAGGCTTTTAAATTGTGTCATTTTATAGACGACATTTCAGATATTCAAATTGTTTCACCACGTTTTTCAACAGCAAGGCAGACATTTATTTTCTCATTTACTGAGCGAGCCTCTTGCTTAGAAGAAAGATAAGTCGTTTCCTTTTTTACTGCAGGTTTCCGGGAACAAAAAAAATCAAGCGAACTGGCGTAGCAGTAATGTATAGGCTATTATTCACACTCGGGACCGAATCGCCAGCTGAGTGCCGGTTACCTTCACTTGAGGCTTTAGTGATTTTTTCGTAGTTGTTTAAGGAATGAAAATGGCGTCGTTTTATCATAATCCTCATCATTACCTTGCAATGTACTGCTAAGAGTGAACTTGAAGTTTTCCGAAGTTTAAAAATGACTGGCCAATTACGTACTTTAGATTTATTTATATTAGTCATATTTTAAATAATTAAAAATGTTTTATCTGAAATTAATGTATATAAAGTAGCTGCACATTCAGCATGCTCGCAGTTTCAAATGTGGCTTTACGAAATGTAAAGGTTTTGAAGGTGTAATGCAGAATGAAATTTTAATTGCCTGCAAGATTTTAAAACTGCAAACCATTCCATACATTTCTTCGCGGGTTAAAATCACGTAGGTAGGGGCGACGGAACGTGAGTCTCTGCACACCGATGGACTCGCTTCTGCCCTCTCGGTCCTGCCCGTACCATTTTCATAGTGTTTCATCATAACTTGTTTGTTCTTGTAACCTTGGATACGTGACGTCGGAATCTATGTCTCTTTGTTTTTTAAGTCGGTTTCATTTGCCTTTTATTTCAGGGGTTGTTCTCTTACTGTCTGCTGTCTACGTGTTGTACAGTCATTGTCATAGTTCAGGAATTATATTACGTTCACTGAAAAGTGCGGATAAAAGGAGAAAATGGAAGAAGTGAGGATCCTTAATGGGGCAATCATTTTAAGAAGCTGTTATTATAATGAAGAGTAGTTTAATATCTGTGGCCTTCTTCAGTACACGCGTAACAGGAGCTAAACAAATTGAAATGAACAGAATGGCCTGCAAGAAACTTTGCATAACGTGTTGACCTTTACCTTTAGGAAAATGGCTCGAATCACTTCTGTTCATGTTCTAGTTAACAACACTTTGATCATTTTGTGCGGGGGTTGTTTCGTCTCCATTTCATCGTATATACCAGCTCGTGGGCTGTTCACTTTGCGTGCTTGTCTATTCATAGTTACTGCATTTCTGTGAGTAATTGAATTCCTGATACTGAAAGCTTTGTCCATGTGTGGGTATTTGTACACCGATCGCTGACCGTCTGTCAGTCAGTTTGCCTGTCTTTAGGAAGTCGAGAGGCAAGTTCTCCCACGTATTTGAGGTGGCCACGCTCTATGTACATACGTGCATACGAAACAGTTAATAGATTTTAATGAACGATAGACTTTCGTGTAATGAAAACCAACTTGATGCACTATTTATCCTCAGTTTATTTCGTCAATCAACCTCTACATGTTTCGGCCATATTTATGGCCCATTGTCAGGAAGTATACTATATATATAGTATATATATATATATATATACACACACACACACACACACACACACAACAACACGTACCAATTGCTGTATGTATACAGTATACTTCCAGATTATGGGCTACAAATATGGTCGAAACACGTAGAGGTTGATTGACGAAATAAACTGAGGATAAATAGTGCCTCAAATTGGTTTTCATTACACTGATGTATCGAGATGCACGGTCAACAAAACATAAAACAAAAGATATGCTGTTTGGCGTCACCAAAATGCGTACGTTGAATTTCATGCTATCACTAACAACATAATGACTTTGGAGAGAGTGAGTTGCGGGACCACAGGGTCCTTATGTGATGCGCGGCAATAGAGCTTGGAAAAATGTGCATCTGTTAAGACAGTTTATTTTATAGTATGCAAAACTATTAACATGTCGACCACACGGATTTTTCTTTAGTTTGCGGTTTGATATCGGTAACTAGTGAAGCAGATATAAGCATACGCACACATTATACCTGGGCATTGTTTGTTTGTATTTACAAACATGGCGACGGCGCGAAGCTGTGAGATTTTAACCCACAAATCCAAGTACACAAAATTTGTGCTTCGTCTTATGTAACAGTATTTCACTAAAATAAAGCAGAAGCAACAACAAGTACAGTAATAATTACCGTTCTTCATTTATTTTCGTGCTGACTCAGCAGTGCGTGGTCTATCACAAAAGCGGCACGAATGTACGAAACTAACATCCGTGTAACAATCGAAATACAAACAGGACAAAATAAAAACAGCGGCAGTGAATAATAACAGTAATAGGGTATAATAATAATAATAAATATGTACCATAAATTGTAATCACAGAATACCTGCAACATTGTATACCCTAAAATCGTGATTTGTTTTGTTTGCATGTTTCTAATTACTCTGCACAAAGGTGATAACTAACGAGCAATAATAATAATAATTTCTTTATTATTAATGTGCTGACACAACAGCCAAAAGGCCAAATACAAGGAAAGTACAGGAGCATAACAGAAAATACGTGACATAACTAACAACAAACATCAACACACGAAACATGACAAAAATATGAAAAATAACAATATTTCTATCCGTGACGAAGCAGGTCCTAATGGGCCAGGGTCTTCTCATTATCGAGGCTTCTCGATCACACTCAGGCACACCACACTCGGTAGGACTGATCTGGACCAGTGATCACTCCGACGCAGAGACCTCTACCTGACAACACACAGCACTCACAAGAGAGAGTAATCGACGCCTTCGGCGGGATTCGAACCCGCAATCCCAACAAGCTAGCGGCCGCAGACCTACGCCTTATACCGTGCGGCCACCGGAATCGGTAGAAATATCGATATAAACAAAACAAAGTTCTAGTACCAATAATTAACATAATCGATTTAATAAATTGTTAATCAAAATAGACTTTCGATTCAGTATACCACTATCCCTACTGAATGACAGTTGCTACTACATCACTTATTACAGGGATAGGTTGTCAGTATAATTACTAGGATACGGATCAGTTAACTGAGGAATCTTGGTTCGATTCCTGGTAGGGGTCAGAGATTTTTATCTTCCCCAAAGTGTCCTTTCCGCTTTCGGGGCCCACGCAGCCTCCTGTTCATCGGCTGCTTGCGGCGCTTCCGCCGGGATTAGAGCGGTTTTGGTGTGACGTTCACCACTCCATCTAATGCCGAGGCTAAGAATGAGTAGAGCTCATCGCCACTCACACGTATATCTTCATGGTGTGTACAGGAACTTCCTGTGTGCCTGTAACTCTTATGTCGTTATTATTATTATTATTATTATTGAATTTCTCACTTCTCAGCTTTGGCTGGGAAATATTCACCTATCCTGGGATGTAGTAATCAACAGGATTAGGCTCAGTGGTCTTATTTGTAGTTTAAAAAGTTTCTTACAATTGAACATGTGCTAAGAATTACAGATTTTTGCAGTTTTATATATGTATTCGGGTGCAAGTCAAGTCTTGTTAGTCCATGTGGTAGTTAATTTGGAATTATTCCCGAGGTTGATTTTACTGTCGGGATCACTTGTGCTGCCTTTTGCTTCCACATAGCACATAATTCATTCGCCATTATTATTATTATTATTATTATTATTATTATAAGTATTGCTGACTGACATGTGTCACTTATCACTACTACTAATAATGATACTAATAGCAATAACAAATGTAATAAGATTTTTAAACTGAAGTAAAATATGTAGGCACAGAATTTGCAAAGGTCGTCTGTTTTCTGCATACAAAGGATTTTAATTTTAGACTGGTCTCTGCATACTGGCAGTAGGCCCGTCTCTGCATTGACTGAAGGTCTGGCGCAGTGGCATTCTTATGTCTCTCTGAAGCCTGTAATAGTCAGCAAGGAATCTGACTTCGCACAGCTGCCGGAAACGGATATCTTCCATCTCCTGTTCTGCGAAACGTATTCTTCAGGAAGGCTTTGAACCTGCGTAGAAGTACAACCGTAACAATAAATAATGTTTACACTAAGGACTTTATTTTTCAGAAATGAGATTTTCGTAACTACGCTCAGTAGATAACAAGATGATTAACCTGCTATGTGTTGAGGACGATTAGATGCAAGAAACAGTATGGACACAGACGACGATTATGATGATGACAATAATAATAATAATAATAATAATCGGCGCATTGCGGTGAAAGTGGAAGGATGAATCTTAAAAAGGAGAGCGCAGGAAAACCGTGGGTATATGACGAATTAGAATATCGTAGTTAACGTGAATAGAACTGTTCCGGTAACTTTTTTTTTGTCAGCGGTATAATACGTTATTCCGATTTTGAATGACTGTGAACTTCATGACTTCAATGCCGTTATGTTTAGAAACGTCGAGGAGAAGAAAGCTCTCGCGAGCTGTGTACATAAAAATTGTACCGTAATGCTTGGCAGACGTTTTCAGTACGTGCACGCACACACATACACACACACAGTATGAGCGAGTGAAAAGGAGAGTGATGGCCATAGTACGATTTGTAGGACATGGCCGTAAGAACCCAAGAAACGCAAAAGAATATATCTCGCCCGACATACCTAAATGGCACAAACAGCAAATAGTGCCACAGATCAGGGGTGACCAGCTAGACGAGCCTTGGGGGCGCACCTAGTCAAGAGTCATGTATTACACAAGTCAAATATATATATATATATATATATATATATATATATTATTTAGTGGCTCATTTTTGTTTTTCCAACTAAATTCGGTACGTTTTAGTTAGCTTTAAGCCTCTTTTCTTTAAAAGAACTTTCGAAACGCTGTTCACGGTCTGCCTCGTGTGAAAGTTCATCACTTGAATATTATTTTCACACGCAACTTGCATGAGCCGGCCCTACTATAGGATATTGGACCCTAAGCCTTTTCAGTTTTTGGAGCACCTGGACGTTATCTTGCTCGGCGGAACACCATGAATATTTGTGTACCATTGTTCGAACTACGAACCTATTGATAATCGAACGATTTATTTTCGTGGTTTGTTTAACAACGCTGTCAGTATCGTAGTTTATGTAGCGCCGAATATTAGAATGATTGATGAAGTCGGAAGGATTTGGAAGGCAGTGGTCGTGGCCTGATCGAGGCACCTACGGAAATACTAAACAAAAAAATACGAAAAATTCTTAGGTAGCATACGACCTGGCAGAGTTTTGAACGAGGCATCCCTCGAATACAAGTCTTGAGCTTTGCTGGTACTCCACCCTACTCGAAATTATGCATCCTAATTTTATGGACATATATGACAGGTGCCTTTTGCATAAGGGATCGCGAGTAACGTGTGAAATTGCAATCATTTACTCCCTTGCTTCATTTCATGTGGGAACTCTGACGAGACGCCGTTAATCGATTTCACTGACCGAACACCAGTGTGTTACTGGGACCCACGGGGTAAGTCAAAAGACGCGCATCTCAAGGTTGTAATAGCTAATGTCTCTGTTGCTGATAACCCTATGCATTACTAACTAAATCAGATACGTACCAACACTCTACAATTACAAATTCAGCGTAATGGTTGCTACATTATACTTACACAAACCCTTGAATACGGATTTGTTCGTAACGAAGACACTATTAAATATTCCCTGCGTGTTCGGGGGTACATGGTCCAACTGTGCTGATTGTGAACATCCAAACCGAATTTCGAGAAAGATGTTTGGATTCTTAGCCCACCAGATTAATCAACAGTCGCTCGTTTTCGTCGAAGAGCGTTAGTTACACCGAGCTGCCGTCACCGCTAGCCGTTGGAGAACTTGCGGGTACTAAATCGTCGTTTATGTATATTGCAATCGCTGGAAGAACCACTGAGAATAATTGCATCGTGAAAGGGTAGGCTGTTTCTTATTCAGGCACACTAAGGGCTGTTAGGAAATTAACGGAATTCAACTTGTGAAGATTGTTACGAAGTTAGACCTAAATCATTTTCTTTTCCATGTATTGCAGGAACCTAACGAACCTGATAAAGGAGTTTTTGATCTCTAGAAACCTCTGACTTGGATGTGGAGCATGTTGAAGAGCAGAGTGTAGAGATGCTACTCAACGACTGTATTCTTGGAGTGATTTTTATTACCGTCTAAAAACACAACACGTATAATCAACAACTTGTCAAAAGTTTTATCTTAGTAATTAACCAACTTGATGCAAATAGTAGTAAAATTTGCTCATATTTATAGAATTGTATATTAGTAATTTTATACCGCTCACTTGTTTCAGTGTGATGATACCAGAGGCTGTATAATACAATTTTGACCTCCTGATGATGAGCATATGGTGCTCGAAACATGTAGAGGCATGAAATAAACTTATTGTAAAACAAAACTTTTGTGCATCAAGTTGGTTAATTACTAAGATAAACATTACTGAGATGCACGGTCAGCAAAACATCAAAATTTGACAAAAGTTTGTCGTTAACTTTTAGGCAACATGTTTCGGCTGTAAAACATACATCATCAGGCCTAAGTACTTTGTCCTGATGATGGCTGTTTTACAGCCGAAACATGTTGATTGATTATACATGCTGTGTTTTTAGACGGTAATAAATGTTACTGTATTGTTCCACACAACGGGATGACTCGTATTAAAAATAAAAAGACCACATTCTTGTTTCGGCCTTTACCCTGTTTGTCAATTTAAACTTCTGAACCAGCTGACTGGTTTTATGGAAAATTGGTGTGAACGTTGTGCGTGTGGAGGCCACACTAACAGCGCATATTTTATGTGGCATTTGCAAAATGTCAAGTAACGTGACAGTCGCACACATGTTTTCTATATCTTTCGGTTTGGTGGCCGTGTGCAGTGAGTGAGTCATTACAGCCGGATATTTGAGATTGATACAGAGATGAATTATGAACGAATTAAGTTTAAAATATTTTGGGAAGTGAAAAATTACAAACTATGATGATAATGATGCGGTTATATAGGACAAATTTAACGTATATATCATCTGTACTTATGTGATGCACTTGTTACAAAAGTAAAACTCGTGGCATTATTAAAAATTACTAAGAGAGCTGTTGACTTGGACGCCCTACGCAGTAGCATTTTGAGCTTCGTGAGTTCTGACTTGGAACGTCGTGTTGTGTGCTGTTGTAGCTTCTGTTGTCGGTTCTTGGGATGCAACCGAGGATGAGTTTGAATTTTCGTCGGCCTTTGTACATCCCTGGTTTAGAACGACTTTTAGCTTTGTACGAAACGCTTTAGTCAGATCGTTAAATATTTATGGTGACACTCGCACAGGATATCCTGTCGCAAGATTCCACAAAATGCAATTCCATTATGCCGTGTCTGGCTTCACTTCTGTGCATTTCGCATGTCGGCTTTGTAATCACAACTGAGGAAGGTGGTTGATCTGCCTAGTCAGCACCAGGCTGCAGCCTTAGTTCGCCTCTTTTATTTTCACTTAGTTGACAGAATAAAGTCGGTAGGAATCCGATTTCGAGGAGTAGAAAAAGGGTGAACGTACTGCAGTGGCGATAACCCCTAGCAGTGCAGACGCTGCATCTCAGCTGATTGGTGAAGTCGCCGATCGGCAACCTGACAGGGCTGTGTTGTTTCTTGGAGAACGTATAACAGGCATCTTCATCTTATCATCAACAACGCCTCAGCCGCCGCCGCCACCACCACCACCACCACCACCACCACCACCTCCCGATCATGTATTACTGTTGAAGTCCAAGTTCGTCACCGTCAAAACTCCTATGCATATCGATTACAGTATGCTTGGGGTGTGTTCAGGAGGTGCTGACTTCGAATCCAGGCCAGGACACCGACTGTCGTGACTCAGGTTTTCTGGTTTCCCTCATCCCCACGCGGATGTCACTACTACTTCCTTCGATATGGTTTCTTATTCGTTATCCGTTAATAATCCAACCATTCGACGACACATGATGAAGCTGTTGTTAAATGAATCATAAATAGACAGGAGGAAATGAAACTAGCCATCGTCATGGAAACCGGACTTCTTTCTAATGTGGTGTCATGATTGTCAGCATCTTATGTTGCAGAATGGTCGTATTGTAATCGATAAACGAGTAGAAGTAGCTTTTAGTGGCACACCGACACTATGTAACGTAATTTTAGCTTTTTACGAGGTCCGTAGATAAAGTTAAACAGTACAGCAGCTGGATTTGATGAACATACCGATCAGATGGTTGTAGGAAGTTGGAGGCGTCGTGTTGTAATGCGAATTTTGAATGTATGATGCCTCACGAATTTCTTGCTACTAATGTTTCAATTTTGAGTTCTACCACACGGCAAAAACTGCAGGACAAGGGCCAGCCAGCCGGTGCTGTGTGGGGAAATAAGAGTTGTTTGTTCTGAGAATTATACTTCACATATACAAACGTACAATGTTTGCGTAAAATGCAGGATTTCTTAATGCTAAACAGGTGGTGTGTTAATTTACCATTGACCTTCAGAGGGTTTCCCTACTTCTCACTAGAGTAGGGGGTAGGCAGTAAGTCACTTCTTTACTGCCAGTACGATAATATGTTCCTGATAGCAGTGGCCTGATAGGGAACATGTGTTGCCTCGTTGCTGCCTGCCGGCATGGTGCTATCGATTGCTCTGCTTCTGTGTGAACGGTACCTTCGTTCAACGATTTGCAGATTGTGTTGATGTGCGAAGCAGAAATGCATAGTTCACATGTTTTAACGCCATTGTGCCTGGTAAACGGAAAAGATAAATTATCGAATCAAATGAAACATAGTATGCGAGAGAGGAGGTTTGTCTTGTGTGACTTCGAAGATATCCGTCGTCTGGGATGTGGCGCCGTGTAGTCTGGTAGATGTGACGATCCTATTGTCTCATTTATTGGGGTAGAGGAATGAATGAACACGTGTCCTGGGCAGCACGTTTGTGTCTGTCGGATTGTTATTACCTGCGGGGATTGCATGTTACCGTTTGCTGCCATGAAGACGCAGACATTTAAAAATACATAAATGTAATTTTGCCTTACACACACACACACACACACACACACACACATGGGTCCGTGCATCGTGAATCGAATTTAATAATTGTCCAACAAGATGCGACTTATTCAGTTTATTACGTTTCTCTAGGCAGCTCTGCATGTTTCGGGTGTTGACACCCATCATCAGGAGCTCGTACAACTGTAATTACAGCTTCTGGTATTGATTAACCGGATCTACTACCATCCGCTCTCGTTGTTGAGTTCCAACTCAACAACGAGAGCGGATGGTAG
>Ga0123352_10012936_pt1 | contig 13229 bp, 8 predicted proteins | sample TergutLab28metaG_FD_89700 | JGI IMG/M metagenome (GOLD analysis project Ga0123352, IMG submission 89700) | Labiotermes labralis P1 segment gut microbial communities from Petit-Saut dam, French Guiana - Lab288 P1 | ecosystem: Host-associated > Arthropoda: Insects > Digestive system > Gut ... | reverse complement strand
TTTTATACACCGCTCAAAACGAAAAACAGGCACGCCAACTTGCAGAAAGCGTAAAAGCAAAAGAACGTGTAGGTATGATTAAGTCAACTCAGGGTAAAGTATCTTTGGATGACTTGTTCAACCAAATTCAAGCCGGACAAATTAAAGATTTAAATGTTGTCGTAAAGGCCGATGTACAAGGTTCTGTAGAGGCACTGCGTAGCAGTTTAGAAAAACTGTCAAATGATGAAGTGCGTGTGCGTGTTATTCACACAGGCGCTGGTGCAGTTACAGAGTCTGATGTAATGTTAGCATCCGCATCAAATGCCATTATTATAGGCTTTAACGTACGTCCAGAACCAACTGCAAAATCCGTTGCAGATTCCGAAAAAGTTGATGTACGTTTTTATAGCGTAATCTACGCCGCCATAGATGATATTGAGGCAGCAATGAAAGGCATGCTTGATCCAGAATTTGAAGAAAAAATTATGGGCCATGCAGAGATTCGCCAAATTTTTAAAGCGTCTAACATTGGTACAATTGCTGGATGCTATATTACCGAAGGTAAGGTTACAAGAAATGCAAAAGTACGCCTTGTACGTGATGGGCGCATAGTTTACGATGGCACACTTGATACACTCCGTCGCTTTAAAGATGATGTACGCGAAGTTGCCACAGGTTATGAATGCGGTATGCTGTTTAGAAACTACAGCGATATTAAAGAGGGCGATAAAGTAGAAGCTTACACAATGGAAGAAATTCCAAGATAGTAGAAGCATCTGTGTTTCGCCCGCAGAATTGAGGAAGTGTCTCATGGCAAAAACACGAATAATTCGTATAAATGACGAAATAACCCGAGTTGCAGCAGAAGTAATACGTTCGGAGCTAACCGATCCGGGTATTGGAACTATCGTAACCGTTTTAAGGGCAGAAACTACAACAGACTTAAAACAATGCAAAATTTTTGTAAGCGTTTTAGGTGATGAAGAAAAACAAAAAACGACAATGGAAGCCCTTTCACGTGCCACAGGTTTCATTCGTAAGCGTATAGCCGAAATTATAAATCTCAGGCAAACTCCGGAAATTAAATTTATTTTCGATGACTCTATTGAGCATGGAATGCGAATGCGTAAGCTTATAGAGGAGCTTAATACGCCTAAGTAGTATTATAAAGAGAAATTCGGCGATGCAAAAAAACAAGTAAATAATGATAAAACCAAATTCAAGTGGTTACTGTCAAGTAACCACTTGAATTTTTTTATACAAAATTTATAACATTCCAAAATCAATTCTGTTAATTTCCAAAATTTTCAATGCAACATACAAGTCAATAGTGTTATAATGCCATTTGTGGTAAAATTAAAAAATATATAAAAGGTGGTTTTTTTGTGAAACAAGAAGTCCCATATTCATTTGCAAAAGCAAAATTTAATATGCGAAAAATTTCGATCATAGCATTAGCATGCCTTTTCACACTTGCGCCAATTCCATTATTTGCGAATCCGTCCCTACCCTATATCGCTCAATCTACGGAAATGCGCGGCCTTTGGGTAACAAGCGCCTACAATTTAGACTGGCCGTCTAGGCAAGGGTTATCCCCTGCGGAGCTTAAAGCCGAAATAGATGACATTTTAACACGAGCCGCAGCACAAAATATTAATGCTGTGTTTGTGCAAGTGCGTCCTGTTGGTGACGCACTTTATAGTTCATCAATTTTTCCGTGGTCGCATTTAATTTCAGGTACACAAGGTGTTGCTCCTGCAAATAATTTTGACCCTTTAGATTATTGGATACAGCAGGCACATGCCCTTGGTATCGAAGTGCATGCATGGCTTAACCCGTTTCGTGTTACGTTTCCAAATCAAAATATTACGGATCCGGCAAATCTTTCTGCAAGCCACCCTGCAAGGCTTAATCCAAGTTGGGTTATCGCATATAGAAACAGCCTATTTTTTGATCCCGGCAATCCCGCTGCACGCCAATTAGTAGTAGATGGTGCAGCCGAACTTTTGCGCAACTATAATATTGATGGCATTCATTTAGACGATTATTTTTACCCTAGTCGAGATTTTCCAGATCAGATCACTTTTACGCGCTACGGCGGTGGGATGAATATTCACGATTGGCGCCGAGAGAATATAAATACGCTTATTCGTGATTTACAGCGTATTACGCATCAAATAAATCCTAATGCCAGCTTTGGAGTTAGCCCTTTTGCCATTTGGCAAAATATTGACAGCGACCAAAGAGGAAGTGCAACAGGCGGCCTGGAATCCTATCACGCCCACTATGCAGATACTCGCCGTTGGGTAGTTGAAGGATGGGTAGATTATATCGTACCACAAATATACTGGGTAGAAGGTAATGCTGCCGCTTGTTATGAAGTTGTTCTAAGCTGGTGGGAAAACCTTGTAGACGGCACAAACGTGCGCCTGTATATCGGTCTTGCCCCATATAGAGAAGTAAACAGAGAAACAGATCCAAGGTTTGCAAACTGGAGAGAAGGAGAAATTACTCGTCAGTTGGAACGAAACGCGCGCTCACCAGTTGTAAACGGTAGCATTTTTTTCCGCGAACGGTTTATGCGAAGCGACGTTGGTGACGCAATTGGGCGGTTTTATACAAATAATCTGCCCACAAGGCCTGTCACTAACATTCCACCACCAACAATAACTACACGTCAAATACCACCCGTTATAAAAATGGATAGACTTTTTCTTGCACAGCCATCTTCTGCTACACGTACGGTTACCGACGCAAATGGTTTTTTTATGTTTGGTTCTGCCGTAGCCGGTGTACCCGTTTATGTAAATGGCCAGCTTATTACCGACCGCACAGCAGAAGGTTTTTTTAGTGTATTTTTACCATTGGTACGCGGCCAAAATATTTTTACATTTACACAAGCCGGCCAACCGGATGTAACACGTACAATCATCAACAACGCGCCCGCCGCACCGGGAGCACCTGCAACCATGGCAGTTGGCATAACAAATACTTTTCCAGCGACAGATGAATGGGCACGCCCCAATACAACTTTAACCTTACGTGCAACCGCTCCTGCAGGTGCAACTGTTACGGCTGAAATTGGCGGGCAAACAATTACCTTAACCCAGGCCAATACCAATTTAACAGCCACAGCCACCAATATAGTAGCCGCACAGTTTACTGGTAATTTTACACTTGACACTTTCGCCGCAGATGATGCGGTAATAGACATTGGCCGCCCGGTGTATACCATGACATGGAATGGTGAAACCCATACTGAAACTGCAGAAGGGCACATTCGGCAACTTGGCATAAACGCGCCGCGCTTTGCAGAAGTAACGTCAGATTCTGTTTGGGTATTCCCACAAGCAGGTACAACAGGCGGTTCAAACCTATTATTACAACGTGGACAGATAGATCGCATCGCTGCAATTTCCGGCAACTGGACTCACTTAGTTTCCGGTGGCTGGGTTCAAAATGAGCATATACGCACTTGGCGCGATACGGAATTAGTGCCTGAACAACCCACCATAAACCGCCCCAATTCTCCCGATTTAGGTTTTCTGTCCGAAGGACGTTACATTATAGGACAATATTGGGATACAATTACTTGGGCTTCTCCATTTTTTCCTGCTGTGCAAACAGAATTTGACGGCAGCGTGCTAATCATATCCTTAGGCATGCAAAATATTGCACCACCAATCTTTTTCACACCAGGAAACACTTTATTTTCTGATATTCGCATGGGTACCCATAATGGCGCAGCTGCCTATTTTATGACATTACGCGAAGGTGCAAACTTAGAAGGCTTTTATACCACCTATGTAGACGGTGAGCTTCGTCTAATATTGCGCCATCGTCGTTCTTTAACCGAGGGTGATTATCCATTTACAGGTTTCACATTTATAATTGATGCTGGCCATGGTGGAACAGACCCTGGCGCGATAGGCCCAATGGGTGCGGAAAAATCCGAGTCTGACTTAGTGCTAATTCACGCAAATATGTTAACTACAAAACTTGAAGCATTGGGTGCGAATGTAGTTAGATCACGTGATACAGACACATATTACTCCTTGCAGCAACGTGTAGACTTAAATCGTGCAATAGGTCCGGATATGTTCTTATCTCTACACACAAACGCAACTGCAGAAACTACCGATGCAACAAATATACGTGGTTTTACTGTATGGTACAGAAACGAAAATAGCCATCCTGCAGCATATTCATTTATGGAAAGTATGTATAATGTCAATCCAAGTACAAACCGCAACCAAGCACCGAATCAGGCAAATTTCTTTGTATGCCGCCCAATGTGGGCACCTGCTATTTTACTTGAAGCAAGTTTTACAAACAATATTCATGATTTTTCATGGATGATTTGTCCAAATGGCCAAGAAGATTATGTAAGGGCTATTGTTAACGCACTTTTGGCATATTACCGATAGAAAGGCCAACGTTTAATGGAACAGATAATTCAGTTAATATGTGAGCGAGAAAGTTTTGTCTTAACCGGACACACAAGCCCAGATGGCGATGCAATTGGTTCATGTTTTGGGCTTGCATTTGCCCTTGAAAAGCTTGGAAAAAAAGTAATCGTTATGCTTGAGCCATACCCACAAAAATATAATATAATTCCAGGGCGCAAGTTTTTGCACAAAGGAGATAAACCAACTGATGTTGACGTGCTAATTGCCTTAGACTGCGGCGATATTAATCGATTAGGTTTGGGGCAAGAAGTATTCTCATGCGCTAAACATACTATATGCATCGACCACCATAAAACCAATGAAGGCTTTGCGCAATATAATTATATAGAACCAAACACAGCATCTACAAGCGAAATTGTGTTTCGTTTAATCGAGCAGCTAACTGAACCCACAATAGAAATAGCCCAGGCAATTTATGCCGGTATCGTTAGCGATACAAATGGGTTTAGATACGAGGCCACTTCCGCATCTACCATGCATATAGCCGCAAAACTTATGGATATGGGCATTCCATTTACAGATATTTATAACGAAGTCACTTATATACATGACTTCTCATCCAACTTAGCAAAGGGGATCGTAATACAAAACACAAAAAAAACAGATGATGACCGCATCATATATTCCCATATATCAAGAGAAGAACTTGCCAGTGTAGGTGCTGATTCTTCTGACCTAGACGGCCTTGTGGAGTATTTAAGAGATACCCGTGGTGCAAATATTGCCGCACTTATTTATGAAAAGGGCAAGCCACCTACTCCACCACCAGAAGAAAATACAGTTAAAATAAGCTTTCGCTCTAATGGACCGGATGTGTCTGCAGTTGCCGCAACAATAGGTGGCGGTGGACATCGCTTAGCCGCCGGTGCAACAACAACCGGTACTATCAATTCCGTAGCAGAGCAAGTTCTAAATTTACTTGAAAGTGAGCTAATCGCCTATGACCGGCGTACTTAATATCCATAAAGAAAAAGGCTACACATCCCATGATGTTGTTGCCATTGTAAGGAAAATTATAAGACAAAGTACCGGAGTAAAGTTAAAAGTAGGCCATACCGGTACATTAGACCCAGATGCTACAGGAGTTTTGCCAATTTGCTTAGGACGAGCAACAAAACTTTCTGACCACTTATCCTCGGCAGATAAAACCTATATTGCCGAGGTTATTTTAGGTGTTGAAACTAACACAGGTGATATCTCCGGTGAAATTATTGCAAAAAACGAAGTTAATTTTGATAAAAACTTAGTCGCCCAAGCTGTGAAATCCTTTAGTGGTGAGTATATGCAAATACCACCAATGTATTCTGCTATAAAAATAGGCGGCAAAAAACTCTATGATCTTGCCCGTCAGGGAAAATCAATTGAAAGACTCCCACGTCCGGTCATTATCCATAAAATAGGTATACAAAATTACTCACCTGATATTAATACATTTACGATCGAAGTCAAATGTTCAAAAGGCACATATATCCGCAGTTTGGCCACAGACATAGGGCAACGCTTAGGTTGTGGTGCAACAATGGGAAATCTTATACGCACACAAAGCGGTATTTTTTCTATAGATAGCGCACAAAAGCTTGAGATACTAGAAAACGGACAAATTAAAGAGTTTATCCAGCCGATAGAACGCTTGCTGCCCTACCCCAAGATATATGTAACAGACCAAGAACTTACACTTGCCAAAAATGGCAACCCTCTACCACTTTCTGCGCTTGGCATACAAACATATGACAAGTTTTGGGTTGCGGACAATGAACGATTAATTGGGCTATATTATAACGACTCAACAAAACTGCGCCCAGAGGTAATGCTGTGAGAGAAAACTGTGTGTTAACCATAGGTAAATTTGAAGGACTTCATTTAGGGCATCAAGCATTAATTCAAAAAACGGTATGTCACGCAAGCTTAATGAGAGTGCCTTCTATTATAATGATTTTTTCGCCCCATCCAAATATTTATTTTGGCGATACCAGCTACAAGCCACTTTTTACAGCAGATGAGCATGCCCATATTTTAGATGGCATGGGGATTAGCAACGTCTTTGCATACCCCTTTGATGAAAAATTGACTAATCTCTCGCCAAAAGATTTTTGCAACATTATTTTTACAGACTTCAAAGCAAAAATGGTAATAGTCGGCGAAAACTTTCGTTTTGGCAAAAGTCGCGCTGGTGATATTGCTTTTCTCAAAAACGAAGCAGCAAACCATAATGCAGATATACAAGCTATCCCAGATATATTTGCAAATGAAGAAAAAATAAGCACATCACAAATAAGAAATTTTCTCGAGAATACAAAATTAAAGGAAGCCTGCCTGCAATTGGGTTTTCCATTTTTTATATTCGGAACCGTTACAAAAGGCAAACAGTTAGGACGTACAATTGGCTTCCCTACCCTAAATATGTATCCACCAAAGGACAAGTTCCTTCCCCCAAATGGAGTTTATGCAACAACTACAACAATAAATGGCATTAAATATCGCAGCATAACCAATATTGGATTACGCCCGACAGTAGATACTGCAACTACGATTCGCTCAGTTGAAACCCACCTGTTAAACTATAATGGCGATGACTTATACGGCAAACACTGCAAAACAGAATTATTAGAATTTATTCGTCCCGAATGCCGGTTTAACTCGCTGGATGAATTAAAGATACAAATAGCTAAAGACATTAAACTAATGCGCTCAGACAATAATCTCTCCGCTCAACCATTACATCACTAGCCTCTAAAATCTGGTATATCCAATCTAAGTCGCCACCCAAAACTACCGCCTTTTTGAGGGTGGTTTTATTTTGTTCATCATCTTCTTCTTGCATAACTGTGGCAAGCTCCTGCGCCGTTTTAAAATATCTCAAAAATTCATTTTCTCTAAACTCAGGATAATTACTAATACTCCATGCAGCTTTTGGCAGGCCATCTGTTAAAAGCAAAATACCAAATCCTTCGTGCTGCGGAAAAACAACTAACAAGGGATCTAATGTCTGACGCATATAGTAACGAAACAATAAATGTTCCATTGTATCCAAGCGTTTCAAACGATATTCACTACCAAATAACTGCATACCAATTTCCGCAATGTCATTAGCAACATCCATTGATAACGCCGTCATATAAAAGCGAGACAAGCCTACTTTATTTGTAAGCATTACACCATCAAAAATATGTGTTTTCTCGTTCATTTTATCACCAATAGGAAATACCGATTTAACCAAATTCCACTGTTCCCGACGTTTTAGTTTTCTTTTTGGCAATAGTTTAGCAAGTGACTCTATTTTGCGCCTAGGGTCATTTTCTTTGTCTGGCATGTCCACCACATATGTTGCTACCTGACGCATATTTGCTACCAACACAACCGACCCTGTACTTATATATACGGCATTTTCTTCTAATGGCAACAGAAAACAAGTGACATTCCTTGACTTTTGTGATGAAAAAATCTTGACTCCATGAGCGGTTATTTCTGCATATGTTTTCAAATTTGCACAACCTCTCACGACGTTATTTTTACACTGCCCGCACCAAGTAAATTTTCGAGCTCTAATGTCAATATCTCATTTGGCGCAACCCAAAATTCCGGCTTTGTTTGATATTTTTTATTCTGTGCTTCATTATAAATCATTACTTGAGTTTGCCCATGGTGTACAGTCAAAATGTCCGTAATGCTTTTAAGCTGCACAGGTTTTGATTTGGGCACTCTTATCCAAAAGGTTTGGTTTGTCTGCAATGTGGTAGGCTTTTCCCTATTTTTATACACATCATTTTGGCTATGTGCTACATCATCATAAAAAAGTATATCTTGGGCTGTTATTTTTGTGGCTTCGTCTTCTCTCATGCTTACTTTACCTTGCACTACGATTACTTGTTCAGTCTGCAAACGCGCGCCTACCTTTTCGTACATTTTGGTAAATACGGCAACTTCAACTGCACCGTGCATGTCTTCAACTGTTAAAAAGCAAAACGCTTTGCCTTCGGCCTTAGTGTATCGTACATTTTTTGCGGTAACTAACCCACCATAGGTTACGGTTTTTCCATCTTTTATGATGGATTCCCCATCTTCACCGTTTTCATCATCTGCAAAATCTAAACTTGTTAAGTCACTATAGCGCAAGAGGCCTTCCTCATAATCTGCCAATGGGTGGCCGCTTACATACATTCCCATCAGTTCCTTTTCATCTGATAAGAGTTGCTTTTTAGGGAACTCTGGTATATTTGGCAACTCGTCATTTACCGGCCGTTCATCCACTGCGTCTTCAAGGTCAAATAGTGAAAGCTGGCCTGAAAGAGTGCTTTTTTTAGCACTTGCCTGCCCATCCATTATTTTTGCAAATATTGATACATACTGGGACCGTCTACCACCCAAGGAATCAAACGCTCCTGAGCGAATCAAGCTTTCTAAACAACGTTTATTAACATCGCCCCCGGACATGCGGGTGATAAAATCTATTAAGCTTTTAAATTTTCCACTCTTTTCTCGTTCTGCAACAATCGCGTCAACCGTAGCCCGCCCCACGTTTTTTATGCTGGATAACCCAAAACGAATACTGCTGCCGGCCACGCTAAACTCTGCAAATCCCTCATTTACGTCAGGGGGAAGGAGCTTTATGCCCATTTTTTTACACTCGCGTATATAGCCTGCAACTTTATCGCTATTGTCTATTACAGATGTCATTGTTGCAGCCATAAACTCCACAGGGTAGTAGTATCTAAGCCATGCTGTTTGATAAGTTATATATGAATACGCCGCCCCATGTGATTTGTTAAACGCATAAGCCGCAAAAGCAATCATGGCATCAAATATTTTTGTTGCTGCCGATTCAGATATTCCATTTTTGATACAGCCTGGAACATTTTCGCTAGGTATCCCATATATGAAATTTTGCTTTTCGTGATCCATAACATCTGCTTGCTTTTTACTCATCGCACGGCGAATAAGGTCACTTCGTCCAAGACTGTAGCCTGCAAGATCCCGTACAATTTGCATTACCTGCTCTTGATACACAATACAACCATAGGTAGCCTTCAAAATTGGCTCAAGGGATGGATGCATATAATGTATTTTTTTAGGATTGCGCTTACCATCAATATATTGAGGGATAAAATCCATAGGCCCAGGGCGGTAAAGGGAAATTCCTGCGGTAAGGTCTTCAAGGCTTTCAGGCTGTAATTCTTTCATGAAAGTCGTCATACCCGAACCTTCTATTTGGAATACACCCCCCGTTTTACCCTGAGATATCATCTCATACACTTTTTGGTCACCATAGTCCCAGTTATATAAGTCAACCTCAATACCTCTGCTACGTTTGATTTCTTCTGCTGCTAAGCGGATTACAGTGAGGGTTCGCAGCCCTAAAAAGTCCATTTTTAAGAGGCCAAGTTCCTCAACCGTGCCCATTGGAAATTGAGTGGTTATTAAACCGTCGTTTGTGTTTAGCGGAACATACTCGTACACAGGCTTGTCCGCAATTACAACCCCCGCTGCATGGGTAGAAGCATGGCGCGGTAAACCTTCTAAACGCAGACTCATGTCTATAAGCGTACGAACTTGAGAATCTTCGGCATAAGCCTGCTTAAGTTCCTGACTCATTTCCAATGCCTTGGTGAGTGTTGTACCCAAATCGGAAGGTATCATTTTTGCGACTCTGTCTACATCACCATATGGCATTCCAAGTGCGCGGCCAACATCGCGCGTTGCCGCTTTTGCCTTCATTTTTCCAAAAGTTATAATTTGCGCAACATGGTCTGCACCATATTTTTGTACAACGTAATCAATTACTTCCTGTCGTCTCACATAGCAAAAGTCGATATCAAAATCAGGCATGGATATACGCTCCGGATTAAGAAAACGTTCGAACAGCAAATCAAATGGAATTGGATCAACATCCGTAATACGCAGTGCATAGGCCACAATACTTCCTGCTCCTGAGCCACGCCCAGGCCCTACCATAATTTTATTGTCATGTGCAAATTTAATAAAATCTCCAACCACAAGGAAATAATCCTCAAAACCCATTCCGGTTATTACACCAAGCTCGTAATCAAGCCTTTCTCGATGAAGCTTCGCATCGTCACCATATCTATTTCTAAGCCCATCCTCACAAAGGGTGCGTAAATATTCTGCAGCGGTTGTATCTGGGGGTATCGGGAACTTTGGCAGTTTATAGTTGTTAAACTCAATTTCTATATTACACCTGTCAGCTATTTTTTGTGTATTTTCTAAAGCTTCCTTTGCATATGGAAACATGGCATACATTTCTTCAGGAGATTTTAAGTAGAAATCATCCGAGCTAAAACGCAGCCTATTTTCATCATGAATGGTCTTGCCTGTTTGAATACATAGAAGCACATCATGAGCATGTGTGTCACTTGCATTTGTATAATGCACATCATTAGCAACTACAAGAGGTATTCCTGTTTCTTTAGAGATTTGCATAAGCATCTGATTCACTTGCCTCTGCTCCTCTAATCCGTTTTCTTGCAGCTCTAGGAAAAAATTGTCCTGTCCATAGATTTCATTAAACATAATGGCGCGTTCTTTTCCGGCTTCATAACCCTGAGACATCAAAACCCTTGGTACCACACCGCCTAAACAAGCAGACATGGCAATTAAACCCTTACTGTATTCACGCAGCACTTCTAAATCTACACGTGGTCTATAGTAAAATCCTTCCGTAAAGCCCACCGATACGCGTTTTATTAAATTATGATAGCCTTCTTCATTTTCTGCAAGCAAAACCAAGTGCTGAGAATTTGCATCTTCTCGGCGCTCTTTCGCATGACGAGATGTTGGCGCAACATAAACTTCGCATCCTAAAATAGGCTTGATACCGGCTTTTTTTGCCGCTTTATAAAAGTCAATTACACCATACATAACACCATGGTCAGTTATTGCAATGCTATCCATGCCCATTTCTTTGGTTCGTGAAATTAATTCACTAATTTTTGCGCTGCCGTCAAGCAAGCTGTACTCCGAATGAACGTGCAGGTGTACAAAGGGTGTCGTGTTCATTTTAAATCCCCAAAACCTTCCTATTTCAACTTAATTGTCTTATATATATCAATATACTCTTTAGCGGCTTTATTCCAAGAATAATCCCCGCTCATGGCATTTTTAACAAGGGTATTCCAATTTGGAGTGCTGTAAACGTTTAGTGCCTCCCTTATTGCCCACATTAGCCCACTTGCAACATGGTCTTCAAATAAAAAACCGTTACCTGTACCATTTTCGGGATTAAAATGTCGGACAGTATCTGCAAGGCCACCTGTTTTACGCACAATAGGAATTGTGCCGTACCGCATAGCAAATAACTGACCTAGGCCACATGGTTCATATACTGATGGCATCATAAAAATATCTGCACCGGCATAGATTTTTTGCGCCAGCGTTGCATCAAAAGCAATATTGGCACTCACTTTATTGGGTAAATGCCAAGCATAATGTCTAAACATATCTTCGTAATGGGAATCACCGGTACCCAATAACACCAGTTGCACATCCATGCACATAAGTTCTTCCATTATAATAGAAATAATATCAAAGCCTTTTTGTTCAGCCAAACGCGTGACCATACTAAACATTGGAACATCACTTATAGGCAGCCCTAATTCTGCTTGTAAGCGGTGCTTATTTTCACGCTTTTTGTCAAGGGCTGTAGCATTAAAGTTTGCATAGATACGTGTGTCCGTTTCAGGGTTATTTTCCACAATATCTATGCCATTTGTAATTCCATAAAGTTTGCCTTCTACTGCGCCGCGTTTGTATAGCAATCCATCCATACCATAGCCATAGGCCGGCGTTTGAATTTCCGCGGCATAAGTTTTGCTAACGGTGCTAACCGCATCTGCATGGGTAATACCGGCTTTTAACATACTTATATTTCCATGGAATTCTAGGTCACCATTTGTAAAATATCCATCATTAAGCCCTATTTCCTGTAAAACTTCGCGTCCAAAAATCCCCTGGTAATTTAAATTGTGAATGGTAAGCAGACTTTTCATTTTTGAGTAAAAGGCAAAATTACGATAAATGTCACGCAAGTAAGTTGGGCCAAGTCCGGTATGCCAGTCGTTAAAGTGCAAAATATCTGCATCAAAACCAATATAACTAAGCATTTCTATAGAGGCCTTTGAAAAAAAAGCGAAACGTTCAAAGTCGTCGCCATAACCATAATAGTTATCACGGTTAAAGTAATAATCATTTTTAATAAAATATACCGTATCTCCATTATCCTGTTCATCTAAAGCTAAAATTGTAGCTTCTTGAATACGCCATGACAAATGAACTGTAAAAGTAGCAACATTTTTTGCATTTTTAATCAAGTTTTCCGGAACCGTTTTGTAAAGGGGCAATACCGTGCGAATATCTACACCTTGTTCTCTTAATGCTTTTGGCAGCGATCCGGCAACATCCCCTAACCCTCCGGATTTGGAATATGGATTTACTTCTGTAGAAACTAGTAAAATCTTTAAATCCTTGACTGTTTCATCTTGCAATGTCACAATTTTCACTCTCCCAACAAAATTATTATAGTCACTTGACACGAGATTGTAAAGTTATACAAATTACGATATAATCTGTTCAATCATCCCATCAGGGTGCAAAAATATTATAACTATTTGCGCGCGCAGCGCGCACCCATAGCGAACGCGGAGGAAGCGTAGCCGGGCTTTGCCTGGCGGAGCGGCGGGGCAGTCTCCTGCGCAGCAGGTGCCGCAAAGCGGCAGGCCGCCCGGCCAGCACGCTTGCGTGCGAGAGGGTTTGGGGCAGAGCCCCATT
>Ga0123352_10012934_pt1 | contig 13231 bp, 4 predicted proteins | sample TergutLab28metaG_FD_89700 | JGI IMG/M metagenome (GOLD analysis project Ga0123352, IMG submission 89700) | Labiotermes labralis P1 segment gut microbial communities from Petit-Saut dam, French Guiana - Lab288 P1 | ecosystem: Host-associated > Arthropoda: Insects > Digestive system > Gut ... | reverse complement strand
TATGATATGATATGATATGATATGATTGCTGGAAGATGGTATTTTCCTGTCGAAGCTAGTAGCAGGAAATAAGTAGCAAATAGCGAGTAGAGTGCTGGATATTTGTGTGCGACGGAAATACTTGGTAAATGGTATGTTCAGCTGTCTGTTCATCGGCAGCATTCACTTACTTACGTCTACAAATAAAAGCTTGTTCTTTTATATGCCGTTCCACACAGCTACAGGCTACAACTGTACCTACATTCTGAACTTCTAGTGGAGTGTTTCCCAGATTCTTATGGCAGTATCTCTTCCTAAAATTTACAGTTTTCTTTCAAACTGTTTGTACGAGACTATACCTCAGTTTCTCACATCCAACATAATTCTGCAGGTAGTTTCTATATACTCCTTAAAATAATATGCTTAGCAAGTTCTTCTTTGCTACTTGCGAGATCCTATTTTTTCTTGCTGTCTCTCTTACACAGCTTCAGTTTGCAGACCCTGATCTACACCATAGGATCGATTTTCTTGATTTCCTATTGCCGCGTCTAATATTGATCTTTCTTTTCCTCAGTGCTCCTTAGCAATACAGTGAAGAGCAACAGAAGGCATTTCCACCAATGCAGCAAACACCCTTTCTCGCCTAGTATCATCATATGTATATCTCTCTCCGCACTTTTCTTGGGCTGTTGGAACCTGAAGATGAAGGAGATACGCTTGTTTCAAACTACTTCAGCTCTTTATCATAGCACGTTGCGTAACATCTTAGAAGACGTAGTTTCATCAACAGCTGTGAGAATCTCAAATCTTTCATCATTACATCTCCTTTCATAACTGTGCAATAATTTAATATTACTTAAATCTTCTGAACAAATAGAGACTGAATTTAACGTAGAGAAGTCAACGTGCACTGTACTGACCCAATTACCATTTCAATTATTCTCCATTTTATAAGACATACATTTTTAAACTTTTTTATTTTTTGTTTTCTTTCATAACTTGTGTTCCTCAAAACACTACACAATCTGAGAAACAAATTCTAAGTACTACAATAACAGTTTACTCCCATATATGTTGAACATAACTCTCTTACTGTTGTGCGCCATACACAATTATTCGTTCCGTATTGCAGATAGCAGACAAAATGTCAACTGCAACACAAATTCCGATCGCTCAGTTCATTAGTGTTTACATGCATTTTATACGCATCGGAAGATCAAATGTAAAGACGATTCTACTGGAAACACCATTTGACGTAGGCGCCAATGTGGTTGTTACGTGACTAGATTGGGCCGTGATTTTAAGGGTGACAAATGAAAGTGAATCATACACCGCTGGCAATATCTAGTGAAGACTACGAATAAATTGTAAATTCTCTTGGCATTCCGTGAGCAAAATAAGCAGAGATGCTCACACGGTTGTCTACTGCAGTATGTTGACTATGACCTGTGACAGATGTCAGAACGACGGACTGTTTAATAAGCGTGTTGTAGTCCATGTGCCACGAAGACGTAAGGGGAAAATCGGATGAAATCGCAAGCATTCTTCGCCCTTCAAGTCAAGTACAGTAGGGTCTCGTTTTACGACGGCGTTACATTCTCGAAAATTTGGTTGTAAATTGAATCGTCATAAAACGAGTATTATTTAAATGGTTTAAATTGAGATAAGTTCATGGGCCAAAAAAATTAGTAAAATAATTTTATAATTTACAATATTTCTTTACATTATGACATACAATTTTAACTTAATGATATAAGTTTATAGAAAATTACACAGATACTTGAAAAAAAATCAATCAAATCACGTTTAATTTTGTTGAAGAAGGCCCAGGCCGTGGTCCAGAAGACATCAAGATAGAATGTAACGTCAACTGTTTTGATTTTTTCTTCTTTTCTGTCTTTTTGATGGACGTCATGGGTGGAAAAATCACAATAAACTTAGAAGAACTGCAGTAAAATGGAAAAAGAAGAAACATGTGAACACCGGAAAAGAGCTAGAAGCGTAATAAGAAGAGAAAGGACGCTTGATTTGCGACAGCGATGCACCACAATTCGGGAGTGCTCGGTCTGACTCGACAAGGGTCGTAAAAGCGAATCAACATAAAAAGAACCGCCTCAAAACGAGACCCTACTGTACTTACTTTACGTATTATCAGGTTTAGCATTAAAATTCGACATCGTTCCAGCACAGTGTATTGCTGTGTTCTGTATGGTTTTCAGAACAAACAGCGATTATTTCCCAACATAGCCTCACTAGATTGTGTTTGAAACCGAAACAGTGTGTTTACTGTGTGGTATAAACCGAACCTTTAACTATAATTTATGTTAAGTTTTATCTATAAAGTATTAATTTCGTCCTTGAATACATGGCCTACCAGTGCACGAGTAATGTCGTACTCAGTCCCCTCCGGTCTATATTAACCAGCCTAAAGCGCCTGTCAGTAATGAAGATTTTATTGTCAACAATAGCTTGAAGAGAATGATTAAAAGGGTGGAGCGGCCTTTGCCTAATCCGAAACACTGTCACAATCTTATGTATATTGGACCGTGCATCATCTTGATAGTTGAATAAAGAGAGACCAACTTGATGTCACTTGTTTATTATTCCATTTTTTACTGCTCAACATGTTTCGGATGTTAATATATCCATCCTCAGGAGCTTGCGACTTATTTGATGAGTTATTTCATGGGTTGTATTGTTCTGGTTCGATGTGTGAAGCACTAGTGCTTCAACCTGCATACGGATACCACACCACCCCAGCCAAACCACAACGTAACACCAACACACGTCAAACCAGAACAGTACAACCCATGAAATAACTCATCAAATAAGTCGCAAGCTCCTGAGGATGGATGTATTAACATCCATCACATGTTGAGCAGTAAATAATGAAATAATAAAGCAAGTGACATCGAGTTGGTCTCTCTTTATTCCACTGTCACAATATTTGGCTGAAGGAATGATAGCAACCGCCAACTTTGTGTTACGATGGATGGTCTATCGAGGTGGGTCGGTCACCTCCGGCATATGAGTAAGGAGTGCTAAACACTCTACTGCGGAAGTTCGGCGCATAACGACGTCTGAACGCAACATTTAGCCAAATTAGTAGCACGGTCAGGTAATTAAATTAGCTGTAATTATTACAGCCAAACAAACTCAGCTGGTGTATCGGCACTTAACACTCCATATACGAAAGTAATATGACATTAAAATAAGAAAGTTGGAAGTTTAAACGGTGAGCCAGATAATTGTGGAAAATTGTATATTCCGTCCACCTTGCATAATGGATTCTAGGCGCTGTTGCTTGCATTAAATTATATGCTTGGAGGATATAAAAAAGAACTTTAACGAAATATAGATCAATTATGCTTCAAGGAACTTGTTCAGATTAATGATTCTGTAAATTCATGATACACGTGCAAAGTGCTGGTGTGCGTACGTACCCTACACAACAGTGAGACGTAACGTTACAACATGAAATTGACGAATCAGAGTATTTATGTTAGTCACTGTATCTCTGAGCTGAGTTCCAAAGTGGATCAGACCAGAAAGAGTCTCCGCGTGATGCAGTGACGTGGACAGCACAATATTTCTTACCCCTGCCTGAATTCGAACCACGATTTTTTGGTCGTCCATTAGGTAGGGTGGTTACCATACCGACTGCGCTGTCGGGGATCGCAATGGAAGCAGTAAATAATAGCTTATATATTGCGTAGACCTACTGTTTGTATTAACCAGTTGTTACCACAAAATATTACCTCAATAAAAACCCAAAGTACGCATTCCGACCTGGTTCAACATGGCTTATAAAATCCCCCAATCAGCCCTTCCTATTTTATTGTGCGAGGTTTCATTTGTTAAAGGATATTATTAACCTTTTCCATTCTGAGGTCTTCATTAGGAACCCATTATGTTTTTATGACTTTTAACTGAAAATTTCAAGTTAAACCCACAAGAATCTAAAAAGATTGGCTTAAAGTGTCAAGGGATGGCAAGACAAGAATTCTTTGCACTGACAGACCTATGTCACTCAATACAGATAACAAAGGCGACTGGCCGGTTAGAGCACGTTGTGTCTCGTGCATAACGCTGATAGGATTAAGGCCGAACCATGCAGTATCGCATTTACGACAGGGCAAGGAGTCACTGATGTGATAAATTCGAATCATATGTCTTGCTTGTTGCAGTGTTCATGCGGATCGGGTTTCTTCGAGCTGCAGATCCTGGAAATCGCTAACTACCGGAGCGAGTTGGCGTCTGGTGCTTGCTGTGGATCGGAAACTCGGCCGGACAGTTCGGTGCCTTGTCCGCGTCCCTGCAGCACATTCTTCCGCGTCTGCCTCAAGGAATATCAGAGTAACGTCACCTCAACTGGATCCTGTTCTTTCGGCAACACATCCAGCCCCGTGCTGGGCGGCAGCTCTTTCACCCTCGCCGACCCGGACCGTGCCAATGGCAAGCTCGTTGTTCCCTTCATTTTCCGCTGGACGGTGAGTACCACCGATAATACATCATCCTCATGTATCCGAACGCAAAGGTATTCGGTGTGTAAAGTCTGAAATACTTGCTCTCAGTCGAGGTATGTAGTGACGTCCATCCAGCCGTCCAGACCATTGGTCTCACGGTTTTCCTCCTCCCCCTCCCCCTCCCCCCTGCATTCTAAATCCTCGTTTAGATATTTGGTAGGGTTTATTTTTTGAATCCGCAGAATAAATGAGGTACTTCAATCTGCAAGCTCGACAGTAAATTTTCCCCCTTTATATATATATATATACATATATGTATGCCATCTTAAAAATCTTCTTGTTTGTTCTAAAAGGTATTTGTATATCTCTTTAACTCGAAAGGTTAAAGCTGATTTGATTAATGTTTTATTTAAGTATTAAAGATATAAACATAAATGTAGGTGTAATAAGTTAGTTACCAAGGTCATATCTTAATTCTAGAGAACATGTGATATGAGACAACTGTAAGAAGTTCGACAAACATAATTTAACATTAATGAAGTGTTCTAAAGCAGTAGCTTTTCTAAGTTCTGCGTCTTACTTATTTTACGCTCCTAGCGACAGAGAATAAAGTACACCCTACGTGTAACGACAGGACAAAACCTATCAGTGTGGGAAAGAAATTAAAAACAGATCCTTGAAGAAAGAATTTGAGCTTTTCCACAAACAGAATCAAATCCAAAAATATCGTGTTTCAAACATTAATTTTGGCTTTTTTTTACTGTAACTGACATTCTGTGTCACCATATCTTCCAACCCCCGCTGACGGACGTTTCAAACGTCGTTTCATGCAGTTTGCCGCGTTATTGAACCGACCGTCTACGTGGAATGACAGTGCCACTGTATCCACGTACCTCCACCTGACGCTAACCGTACTGGAGATACATTTCAACAGCTTCAGACACTGGTTACGGGTCTAGAGTATCGCGATTAGCGTCTTAACGAAGAGCACTCTGATGCTCTTTGTGCAGACCGCGTGACACATCAAAAGACCCCGTCCAGTACAACTCTTTGGGGAACCAGTCCAGTGGGGACACGCAGCTGGGCATCTTGGAGAGACTGTACATAAGCAGCTGACCTTGTCGAGTCACACAGGTTGGAAACAAGGTAGCCCAGGGATTTGGCGTGCTAGTCCCTCTCCCTAACAGGAGAAGTGGTCTGTCTCGTGTACGGTGTTCTGCCCTGTCGCTCTAGGAAGTTCTATGCGTTCCCCAGCTGGAGACCCGCTGTTCGCATCGAAAGCTTGAAACTGCGTCACGTCCATACAATCCACAAGTCTCTGCATTGCGACAGAGCACTTTATAACGTTGAACATTTTGCGAGAATTTGGAGGTTAAAATTTTCGCCAGTTAAACCAGAGTACTAACAGAGGGTTTCGATTCGACGTTAGCTAGTACGAGGAGTCGCCTGTTTTGGTAACTTGGATAGCAATTGTACCGACCAGGCGCTGAGCAAACTACCCTGAGGCTTTAGGAGAAAACGACTGAAAATCAGCAGGAGAGTCGACGCTCTCCACAACAATGCGTCCAAGTCGAGAGACGGCACAGTGTCTGGCTCTTTTAGAGTAACTACCCTGCACGATGTTTCCATAATTTTCCTACATTATAAAGCAAATTCCAAGGTACAATTAAAAGACGAGACACGGATCGACTCTCCTCCAATCACGGAGGCCTTCAGCAAAATTTATATCCCATACCCCGAAACGAAGAACACTGTCCAAACACCAGACTTTCGATCCTACCAAAGTTCACACGACGCCATCCCCGAAGGAAATACTGCCATTTGTAGAAGCCTTATGGTGTGACCACGTGAAGGCCCTTAGCTCAGACGACAAATCCGTTAACCTACCCGCAGTGGCCATTATAGTATAAAGCAGGGGTAGCCAAAAAGAGGCTGGCGAGCGGACGGGTGCGGCTCGCGCAAGTTGCCTAGGAGAAATACGTGTAGGACGTAGTATGCACTCAGTTTACGCACACAGAAGACAGTGTAGAGGGCTTTAAAATATTTTTTAAAGAAAGGAGACTCATTAGTAACTGAAATTAACCTGTTGTAACAGGATGGACAGAAACAAGATGCAATCAAATAAAGCAAAAATGTTTTATTTTATTACTGTTTGGCTTCCTCTTGCGTTTTCTTCTAACGTTCGCCTGCCGAAGCTCGTCAACTGGCATCCTCGATATAAAGCATGCCTGTGAAGTTTCTGCCCTTTAGTTAACATATAGTTAGTCTTATTTCTTTGCAACTAATATATAGGCCTAGTCGCAAATAAAATGTATGTGATTATAAAGAATCATTTTGCATGTTGCTGCACAAGTCTCTCTCTCATAGACACGTATCTAAGGATTTTACTAAACACATGTACATTTCGCGAAATAAAAACTTCAGAGGTAGATTTTTCAGGTTTTTGTCGAAGACGGACGGAGCTACCATACCAAGGGTTTCAGAGACAGTGTCTCGAAAATAATAAAACCTTAGAATTCAATTTCGGATTTTGTTCTAAGCAATTATAAATCCAGGAATAAGAACTTCACAGAGTTCTATGTTAGGTTTTCCTACAATCGTGTCGATTTACGGGAAGCTCTCGGCCTTCGTCCACGTCAAATTCAAGTCCGTAGGTAATGAAAGGAATGAAAATTGCTGCGTTTTGGCACGCAGATCGCTCTCCCACGAGAATGATATCAGCGCCTGCTCTACGTATCGGCCTGTGTAGCAATAAGTTGTATTCATTCCAGTTACGATTTCCGTTACAACCACTCTGCTAAGACTTGCTTCACCCACACGTAGTTGGAGGGTAGCAGGCAGTCTTTGCACGTCAAGGAAGGATGAGGCAAGAAGAGACGCGGGAGATCAGCATGCACAACATGTGCAGTGGCGGTGCAGCGTGGCGGGGCATGTTCAATGAGCCCCCTCCCAAGCCATTCTTTTCTCAGTGGTCATTGCAGACTGTGCCAGATTCCCACGGTCCTTCTATAGTAGGCTCGCTAGCTAGTGGACTGTAGCGGAATGATGTCATAACCAGACTCGCTCCTCGTTCCATTCACCACAGCTGATCGGATGTTAGTGTGTGAATGGACATCATACAACCTGTTTATCTCAGCATACGTCAGTGGCAGTAGCTGCACGCAAGGACGGGACATTCGTGGCTCAAATCAGTGACATGCGAAACGAACATGCGAATATTCCACATAGCTTTAGCTGGGTGCGCTGTTCGGGGTTATCCCCAGGGTAAGGCACCTGACTTGTGTTCGAAGGGGTTTGATTTCAATTCGTGTCCGATGGTCGGCCAGTCTTTCTCGACCTTCCATACTCTCTTCACAATAATCAATAGAGCACCTTCAAATAGATGCCTTTTCTGTCATTTTCTCCAGTGTGTAATATTGATAATCGTCTTCATATCTCTGTCGAAGCCATTTAACAAGTTCAGTGGCCAGAATCATTCGTCAGAGATTGTTCATCCAGTTAAAATATACCCCGATTTTTTTGCGGATACTAAACAATTGTTTGCTACGAGCAGCCACTAGTGTTTGTTCTGAAACAAATTAATCCATGTGTCTGCAAGGTCCAAATTAGTACTACGTGGTACAACAAATTTCTTGAAACTGGCTTCTTCTTTTCAAATATTTCAATCGAGACAAAGTGTGCACTTGTTGCCTGTACACAACTGCTACATATTTCGTTTTAAATCGTTTAGGTTTACTTACTGCAGTCACTCGAAATTGAAGGAATGAATAATCACACGACCTTATTCAATTTCCGCTACGTCTTACTTAACTTAACGATCTTTGTTTGCAGCCCACAATATCATTTTTACTTAAAATTTTCAGAATTTTGTGCCATGTGTATGGAAGGCCCGTTTTGTATAGACCAAAGGTCTCCAAGGCTCCGTCAAGCAGGCCGCTTGCGACCCTCCAGGCTGTATTATGCGACCCGTGGCCACAATTCTAAATTACGGATTTACTGTAAAAATTGACACAATAATTAGGCGGTTGGATATAACGTATCGAGGCTTGAAATTAATGGACGAAGGCGATTCGGAAGACCTTTGAAGATACTATTAGACGAGGCCGAAACAGGTCTATCAAGGCGTAACTCGTGACGGATGATGAAGATGATGATGATTTGTTATACCACGTATTGTTACTTTTCAACTTGCGGTCCGCGAACCAGCCCACAATAACCCGTGTGGCCTTTTGTTATAAAATGTTTGAACGCTCGTGCGTAGATTAAATTTTCAGGAATGGGACGTGTGAATCCACACCAAACAGTGCGTGTCACACGGAGCGGCACTGGGGTCTCTAGAATGTTTACACTGAAAACCAGATTCACTTACCGAATTATCACCTCTACGTATAAGGTATGTGGTTACTTCACATGACTGGACAAGGTCCACCCTTTGGGAAAGTTCTTAGAATCGTAAACATAGAGCCTGAGAACCCAAGAAGAAAGGGAAGAGGAGACAATAACAAATTTCATTGTAGGATAACTTGAAAGGCCGAAATTTGAGCATGGGACCTGCTGAAAATGAAGGAAATTTGCTACCAACTTAACCGACATAGAAATATGGCATATGGCTAGCTAGTGGCATCGTGCATTCTGACCATTCTTCTAAATGCTAAAGTTGACACAGGTTTAATTTGAGGGGGGGCAAGGGGAGGGGCGAATACCCCTCCAAATTTTTCCTACCTAAGAATAGGACTATTTTTCGGCTGCTGGGTTCAAGGAGGGAAATGAAAATTGGATTGGCAGTGGCAGAAATGGGTGTGTGTATGTATTTGACAGAAGCCATCCCGTTGTGCAATAGCAATTGTATTATATTTTATATACCGTCAGTACACAACAACATCAATATAGTAATATAATGTATGCAGTAGGTTACACTGTGGCTACATGTTTCGACCTAAACGGTCATCATTAAACAAAATGTTCTTTATTGGCCTGATGATGACCGTTTATGGTCGAAAAATGTAGACACAGTGTAACCTACTGCGTACATCATATTACTAAATTGATATTGTTGTGAACTGACGGTATGTAATATGTTAAGCTTATGTAAGTACGTTTAAGGACTGACTCAAACCAATCTTCTTCTTCCTTCTAACTTCACTTTTTTGTAAATTAAATTTTCGGATACCCGTAGTTGATTTAACCCCCACCTCCTTCCCTCGTGTTGCGCCTGTGATAATTGCATCAGTCTGCACATTTCCTTGTCGGGTTTTACTAAAAAATGAACGAATCCATAATCGCGAACACGTGCACCTGACTGCAATGAAAGCACCGTCCAGCCTGGAGCACTCATATTTAAATGATACGTCGGCAGAGCTCTAGAAGGTTTGATGTTTATTGGACCGTGCATCATTGTGATAACTGAAGAATAAAAACCAACTAGATGCAGCCCGCCCGGACACCACTCCAGCCTAACCGCACCTAACCTCCAACCTACAACAATCCAAGAACGAAACGACTAATGTGGTAATCAACATTATAGTCGCAAGCTCCTGATGATGGGCATAGTAGTGCCCGAAACATGTTGAGTCCATAATAAGTACAATAAAATAATTAGTGGCATCTAGTTGTTTTTTTATTCTTCAGTTATCTCTAGAAAATATGTTTAAGTATACAGGCCACTTAATAAAATCCACAATGGACCATATTCTTTAACCTACATTAAAAGATGACCTTTCCATCCGCCTCTGACAGAATTACTATCCCACAATACGTAATAAAGAATGGAGCATATCCTCATCACTGCTTTAGCAATGTCAACCACCGAATTCAAATCTAAGACAGCAGTTAACGTAAGTATAAGAGTGCAGGCCGCGAAGTTCTTTTTAGCCTTTTTAGTATATCGCAGATTCTACCGTTAAGTTTCCTGGATATTTTTCCCCGAAATTTTACCGATCCCAGCAATAGCAACGAAGAAGATCTCAAAAATAGCTTCGTAATGATAATAATAATAATAGCAATAATAACATATTACAAACAACATTGCCTTTAACAACAAAGAAGCTGTGAGAATTCTCACAGATGCCACAGACGGAGAACAAAATCCGGAAATAACAGACATTACGAGGATGCTTATCGTTTGACACCACAGAACACAGCAATAGAGCCAAACAAATCCACAACAAGATCGCACTTAAATACAAATCACAGACATGATATTTAGTGAGTAACAAATATGAATAATTACGTCAAACCTTCATGATACACGAATATGTACTTTTCAACCTTTTGTACTGATAAACTCTGACAAGACAATAAATCATCCAAAGTCATATGAGGGCGTAAGAATATAAGATTTATTTAAACAACAACAACAACAACAACCGTGACAGCGACGGCGACGATAACCTGCTACACTTAAGAAAAAGCTACGTAATGCAGCACAAAAATCGAGTATACATAATTCCAGTTTTTAGTCTTTGGAGTCACTCTGAAGAAATGCCAAAGCACCATCAACCGTGCACAAACACCAAACAAAAGACACACTCTTTAGCAGTGGCAACTGACACTAGAAACCTGTTCACAGCCCGTAAAGCTTTTAAAATATAATATTCCGTTCAGAAGAAAGTACCTGTTTTTTGCAGAGAACTGTTTCGACATGGTTTCACATAATCTGATTGTATATTAGACATACAAGTTATAACAATTTTTCTAATTATTTACGTGTTTCTGATTCGAACCATTTTCAAGCTATGTTACAGTAGAATTATTTCTCCACCACGTTACTGAGTAAGTTGTTGAAGATCAGGACTTCTCACGAGCAATTTCTTATCCCATTCCGTGCACTATGATCTCTTCAGTTGAAGAAAATCGTTGAATAACGTAAGAATCAATTCACATCTTGTGGGATCATGACGCCGTTACTGTTACTGCTACTACTACTGCTACTGCTGCTGCTGCTTTACGATGTTTCGAAACCAATACTTGCTCTTGGGGTTAGGTCAGCCCCACGCCCAACCCCCTACCTGGAAGGCAAGGGTATTCGTTTTTGTCTGATTCATTGCCTTTGACCTGTCTGGCATGGGACCACTACCACTGGCGCAGCTCTTAGGGCTCAGAGATTCATAGATTAGCTAAAATTTCTCGCTTTCGAGTGGTTAGCACATCAAGTGGTCCCCACTAGTAGGTCTGGGGGTATTTTGGCTTTTCTCATTCCTTGAGATAAATACCAAGTTAATACTCGTAGCTCGAAATTGGCTAAGGCCATTTCCTTCTACACCATTTTCATATCACGTTTTTACTAATCTCTACCAGTTGACATTATACATTCTGAACTACTGACAATTTTGGTAAACTACCACAAGTAAACGGACGTTAAAGAGACATGAATGAGGTTCAAGTATTTCTGTTCTGTCGTGATTCTCCTTGGACATGGTTCTATCACTTCAGACAATGACCGTGAATGACGCTAGCAAAGACACACACACGGACAGACTGGCTGATGAGAGATAACGGGTGAGACTGGACAGGTTGTGCTGTGTGGCCGCAGAACGACGGCTAACCGCCTACATCACTCACCGAACTGACGGTACGCCGTGACGGTGGGACAAGCTCACCAGAGGTGAAAAACGTCCTCACCAGAAACAGAGGACAGTACAAGGGGTGGTTCTGCGACAATTTTCTAACTCGTTCTTCTCCTGCTATTCCAAGAAAGACGCTGTGCATGCCGTTGCTAATCTGGTTTCAGGTTTCTCTGGTTTGATACTTGCTGAGTAGCTGTCCCCATTAATTTAACTAGTGAAGCATACGTAAGTCGGCTTTGTACTTAATGACTTAGATTCTTTTTTGTGAAGGATGTTTAGGACGTTATCTTGTTAACCTTAAAGTGTATGTTAGTTACATATCTGTGACTGTTTCTGCAGACTTCAGAGAAGTTATTTAATTCTTCTAACGTAGATAAGTCTCTTTTGGAATGTGGTGGCGTCGGGTCTGGTAGATATTTTATAATGCTTCGGAGGAAGATTTTGTCTCTGTTCTAGGTGTGTTTACACAGAGTTGCAGACGTGTCTACTTCAAATTCAGTTTTTATTCTATCATGCCATATTTATGATAACTATTGTAATCGAGGCCAGGTGTAGGCATTGACACGTCCATAAAACAAATACATGTTTCTACCGCGTATACAACAAAAATGAAAACATAAATTTGTTTCTACACCTAAAACACCACACCAGGTAGAGGTGTTGGGTACATGAAGGAAATGCGCGTTGTGTGATCAACATCACGCTCCGGTCACACTACCTCTGGAGAAAGAGTGTCTTCTACCTATTAGATAAGAGGTTATATAGAATTCAATACCAGTGTGTGTAAATTCGGGAAGAGAAAATGAATATTAAAGACTTTGCCATGCATCGAAACACGCCACTGAGCTGCTGGCAATTTACTTAATGAGATACGCCACTTCGACTTAAAACTTTACAGTAATGAACTATAGGATTTCTTGAAATGAATTATAGTTTCTCCCTTTGAAAAGCAAAATTAATCTGCGTGATGCTCGTATACACAAATTAGGTTCGTGTCCCAAAGTTAACACAATGTGTTCCAATTAGACAGACCAACTGTCGAATGACGTAGAACGAAATATCGGTGTGTTCTGTGCGGATAATAGGGATACAATAAGATACTACTCCGTGGCCTTAGTCCGCACGCGAACTATACCGACAGAGCGGCCGCCGCCGGTCGGCGAAGTTAGTGCCAACTTTTGCGGATAGAGGGGTGTCACGTGGTCAGCGCAACGGGTCCCC
>Ga0123352_10012933_pt1 | contig 13232 bp, 6 predicted proteins | sample TergutLab28metaG_FD_89700 | JGI IMG/M metagenome (GOLD analysis project Ga0123352, IMG submission 89700) | Labiotermes labralis P1 segment gut microbial communities from Petit-Saut dam, French Guiana - Lab288 P1 | ecosystem: Host-associated > Arthropoda: Insects > Digestive system > Gut ... | reverse complement strand
AGTGGACCCCGTTCCAGACCCACTACTACTCAGAAAATCTGGTAGCGCCGGGGATCGAACCCGGGACCTCTGTATCTGTAGCCAGAAACTCTGACCACTAGACCACAGAGGCGGTCGATTTTATCATAACACATTACTATATTGTATTTTATCATTTTAATAATTCATAACTTTAGCTAACACAACTTGTAAACCCCCTGAAGATGGTGTATTAACACCGAAACATGTCGGAGTAATTTAATATAAATTTACGCTACTTATTTGTGCATATGTTGGTACATAATAAACATTTAAGATTTTTCTTAATTTCGTGTGGTTTATACGTCTAGTACAAACCAAAGAGTTTCGGAAGTTAAAAGCTAGATTAAGAATGTTATGCTGCATTTGCCACAACTACAAAATATGTGTGTTGGTAAAGGAATAATAATAAAGTCAGTAGACTTATATAATGATGGAATTGAAATTTATGAAATATATACCTAAATAAATCAAAGTAATGAGGAACAGAAAAAATGACATTAAGACATAATAACGCACAGTTCTGTACCGTTCGCGTATTACAACAGTGATTCAGTCAAGAATTATCAGATCGGCGGGTCGTGTAGCATGCACGGAATGAACAACACTTGCCAAACATTTTAGTTGAAAGACTTCGTGGGAAGAGAGTCACTGCATATTTCGAGACCAAGGTGGGGGTTATGACGTTGATATTAGAAAAGTAGCGTAAGTTTTGAGGGTACCAACCGGTTACGGTCCTTGGCAGGCGTAGTGGTAGGATGGTGAAATTTTGGAGTAGTTAAAAGCAGGTATTTTATTTCGTACTCTCATAAAGCCCTATAGCTGTGTAGGCAGCGCATTCGCCCAGCGGTGGATTTTGCATCCGCTGCTTGCAGCCATGTCTGGACGCCTGGTGTATATGCTCCCATAGCGATTTTGCTGAAAACTTGAATCTTGAGGGTAAGCCCCCTGTCTTCTTCAGTTTAGGTTTTGTGTATCGTTATTCAGTGGGACTTCTCAGAGAGTGGCTGAGACCATCGAAAGGCCACAGGCATCACAAGGAACCGCACAAAGTGGACAAACAACGCTTGTCCTGCGAAGGATTCGATTCAGCGATGCTAATGCTCGGCTAGATTTCTGACCGTGCGGCTGCCCCAGTTCGTTTTATGTTTGCTTCATTGAAAAGTCGTACGTCGGTTCATTAATTTTCATTCCTGCGGGACCGGCGTGTGGTTGCTTGCGTGAGATGGATGGCCACTCCCGAGACGCTTGGACCCGCGCCACAGTGGATAGAGATGTTCCAGACCACCCGTGACCCGGTAATTCATGTGAACAGTGAACATGCGTTACTGCCTGAGGGACAAGTCATGTTTTTCCCCCGAGTCATGCGGTACAGATGGAGCCGTAGTTATCGGCCGGAACTGACGTGCTGGTCTAATGTTTACGCGTAGTGGTAGGTTCAGGTTGTTTGTTTTGTTTCATCGTTCATTTCGGCATATCCTTCTTTGTACTGTCAGCTGCAGTTGATAAACTGCTGCCAGTTCGGCGGAGTGAGTTTGTCGTCACATCACTTACGCAGACACGGTGTTCAAAATTGGAATCATCAACCGAAGTATGGCAAATTCGACCACTGCGGAAGATGGTTATGAATGTATTGTTTTATGAAGAAGGAGGAGAAATAGGGAAGAGTAAAAGTGCTCGAACATTTCATAATGCTTTGCGTTGGTTCGATCAGCTGACGAGGTTGGGCCGCATAGGACAGGGGTGACCAGATACACGAGCTCCGGAAGCAGCAATTTAGTAAGCAATTTGGTCAACAGCCACGCACCAATAAAATAAAATAAAATAATTTTTCCTTGTGTATTTGATGCACACTTTCCATGCAGCAACACACATTTCACCACCAACTAGTTGCACAGCGCCCTTGTATTTACTGTACACACCTCCTACATGTTTCGGCCGAATGTCCTGGTCATCTTTAGGGGGTTACAAATCTGGTCGATGTGAACAGTGTATCGGCAACTTGTAGCCGTATATGTTGGTCCTGGAAAATGTCGGAGCTGATTTTAGTCCAGCTGTGGCTGCAGTCTTTCAGTAGTTCATTCACAACGATATTTTAAAAATGCGGGTCATGTTAGCGCCCTGGAAACTTCTTTTCACAACTGGGTCTTATGACTCAAGAAATAATGTTTATTCAGTTCCTGATGCAAAACCATAATGGGTATAATACACTTAATACTAATTAACACAATTAATGAAAATAGTGCAATGCAGTCAATTGTTTACGAAAAAATATGTATGTCTTTGTAGGGAAAAGTTCGTAGCTTAACGTGACTTTAAAATTTTAACAGTTTTCCTTGCTTTTAAATTTTTGCGTGAAAGAAATATTTGTATACATGGCAGTGGCGTAAACACCTTCGTGAGTGCCAGTATTGAGCGGTGAAAGTGAACGCGTTGTATACTGATGCACGAAGTAACAGTGGCAGCAGCAATGTCAGTGAATCTGATTAGTGCGCGGGAGTAGAAGAATTAGATGGCGATTAGTGTTTACATGCATCTGAGCTTTATCATCGTCAGACTGAGGACTTCTTACCTTAAAAAAATCGATAGCAAAAATTGTCACCGCGTATGCTACCTGTGGGCCGAGATAGTGTAGTCGGTATAGCGACTTGTCACGGGCTGAACGGTCCGGGGATCGAATCGCGGTGGTGGCGAGATTTTCCGCTGCCGAACAGACCGGTCCTGGGGCCCACGCAGCGTAACGGGTACCGAGTTATTCGTGGGGTGTATAGCGGCCGGACCGTGGCGTTAACCACCCACCCCCATCCAGCGTCGAGGTTAAAGTTAAAGAAAAGGTAGAGTATAAACCTACTGTCCATCTGTGCCCTCATGGTCCATTCTAGGGTGAACGTTACCCATTATACTACACGTGTACATCATGTCAGCTCTTCTTTATAAGCACTTCAGAGGCAGAAGACGAAACGTCAGATGCCGCCATTGCTATAGCTGCAGGTAGTGGCAGAGAGCTGTTACTTACCGTTCTCATTCCTAGCAGCGAGTCCAGGAACTTTTGGCTACGTTTTCTTATCTTGGATTTTTCAAACCAAATTATCGGCCGACATATTGGCAATTTCTCAGACTTTTTTATGAGTCGTCTGTTTGTAACTCAGTCAGGAAGAATAAATATCTGACGTACTGAATGCCCTATCGGTCGTCATATCCGTTTCGTGTTGTGGACACACTGAAATCGTAGGCTTGAATCATCGGCCAAAACAAACGGTACCTTAATGTTACATTTCCATAGCACCAAATTTAATGGTTGTGTGCTGCCATGACTCAGTCTTGGCGCCCCATTTTTGAAAGAAAGTCTGGCACTGAACACCCACGTTGCTTCTATTGAGAATCTTAGAATCCCTGTTGGTATAGGGTGCAGGGTGCCCAGCACATGCGCAGTGCCGTCTAATCGATACGGTTGCGTCAGGGGTTGTCAGTGCGCATAGGGTAGCATTCCTTTTCAGAGGTTCCAATAGTATTCGTAAAATGCCAGGCACGTAGTCAGGTAGGCACGTGGTGTCATTAGAACTCCGAATTACAGATTCGGTCGGCGCGTCCCGAAACGTCGTCAAGTCAGGGGTTCCTGTGTCGGAAACATAATGTTAGGTTGTCAGGGGTCGTCCAGTTGACATACCAGTTGTCGGCAGGCTTTGCTGTGTTCTGTATTGGTTTTTCAAACGACACTGTGCGCTGAAGCTGTAGTGTGCGTGACATTGAGAAATGAAAGGATAGTTTTTATTAGTGAGGCTGTGGAGGAGACCGTTGTGTTTGCAGTACTGCATTATGTCAATACTGTCTGGAGAGACGGAAGACGCCCCAAAACGCCCCAGAACAGGAGTTACAAAACAATTATTTGTGCAGTGCCAACTTGACATCCGGTGGGGCTATCGAGTGTACAAAGTGTTAAGCATGAGAGCGGGTGCATAGTTCGTGCAATTCGACTAGCATCAGTTTAGCCTAACGCCAGGAGTCGGTTTCGTGGAGATGACACCGAACTTCCAGATCGAATCCGATTCGTACTCGAGAGGACCTGGAGTGAAATTTCTTCCTGGGGTTGGCTAACCTGACCCTTCGTAGATTTCGTCTGTCCCTCAATACGAATGCCGGAATATGATCGGATTTAGGCCGCGACCGGTTCCTTATTGCCTGATCGTACCACTTTGCATTACACAGCCTGACTTATTGACAGCGTCATTAAACAAATGACTGAGTAAATAAATAAATAAATAATTATACTGAAAACGTTCTGCACGCGGCCAAACATTCGGCTGCTAACATGTCAGAATATTTTAACGTAATCTCTTCGTGCGATTTTCAGCTGAGCCAAGGTCAGATTAAGTAATGCTACTGGCGAGTTGTAAACTTAAATAACGAGCAATGTAGGATGTCCTCAGTGAACCAGCAGATTGAGAATTTTTGCACGTAGCACTGCAAGGGAAAAACATAATTGCGATGTCAAAGTGAAAACTTACTGGAAAGGAGCCCTTTTGGAAAGCAAGGGAGGAAACTAAATTGTTGGGTCGCAGCAGGCTAGGGTAAAGTCCAGGGGGGATGACGGCTGTGACATAGTTACTAAACCTGCTTACTTGCATAGATACCGTCGTTCTATGAGGAAGCATTTGTGCGGATTGTAGTGCTGAGAATGGATGCTGACGACCCTTGACGCCGCGTGATTACGACCTTATCGCGTTTTTAAAAATATGATATTTGGATATTGGTCCTGGCCCCACTTAACTCCGCCATCCGTCTCTATATGAATTCATTTACTCATTAGTCCAGTTCACCGTAAATCCTCAATAGTGGTGCAGCAAGATACGTGGAACCTGCTGAACATTTACAATTCATGGGCAGCTACTGATTGCTTCATTGAAGCAAGTGAAGCGTGAGATGCGTCGAAACGTCGTGTGCGGGCAAACAGAAAAACATGAGCAGTAAAACCTGCGCCATGCCATACCAGCACGAGAAGTTCAAGGTGTACAACGTGAGTGTGTGAGCCTGAAATATATTGTATAGTTACACTGTTAATACTAAAATGCATATTTGTGAAATTTGTAATGGTTTTCTACAGTTATCTGAGTTATGGGGGTATTTAGGCTGTATAAATGAGCGTACTGTCTGTTGGTATTTATGTCGGGTGTGGGGAACAGGAGATGAACACATTTTTGTGGAAAAGATTTATTGCGTGACATAAAACAAGATGGTAGGATTGTGTACTTAAAGAAATGGCATGTGGGCATGTGAACTAGGTGGGATTGACAGGGTGAGGTTGAAGAAATATTTCTTTTTGAAGGAAACGGACGGAAATCTGGTGTGCGATTCGTGTTCAGAATGTCAGCGAATGCGTCATCAGCGATGAACTACCACATATTTCACTAGTTGCAGATATCACAGATCTGTTTCACTTTCTTTCATTATTCAGCTCGTCGTCTTGCCTCCTTCTCTACCTTTTTTCTTTTTACTACCAATACCACTTTCATTTTCTTCGAACTTCCAAACCTGTGTATTTTTATCTTGTTCCCTCTTCCCCCTGCCCTGCTTCTAGAACTATAATCTCGGAAACCTGCCTTGTGCTGTCTCTGGTACAGCGTCTTCAGAGGGCTGTGTTCCCTCCAATTAATGCCTAAGCGTCTGAACGCGTCTCTGTTATAACCCTGCGTGAGCGCGCCTGCATGTCTGTAAAGCTTCACTTGTACCGTATACGACATATGTAAACACAGATCTGGATGTGTCAGCCGTAATTCACTAGTACTGCATTTTTTGGATCAAGTTATCGATTGTAAGATTCACCCTTTATTTAGCAACAGGTTTTCGCGGGGGGGGATTGTCAGTACTCATACCCAAAATTTACAATTTTTTAAAAAATAAATCGCTCTTTTGCGACAACATTGTCACAACTCAAAATTAGCGATTTTTCAGGAGAAACGTTTAAAGGGTTTGAAGCGCTATACTTTTCTATGAGTGCAACGACGACACAACTGCTCTCCAGCGGCTAGTTTTACAAACTGCGTTATTGCATTTTACCTGTTAAAAGTGCATCTGCAAACGTTTCTTTCTATACCAATAACTCAAAAATGCCAAATTTTGAGTTGTGACACCCTTGTCGCAAATGAGCGAAATAAACTTATCTCTTTTAGTGGTTTATGGAAGTTTTGCACTTAATAGCTTATTTTTGAACAGGGAGTAGATTCTATCAACACTGTGCGGTTGGCACATAGTAGCATCCGTTCTGGCAGTGTGCACCAGATGCTTCAGAGATGGACGACAATCGTAAGGCCTTCCCGGTGCGGGTTATTCGACTGGCCATCGTAGGAGGATCGTTACATGCCCCTCTCTCGGTTTGGATGCGTTTGGATGAATATTCTGAAGGCCTTGCCTTTCATCTTTTCTGTATGAACTTCTCACATATTCGTGTAAAATGCTACATCGTGATACTGTAGGGGTACCTGGTCTACGAAGGCAATGTCTCGTCCTTACAGTGTCAAATGGGACTTCGCCAACTCTCAAAAACAGAGTCCGAGTTTAATCGTTTAGAACCAAGTGAATGTGCTTTTAAACCCATTGCTTTCGAATTTCCGAAAGAGTATTGTTTTTCGATGGTCCTCAGGCTTTACTAATTGCCCTTTTGGTAACAGGAGCGTGTATATATGTATGGAGCATTGTTGTTGACAGGGAAAAGCCGAAGTCCTCGGAGAAAGACTCGTCTCAGTGCCACTTTGTCCACCAAAAATCCCACATGGATTTTAAAACTAAGCTCAGTTTGGGTTGTTTAAAGGATATAGTTCGTACCGTTCGGTAAACACACTGCGTTCAATTTCACGATCCAGCGTGACATCCCAGAAGACTTGACTCACGATACAGCGTTACATCCCAGAATACTGGAATTTCGCGTTACAGCGTTATACCCCCAGAACACTTGAATATCATGATTCAGCGTGACACCCCACAACACTTGAATTTCACGATACAGCGTGACACCCCAGAACACTTGAATATAAGGGTACAGCGTGACTCCCAGAACCCTTGAATATCACGATTCAATGTGACATCCCAGAACACTTGAATATAAGGGTACAGCGTGATTCCCAGAACCCTTGCATATCTCGATTCAGTGTGACACCCCAGAATACTGGAATATCACGATACAGCGTGACATGCAGAATACTTGAATTTAAGACGGCGTGACATCGCAGAAAGTTTGGATCTTCAGCAACACCGCTCTGAGAACCTCAGATCTCGCAAAAAGCTGACAGTCACATAAATCGTACTCTGTGTTAGCCGTCACTCTTGTGTGTACTGTATCTTAATTTACCTTTTTCATGAAACGGCAAGTATTTATTTCAAGAGCGCCTTGCTTTACGTTGGTGTTTTTATTTAAATCAGGCAGTTCGTTTTATTACGATAAAATCTGTTATTGTGAACAAACATTGAGAGCCATCTGTGGCTGGTGCAAGCACACAGTGACTGTACTGCTGTGGTAGCAAACATACACTTCTGATGTACTGTATACGTTTGTGCCCTGAAAATGTATTTCATTTAAATAATGTACTGACCTGTCCATGCTGTGGAATGTTCAAGAAGAAATGTGCAGTAGGCTCCTCCTAAGCGTCAAAAGTTCCTCACGATTAACACGCTGACAGGTCAGACCATAGCTGCGTATGGTTTTGCTTGTGAAAATGTAAAATCTTACAGATGTTGACTAATTTGTAAAGGCACAGAGTTTTGAAGGTTAGGATGTTACGTGAGCGCGCGCACCCGCGCACGTGTATTTTATGTATGTGTATCTCACACACACACACACACACAACGTACTTTGTGAGGAAACGTGGCCACATGCGGAAATTCGTTTCCTATGGGATAAGATATATACGCATGTTTCCTGGTGCACTGGTCTAGTATTCGGCGGATCCGTGAACGATGAACATAAACAGAAGAATCACTAGTATTACCATCACTACTAGAAAGCGGGATGTGTACAAAAGGACGCCGTCCGATTTGACCAACCACAACTGCGTCGTTCCTCCGACGTACCAGGCTCCGTTAGTTCAATGCTGTGGGCCGTTGCCGGTCAAGAAACCTGCAACCAAAAAGGCACCGAAGGTAACCTGGCGTAGCTTAATCACCCATTTTTGGCTGAGAGCTAATGTTTTTTGTAGGAGGCTCGACGCACCCGATACTGTAAACCTCACCATTGTTGTGCTGAGCAGATGATCTCAACTGGTAACTTGACTGACTTAGGTTCTGAGGCTACTCTTGTTGCAGACCTCTTTTCCAGTTCCTGCCGTGCCGCTAAAACCAACAGGTTTCTTTGCAATGCATCGCCCTTCACATTTAATTAGGTCTGTCTGAAGGTCGCTGCCATTTGCACATTTCCTTCAGCCGGCTGTCGTTGCGCGTCCTTTTTATTGTTCGTCTTAAGAATTTTTTTCAGAAATTGGAGATTTAAATTACAGAATCTTTTTTTTACGATTCGGCTCAGGGGGGCGTCACCCGAAATTACCTGTCACCTTATCTGCCGTGCCTTACTGTGCGAACACGCCAGACCATTCGCACTGGCCACAGAAAACTGCGGAGAATCCTGTCAAGCTGACTGAATACGGCTCATTTTAATCGCTGTTTTCAGCTTCGAAGCTAGCATGGGATATCTCGGCGGATTAGGACTTTTCAAGTGCCGTGCTCAATGAGGCCGGGTGATGGAAGATTATACAGTCAGTCGCAGATGACCTCCAATGCCGCGTTTTGGTCAGCATCGACCTGTTTAACGAACATTTTATTTCGAAATTTCTGAATACAGCATTGCATTAATGTCAGATATGTAGGTATCTGTGTGCACAGCCTTTCACAAAAATCTCTTCCTTCAAATCGTTTTTGCATATTTTTGCAGTGTTAATAATACAGCGCTGTAGATGTTGGCCAGACATTTTCAGCCAATTTCGTTTCCACTATTTGAACACTACCGTGGAAGTATAATTACTCGCAGTCGAGCTTTCCGTTTGGTCACTGCAATTAAAATTTTAATGAGAATTAGAATTGATATACTTCCCGTAGATCATTTCTAGTGCAAGGAACATGTCATAATGTGAATAAAATGCTGTATAATACAATACAGATATGAAACACGTCGTTTGCACGGCTGTTTACAGTAGTTTTGTTTTAAATGCTCCGTATTGCCTACAATGAAAGCCAGTAACGAGAATATGTGTTTCTTGGGAAGTGAAGTGCATTAAATTATTCTTGTCGGCTCGACGATGAGTCCACATCCTTTTCGTTTGGCTTAACGGCTGTTTGTGAACTGCAAATGGTATAGTGGAGAATGAGAGGACACGACGACTGTGACTGGCCATGTGACGGGAAATAGACGTCGTTACCATTTTTAACGGGTCATGTATGGGAGGAGCTGAGGAAACATTAAAGGACCTCCCGACCGGGGTTCGAATCGCGGATTGTCGGAAGACGGAGCGGGACAGTTGATTTTCTGTAACAGAAAGCCTGGCGTCATGCGTAAAATTCTGCGTGCACTGAAGCGTTGTACATATGTACTGGCGATCTGTTGTCTTGTTATAGATTTTGCTCGTAACATTTTTATGCGTCGTTTTCTGTGAAATATGCGGAATGAACTCAAAGTGGTGGAATCGCGACCATTGGCGTATTCAGCTTCCAAAACGGCTCAACAAACATTGATAAATCGTGGTGTTCGGTATCTGCATGCAGAACTGGCTCGAAATTTTTTACCTGCTTAGGCGAAGCCAAGGCTTTCCACCAGTCGCACCCCCTTGATCAACCTTATCTCGTCACGTCGAGGTGAGTATATGTCTTACTGCTCTTATAAAAGTATCAAAGAACGAACTGTGAGGCACGAAACGTTCGCAGAACCGACAGTGAGGGAGGTCACAATTAAAAAACTGGGGTTTGCTGTCGTTGAAAAGCATTTCAAGTGACTGGGCGATCGTCACATTCTCATTGAAATGGTTGTGCGACTGTTGCCCGATTGGTGGAGCGAAACTTATACATTCCCAGTTACTGCACAATTAAATTTAAAAATAATCATAATCGTAGACGTTGTTGTTGTTGGTGTTGTTGTTGTTGTTGTTGTTGTCGTCGTCTTCGTCAATTTTGTACGCCTAGTGGTCTGACCTGGTCGTGTGTGCATGTAAATTTATTGAGAAAAGCTCATTTCGATTCGTGTCAATCTGTTTGTCCTATACTTTAAATCAAGTGCAAAGTGTAACTGGTATGGTGTGTTAATAAAAGGTTAGTTGTGCAAAAATAATAGTGGCTAATATAATGCATTTTTAATTGAGACACGTTCCGCTTGTTTTCATTACGATTGGTGTTTAACGAAATGCAAGGAAAAGTGACTAAATCCAGTAAACAGAATTTACAAAATGTTTACTCTTGATCTGATCAGTCGGCTATGAACATCAAGACCAATCATAGATGTAAGAGCGAAGTGGAAGCATGCAAACCGACTGCAGAAGCGACATATTTCCATTGCCTTGTCGCGTTCTTGTTCGAAAGCCTTTTTCGCCTTGTGATAGCTGCAGTTGCACGGCTGTCGGTATTGTGTATGCCACCGGAAGGAAGAGGGGCTGCTTACTGCAACTGCTGTTACATTTATTTGCTGCCTGAAATAGCAGAGTTTTGTGACTTTCTACCGGCAGAGCGCAGTCGTTGTGGCCCAGTGATACTGAAAGTTCGCGACATTGTTCAGTTCGATCCTACACTGATCTATCAAGAAATCAGCCGTCCACAATGGTGGCCCGTGAAGGCTGTTGGATGTTCGGTTGGCACAACTTTTGTAACTTCCAGACCACTGGTACAAAACATGTAACCACTTCGCTGTAGCCAGTAGCCTTGTTTGAGAGGCATTTATTTATTTATTATTTAACGTTCCATAGATCCACAAACAATTTCAAAGTTTAGGATATAGAACATGTCAATAAGAGTATAAAAATATAAAAGTATATAAGTATAATTATAAATACATTGGTCTTAGTAATCTATCTGTTTCCAAGTCAACACATATAGTCTGGGAAACAAAGTTTGTATATAAGATACATAGGACAGTCTTAGCTGCAAGCAGACAGTTTTATGCATAGTCATAAACAGAGAAGCTTATCGGATATGTAAGTCAACTTTAGTAGGCAGTAAATCACAGAACGTAGATTACACTTATTGATAAACTAGTACAACAAATCGCTGAAGAAACATTCTCAGTTTGTAAATAAATTGTATTGAAAGCTCAACGAATCCGCCCTGTCATGATTGTGGTTCTTCACAGGGCATATTCTAGTTGTAATATTTCTTAGTTTACGACTTCATTGTGTCTTATTGTACCATGTAATCTGTAGCTATAAGTCTCGCCCTTGTGTTTACGCTGAATGCCACATGCTTGTGATATAGAACTCTGTCTTATTTCAGCTTGGAGAGAGGGGCTCTGGTCTGAGGGCGCGAGGACAAGTGCAGGATTTTTTAAATATTCGCAACCGATGTCTGGAAGAAGGCTCATTGTTTGAGGACCCTGAGTTTCCTGCAGAGGACACATCCATATTTTACAGCAAGGCTCCACCCCGACCGTTTGAATGGAAGAGACCTATAGTGAGTTAACCTCGACTAACCTCATAGTACCGGGTACATATGGCCGATAGTTATTCAGTTCGTCAAGAAGTCAAGAACCCTGTAGTTTAGTGGTGTTTCTCAAACTGTTTTTTCTAAATCCCCCCCCCCCCCCAGTAGACGTTACTTGTGAAAAGAATGTACTTTACTTTCATCATTGTTGATTTACGTATTAGCATGCATTTATATTACTTTTATTAATTATATTGTATTGTTTTAAATATTTTGTGAGGAATAACACAATGTTTACTTCAGCAAATAGAAACATGCTGCTAATAATTGGCATTATATTTAGTGTGTTTCTTGGGCCTGTTGGACACTTGCAAGTTTTTGAATGTCCAGTTGCAGTGTGGTCAGTGGTAAGAGATCATCTCTGTTCACAGCATCATGGTGGTTGCATACTTTTGACAACAAAATCACCCAACTGAAACCAGATTCAGCCAGATAAGCTGTGGGAAAAGCAATAAAATACAGCTTTGCCTTCTGTGTTGTGGGGGATAGAGGCGAGGAGGAAACCTTAGATTCAGTTTTAAATTTGGAATATTTTATTCATGCAGTGAAGTTTTGGTGGCCAACTCAGATATTACTGTGGCCCTTTAGAAATTGGTGTGGTCACTTGGGGGTCCATATGGCTCACTTGGAGAACCGTTGTTGTAGTTCATTGCCATATTCGCAAATGCATATTATTATGCTTGTCTACAGTCAATTTAGTTGATGTCCCATCTGCAAATCTATTTTTCTAAGCTCCATTGTGTTATTATTCTTCCCTGTACAGGTAAAGTACTCTTCCATGAATTTTCCAATGAAAACATTTTTGTGTATTTCATGTTAGCCATGCATTTTGCTTTAGTGGTACCAGATATTGGCACAATAACGGTACACCCTACACAGTACTGCAAGCCAATTGTTAAGTGTTTCTTATTTAGCTGTTTTCCCTTGTCTTGACCACTTGTATTCAAACTGTGGTTGGTTTTGTGGGTGGCTTTCAGGGTTTCTGGAAGCACAGTTCCTTTATGATGAAATTAGCAAATATAATTTTCATAAGTTTTAATTTAAGTTATATTTTTCATCCAGTCTTTATGCATAATTGGTGCTGGTTTATTTTTCAGTGTAAACATACAATTATTTAGAGGTGCTACTGGTAAAAATTTTGTCTTTGTACACAGAACAATGAATTAAACTTGGGATTGGAAATGTACATAAATTAACTTCCAGTTTTCAAGTGGAATTTAACACCAGAAATACCAGGGGAGGTACTTAATGCACAAATTTTAAATTCTTTTGTTTTTTGTGTTTTATCAGAGTCGAAATTTTAAAATCATGCTCTTTGTCACTTAATATTTATTTCTTTTAACCTCTTTATCTCTATTTTTTGAGTCTTAAATGTGAAATGCACGTTTTCTTAGATGCCTAAAAATGTCTATAATGTCACTGAGACACTTGCCTATATACAGGGTGTTTCACGACTTTAGGGCATAACTGCAGGAGGTGATTTCCTGGGTCTTTGTGATCAAAAAAGTTCATATAAACATGTGTCCGATTTTGGACGGTTACGGAGTTATGATCGT
>Ga0123352_10012928_pt1 | contig 13235 bp, 5 predicted proteins | sample TergutLab28metaG_FD_89700 | JGI IMG/M metagenome (GOLD analysis project Ga0123352, IMG submission 89700) | Labiotermes labralis P1 segment gut microbial communities from Petit-Saut dam, French Guiana - Lab288 P1 | ecosystem: Host-associated > Arthropoda: Insects > Digestive system > Gut ... | reverse complement strand
GGATGAAGTAAACTACATATTTCGGCCTAATGTGGCCATCATCAGGTTTTCATCCGAAAGTATGGTGGTAGTGCTTTACAGGATTGGTATGGGTATGTCACGATGGTGAGATCTCAGCATCTGGGATGTTTGTTATATGCTATTTTTAAGGGGCACAGGGGGGGATGTGTGATGTGCGCTATCACAGATACCCCCCCTGTGCCCCTTAAAAACAGCATATAACAAACATCCCAGATGCTGAGATCTCACCATCGTGACATACCCATACCAAGCCTGTAAAGCACTACCACCATACTTTCGGATGAAAACCTGATGATGTCCACATTAGGCCGAAATATGTAGTTTACTTCATCCTTTATTAAACATCTTTTTAGATATTGTTGTGTTATTGACTGATACCCACACCTGTTGTTTCTCTAGTATCTTCAGGTCTCTTAAAATCTGCACTCCTCTGTAACACTTTCACGCTTCTGTAACGTCTGTAGACGTCTGTAACATCATCTCACCTCTGTAAACATCACAGCCCTCTCTAACTCCAGAACCTTTCTGCTGCTGATCCCAGAAATCTTATTTTATTGTCTTTCTATTCGTTCTCTAAACCTCTTGTCCACACGTTTTTCTAATTTCTTATACAGTTATATTTTAAAGTTAGAGTACATCCTGGGATATGACGCCGTGAGGCTGGTAATTCATTATTTGTCCCCACACGCCTCCCTACAGACCCTTTTTGATTTAACTTAATTAATTTTTCCACCATTCCTGCCTATGTTATATTGCTGTTACAAATTTTATTTCTGTTGTGGATGATTCCTTCGCATCGAACTAATTTCTCTCCTGTGCATCTGCTCTTAACGTATTGGTCACGTTTTAATAATCCGGCGCCCTATTGGTCTGCCTTAGTCCCTGTGATGGTCCTCGTTCCCTATACAACACCACATGTTTTATGATATTCTTACTCTTCTACCCTGTAAAAAGGCGGAAGAAAATTCTGTAGCTATATAACAAACGACATGGCAGCACATTTGAGAAGATAGCAATATTCAAGGACAGTAATAATTTATGCTTATTAGAGCGAAAGTAATTTTCGCATAACACGTAAAATTGTGGGTAGAAGCTGAAGTTAAATGAGTTAATGTTATGCGGGCTGCATAGAAATATCAAATTAGAATGCACGGTATGGCTGTTATACTGGCAGTATTAAATCTTCCGAGAAGCACCGGACCTTTTAATGTTCATACTTTCTAAATGTCATTTGGGTTCTTCCTAATTCGAACACAGACACTAATGCCAATGCTTTATATTACGGCCATATTGGTGGATAGCTAGAGCAGCGGGAAGATAAAGTAATTTATAATTATACCTTAAAATACCAACTAATTGCACACTATTTTAATACACTTTGTAAAACACACGCAAAAATACGTAGGTCTAATCCATTAAAATTTATATTACTCCTACATGTTTCAATCCTAAAGGATCATCATCAGGGAGTAAAATTTCCTATTTATGAAGTTATTGAATATTTCTTATTTTTGTTGATATTATTGGTATGGTGGCGGCATGCATGTAGATGTGTAGGTTATGTCATGTTTGGCTGGTCTGTGCGTCGCCTGTCCTGTGCAGCTATGCGTGTCACGCATAACTGCACAGGACAGGCGACGATAACATAACCTACACATCTACATGCATGCCGCCACCACACCAACAATATCAACAAAAATTAGAAATATTCAATAACTTCATAAATAGGAAATTTTACTCCCTGATGATGATCCTTTAGGATTGAAACATGTAGGAGTGATATAAATTTTAATGGATTAGACCTACGTATTTTTGCGTGTGTTTTACGAAGTGTATTAAAATAGTGTGCAATTAGCTGGTATTTTAAGGTAAAATTGATAATATTGCACGGTAACAAAAATGAAAATAATTTATAATTAGTTTTTGTTATCCTTAATCGTGATATAGTACGTAAAGGTAGTAAAGTTGTCCCTCTGCACGCTGTAAATAGGTAAGTTGGAATGGAGGTCAGATTCGTTCATTGCTTCGGCCCCAGTTAGGGGTTGGTTCCTAGGCCGCTAAACCACACAGAAATATCCTCCGTTCCTCGGTTGGAGACTGAGTGGGTCCCATATTTGGTCTGAAGGCTCTCATGCCGGTCATGGAAACTCGTCTCCTCAGTTTGAACCCCATAGCCTAGCACGTTATTAAATAGCTACGCAAATTTAAATACGAATTTTTGCATTTATATGTCAGCTGCGGAAAACTACGGCAGTATTGAACGCTTTGTACCAAGGACTGCGTTGTTCCACACGAAGTGCTAAAAATCGCATAAGCTTTCCTCTTCCTTTCACTGCACAACAACGACTCTTTAAACTCCAAAAGGAATACACAAGCATACAAACAGGCGCCACTGAGAGACAAGATATAGGGAAGTGGTGGTGAATCCACAGGTCTCCACAAATCAAATATGTACTATTCTAAATGGAGCGTGACAATGGGTCAGCCGATGTGTCGTTCAAAGTGACAGCGTTATTCAACAACACAGCACCGGCTCACCAAGAATAAATTAGTTACTGATTTTAATTCCTTTTAATTTCGTCGCCATAACCAGTTTTAATGTGTAGTTAATATATTTGTATAAATATTAAAACACTGCTTATTGCTTTACAAGTACTAAACACTGACTTTTTGGGTGTTGCATTCGAAGACATAAAAGATTAGTCTATGCCGTGGTTAGCCTCAAACCCGGACACATGGGCTGGGTTCGAGATTTTGATTTCTTGTTAAACCGGTTTTCCTTTCCATCCCCTTGAAACTACTACCTGTTCCTGAGACGGATTCCTTAACGATCACTCTGGTCGCATCCTCGGAACCGCCCACTAGTAAATAGTTGAGAAAATCAAAGTCTTGCAGCCGCAACTATACCACAAAGATTCGAGCACTGTATATGTTCTGAGTTGAAGTATGTTGAGTGCACAAAGTACTTACGTGTTCAAGCATGAACAAAAGCTTGTGAACAAAGTGTTTATGTAGTATGTGTTCCAGGTTGTTTTATTAAATAAGTTGTTATTTTTATGGTGATGTATTACTTGCACCCATACCAAACTTCAACAAGGACCGGTGCAAGACAAAGTACGTTTTACGAACACAGCCTACAACTATGGCATAACTGAACGCACATATAACATGGAAAGCATAAGAATAAAAGATAGCAGATACAGCGCGCTAATTGATTCAACGCGTAAAGCCTCTCTTCCAGAAACTTATATTTAAACAAAGTGCTATGAGGAGATCCAGGTTCCTTCCCAGCGTAGATCACGTGAAGTGTGACAAAACGTGTAGCAACTAACTGGACTGGACCGGTTCTTATCCGTGTACTTCTGTTCCCCCCTGCCAGTATCACTCAAATAATATTCCATATTCTGATCCACCCTGTCAGTATCACCCCACTAATGTTCCATCCTCTCTTCCCCCTTGCCAGTATCACTCCACTAGTGTTCCATATTCTAATCCTCCCTGTAGGTATCAATTCACTAGTGTTCCATATTCCGTTTTCCCCTGTCAGTATCACCTCTAATGATCAATATTTATATTTCGTCCACCTACAATCGACGCTATGTACTCTTTCTAACTGAGAACTTCGCTGAATGAAATGCTGACAAATTAGGTTGGTCTAAAGTGGCCCAAACTATACATACAGAAATTGTCACAATTAAATAGCACATTAAATTTAAAAAGTTGAAAATCTAATTCGTGTAAAGAATAAAATAATTAAATAAAATGACCTACGGTAATTGAAGTGATTCATCAACTGTGGAGAGTATTTTGTCCCTATATAATGAACACAACATTCTTATTTATAAAAATCTTTTCAAGTCATGAGAGTTTAGCATCCCTTTTCGCGATGGTACAGTGAGACACATGATGTATTGTACATGGCACTGCGAGACACATGTTGTATTGTACATGGCACTGCGAGACACATGTATTGTACATGGCAATGTGAGACCCATGTTGTATTGTATATGGCAATGTAAGACACATGTTGTATTGTACACGGTACTGTGCGACACATGTATTGTACATGGCACTTTGATACACATGTTGTATTGTACATGGCAATGTGAAACACGTGTTGTACATGGCACTGTAAGACACATGTATTGTACATGGCACTTTGATACACGTGTTGTATTTTACATGGCACTGTAAGACACATGTTGTATTGTACATGGCAATGTGAAACACGTGTTATGGCACTGTAAGACACATGTATTGTACATGGCACTTTGATACACGTGTTGTATTTTACATGGCACTGTAAGACACATGTTGTATTGTACATGGTACTGTGAGACACATGTATTTTACGTTGCACTGTGAGACACATGGTGTATTGTACATGGCACTGTGAGACACGTGTTGTATTGTACCTGGTACTCTGAGGCACGCTTTATTGTACATGGCACTGTGAGGCATGTATTGTACATGGTACTGTGAGACATGTTGTATTGTACATGGTGCTGTGAGACACATGTATTGTACAAGGTACACACAGCCTCGCTTTTTGAACCTAATTACTGTTCTGTCTTCAGTGGAGACAGGGCGGACTTGCAGTACATTAACACACAATACGGCTTTTCAAACTACAGGAGTTTTGAAACAAGAAAAAATACATTTCTTCACACGTTAAATAATATGTAGGGTGATCTGTTCCATATTGACAATGACTATACTTCCGCCTAATTTGAGGGGACATACATTAAACCATCCAAAATAACATATTATACATATACACATGTACATACACACATACATTCATATGCCTATACATAATAATACATAATTACATATACAAATACGTAAACTCACATACATACACGTTAACACATAATACATACATACACACACATACATACATACATACACACAAACTTACAAACATACATACAGACATGCATGTTAACACATAATACATATACACAAACACACATATATAACACATACACATACATACATACACACATATTAACACATAATACATATATATATATATATATATACATACATACACATTCCACAAGACAGGAATTTTCGATTTCAGAATATCTAAGATCTTTTATCGCTGTTTAAATATTTGACTATAGCTCGAATTTGAATCACAGCAGGGTTACCGAAAATCCTGAAGGAGGCATTTCATGGTTTTCTCATTGTCCGTAATTGCCAGTAAAGCAGCAACCATACTCAAATCCTTACTAATTACGAGTCACAAGTACCGCGGATAGTATATAATCATTACTCTTGTAACATATCCTTAAATAATCTGCTAATGAAGAGCCATGAACAGCGCATCACACAGCTTGCATCAAAAGCGCCAGAAGGCTGAGCAGTAAGTGGGGAGGGGAGGGGAGGGGCGAAGTGAAATGAAATATATTTGTTAATTCCCGCTGAACATTGCAAGCTTCGGCGATCTGACACGCTGCGTAGTATAAGTTCTGGGAGATGTCTCACCTGCTGATAAGAAAATTGTTCTCAGTTCTGAAGGAACGAAAAACAATTTTTATGAATTGTGTAATTCAATTTCTTGCCAGTAATTTTGGGGAATTCCTTCTAGCGTCTTCATAGTCATTCTTTAAAATCGTTTTCGGTATCTTTCTTAACGGTGTGAATAGAACGCTTTTCTGTTAGCGTAAGGTATAAGAACACTTTATAGTTTTGCGTTTATCCATTCTCAATTTATTCAACGACAGTTTCTGTCAGATTTTCGGGCTAAAATGTTGAATTCTTTTAAAATCTGTTTCGTGCTACATGTCTGTCTTAACCTTCTTAAATTTATCACAAAATAAGACTAGTATTTTATGATAAGAACAAGCCACACAGCTCCTATTAAGAAATCTGCTCCAGCTATTTCTCAATTCGTCTGTCGTATATCTAAACTTTCTCTTCAGCACATCGCTACGAAACATCTCTATATATAGTAAGTGCTGTTCCTCTAGTAATGACGAGTGACAGATTAACACTGTACAAAATAACAAATTACGTCAAAATTTGTATCTCTTAATATTTTTTTAGTCATTTGGCTGAAGGTAAAAAAAATTCTGAAACGAACATAGCAAGTAGTCCTTTTTTGGTATTTAAAAGTGTAAATGGAATGTTTAAATTCGTTAGTTCCATGTTACTGTAAAATGGTGGTTGTCATGGGTAGATTCTGATAGAATTTGATGTAGAAATCACAATCAATATAAGTACTTTAAAGACTCTACACAAAGGTACCCAGTTTCGAAAGCAGCTATTAGCAACTTTCAGTGAAAAACAACTCTACTCTCTTTGTAAAGCATCACATACCGCTGTAAGTTCACATTTATTTCCCCTGTTCTGCACTGTTCACAGCTGTTATCGTTACAGAAACAAATCTGATTATTCGACATAACTTTCATCTGCTAAAATACTAAACGTTTTTTGTGAAAGGTCTTTTACGAGCACTTTGCTACGGAGCCAACAAATGCATTGAAAATGCTTTTCCGGAATGTCTGTCTCCATCTCAACACGTAACAACACACGGGTTTTAAACTGCAAGTAAAATCTTCTGGATATCGAAGTGCACAACGAAACAGGAACTGCCTTAGATATTGTTGCATTGTGCGTGATGGCTTGTCACACAGTCACGTGTAGACTACGTATAATATCAAGGTACTAATACGATTGAAGGGTCAGTTTTTAATTAATAAGAGAAGGAAAATTTATTAAACTAATAAAGGTTAAAAATAAATTCACCATAAATTCATACAATCACATAACAAGCGGCGGGTTATGATTTACTGTATAAGTTGTTAGTCGTCCGGCTGGACGCATTTGTTGGTAACAAGTTGGGACAGAGGAAGTTACTGGGTAAAGAAGGAGATCGATAAATTTAGGGCAGTTTCATAACAACAAATCCCCGATAAATTTTCAAAGGGCCTATTAAACACTAGTAAAGGACGGGGTATGAGAAAATGGGCTATATGAAATGTATGTTGTACCTTGGCTAATAGTGACACAGAAATGTAAAGCACAGCTCTTGTTTACATACTTATCATCCGTAGAATGCATCAAATTTATCTCCTGCAATCAGATGCTAATATCCAAAGGGAAGAATTTAAGATTTCAAGCATTATGTTTTCATAAGTGCCACATCAGCACTGTATAACATGAGAACACCGTTTTACTATATTTTCAAAATTTATACTACTTAATTCAGTTTCGGCCAAGATGTATTAAAAAATAGAAGTTTTATAAGATAGATTGCAAGAATCATACATAATTTCTTTTAACTGGTGAAGTTTTTTAGGCGCGTTCGAAAAATTGAGAAAACAACTATTAGCTTCGTCCTGTCTGTCGGTTTGTCTGTCTGTCCGTTTGCTCGCATGAAAAATCTCGGAGCCCAATAAACAGATTGTCGTGACATTTGATATTGGAATATTTTTCGAAAATCTTTCAAGAATTTCAAGTTTAAATAAAATCGGACAAGAATTAAGGGCACTTTACATGAAGGCCAATGTGCATTTATGATCATATCTTGCTGAATTATTCTTACAATGAGAGATTTTTCAGACAATAGTAGTAATAGAGAAAATCAAAACACAATTTTTATGGCCAGCAACTTTTTTTTCGAAAATCGTGCCGTTTATGAGATAATGTGGAAATATGTGGTACAGTCGGACAGGCTATAGATGACAATATAGCTCATGCGCCTTGCATACTGGGTACGTAAAAGGCTATAAACACACACTCAGAAAATATAATACTTACTGCTCTTCCACCGATACAATGGTTGCACGAACGGACTTCAATGTTACGGTACATGTACATTGTCTTTGTTGTTGTAATGAGAACTGGTGCCCGATGATAAATTTATGGGAGAGTTCGAAAGGTGTGCGTGTATGCATACTCAACAGGAGATGTAGTAATAAAGGACAGCTGCGATTACAGCCTATCGTTTTGCTATATCTCAGTAATATGCATAATACTGTGTACCACTGGATGAAAATACTACTGCATTGTACCACTCAACGATACTGCTACCGACACGTTCTACTGAAAGATACTGATACTGTCATGTACCAATGCATGATAATGATACTAACATGTACCAATAAATGATATTCATATTGCCATACACCAAAGAATGAAACTGATACTTACATGTACCATTGAATGATACTGATATCGGCAGTTAACACTGCTTTCAGAAAAGTGATTGAACAATGACGCAACAAGGTGTAGTAGACATGGATTGTGAACGATCCAGACAGTGCTAAATAAGCTGCGGATGAAACCGAATTACAATCTGAGAACACGTAGTGTCATGAAATACGTGTGCGGAATCCACACAGTATGTCACATAATGAAGGTATTGGTTTTCTAACCAACGTGTTGAGGTATGTGAAAGTTACGAGACCCTACATGCAAGCAAGAGCCTTAGTCACAGAGGAAACTTACGTGTACGTGCAACTGCCGTGTTATTACTGTTCTTTAAGAAATGAATCCCTTATAAAAAACCAAGATTTGTGCGACATGATATAATATAGATTGGTAAACACGAATACATAGTTTGAAGGAAATTTCTGACTTCTTCTTCAGCTCTGCTTAAACTATCCTGAAAACGACGGCAGCAAAACCCTACGAAACGTCAGTAACTTCAGATTTTAATAAAACTTGAATTTTTTTGTCAGATTTTCGACGCAAATATCAAATTTCATTAAAATCCGTTCAGTAGAAGATGAATTGTATGCAGCAGGGCGGACGGACAAACGGATAGACATGACGAAGCTAATAGTCTCTTTCCGCAAGTTTGCCAACGTGCCTAAAATTGCTTTCCTAAACCACACTGAGTGATTTTTGTACTGTCGACAGAATGTGTTCTCTGTGAGGCACGAACTGCTTTCATATACGAGTATAATTTAATGTCCGTCTTCAGCGGTTTAATGATGCTATAAAATATTAAGATTGTGTAGCATCAGATGCCCTTTCTGAGAATAATAACGACCACTATTCGGCACGGAGGGTTGAACTATACCGGCTCTACCTTCAAATGCCTCTATCAGTTACAGAAGTATACCTTATAACGTTTAAAAAGAGGCACATACGAACTATCCGTTGATATGGACCCACGATTTGACTGAAGACGCTGCACTAAATCACGAACAATTCCATTATCTGTAGTTGTCTTATGTGTTTGAAAAGAGCTGCTTCACGAATAAAAATCAGAAGCCTTATGACTGGGCAAAGACACCTGGGGGATGTGACCCGTGTGAAAGTATTAATCCAGCATACTCTTGAGGAAACAGACTCAGAGTAAGATCCGGTCTTGTCTGATATTCAAGACGAGTGCTTCCAGAATATGAAGTAGGAGAAAAGTTGTTACGCCACGTAAAGACCAACACATTTACACTGCGTTGGATATTACCAGGGTCTGAGAATTCTGATCATTATATTCACACACTAAAGTGGTATGAAATGCTGGTCCCTATACACACCATGAGGGAATATATGTGTGTGTGTGTGTGTGTGAAGCGGAGGTCATTCTTCGTTTAGGCAATAGATGGAGGTTAATAATTAGCTTCAATCCCCGGCTGCTTTACCCTGGGATAGAGCCCCCCTACTAATTAAATATGAGGCTGGCTAGGCCCCAGAACAAATATGAATAGTTTGGAGAAGAGATAATTTTCTCGCCCCTTCCGGGATTCAAAACCCAGATCATGAACGCCGTACACCAGTCAGTCTACTGACTACGCTATCCTGGCTCGTTTCGACGAAGTATGAAGAATTCAATTAAAAAACGTGAGACTTCAATAATAAAATTACCAGTTGTGAAGTGACTTCTGGGAAATTAATAGATATGAATATGTGTCAATTCCAAAATCCGTGGCTGAGAGACCAAAATTATATTAAGAACTGAGTATAAATTTTCGCTAAACAGTTTCACCCTTAAAGATCAGTGTACGTACCAACGATTACACACTAAGAAACTAAGCATTCTGTCGACAGATTGTTACTCACGTTTTCAGTACGACTAACAAAGTGAATAATCATTACATCCCTAAACTACACAAACCAACTTGGTTTCGTACGTAGTTCAGATGTTTGTGCAATTTAAAGGAACATCTACTCTTTCATGAGGGCAGTCCCTTGGCTGGCTTCACTCTGTAGGGCTCTTAACACAGGTTTCATTTTGCAGGGCCCATCATACAGAGTTTTCACTCTGCAGGGCTCATCACACACATGGGCGGATTCACTCTTCAGGACTAATCATAAACTGATTTCACTAGTGAAGACTCGTCACCATACGCTTTCACTCTTCAGGGCTAATAACACGGTGGTTTTACTCTACGGGGCTCATCGCACATACGGTTTGGCTCTGCAGCACTATCACGCAAAGGACACATTCTGCACGGCTCATCACGCAGCGCTCGTAACACAGTTTGTTCCATGCCTCATCATGCAGTTTCACTCTGCGACGATCATCGCACACGCTGTGTCACTCTGCAGGGCTCATAAAGTGCCCAGGTTAAAAATGTGTTGAACTAAACCCGTGCCGCCCCACATCCTTTAATGGAGCACACGCGGACGGTTTTACTTAACCCTGACTAACGATAAAACAGAACTTGTTTCTTGTCCGGGCAACACCACTGCTGCACTGTTCAGAACACTACAGCCGGTTTCCAGTCAGAACTCACGCTGCTGTACAGAAGTGACTTGTTTAAGTCTCGGTTCGGAGATCGGCTGTCCTCGGGTTATCGGTCATCTTCTCATGCTTTCCACGAAAAACTCGGAATGATATCGCAATAAATTGGAGACGGCTGCATTCGTCTACACTCATTTCGATTAATTTATCAACCTAAAATCGGTAGCATTTTATAACCGAAAAAAATAACGTACAAGTAACGCTTAGTAAACCGATTCCGGTGGCCGTGCGGTCTAAGGTGTGGGTCTGCAGTCGCTTAATTGCTGGGACTCCGGGTTATAATCCCGCTGAGGGCATGGATGTTCGTCTCGTGTGTTTGTAATGTGTTGTGTAGGTAGCGGCCTCTGCGACGAGCTGATCACTCGTTCAGAGGTGTCCTGTTGGGCGTATGTATCTAATTGTGTGTGATCCAGAAACCTGAAGAGTGAGGCGGCCTGGGCCTTATTTGTGTTGCTGCACGACAAAAAAATACGCACGTTTTGACCCTATTTGCCTACTGCCTTCTTCACAATTATTTATTTCTCGTTGCAGTCCATGCTGATTAGCTGTTGTTAATTACATCTAACGTTGGGAAGCCACGGGAATGAAACATGCTGAGGGATGGATGTTTGGCTCTTGTGTTTGTTGTGTGTTGTGTAGGTAGAGGCCTGTGCGATGGTCTGATCACACGTTCAGAGGAGACGTGCCATGTGTGTGTGTGTCCAATTGTGGGTGGTCTAGAAACCTCTATAATGAGGCGGTCTGAGCGCGAATTGGACTATTGTGCTACAGAAAAAAATCCAGCAAACAATGTACAAAGGGTTTCCCGATGTTCAGGACGTGACATCATGTAGTGTTACAAATTTACCTTAAATTTCCAGCAGTCTACGTGATGTCACGTATCAGAGGATGCCAATATTCACAGTTATCGCTGTGAGAAACTTAAATGTCGCATTTAGCTCGTGACTTAAACTCCTTCCCACGCACAAAACTACCGAAACTCCAATAAGATGCGTCTTATTGCTGGAGACAATGAAATGTTACTACCTGATGGTTAAAATCATACAGTGTGGTTAGGCAAGGAAACCCCGTCACTTTACGGGCATTTCCCTTCTCTATTAAATCAGCATTAGTAATAATCAATGACTTAAGGCACCTGAAATTCCAGCAACAAACAACCAGTATCGCACGTAATATTATTGAATCTACAGTATCACTTTGCCGGTAGTTGAATTTACGACCTTTATACCGCCCTGAATGTGCCTCAGGGCTCTGTCATGAGCTCTAAAGGTCAAAGGTTACAATCCCATGATAAACTACACAAACAATAAGTGATATCTACCGCATAGTAATGCAATATTACGAAATAACTAAATCCACGCACTGAAGCTCTTCTTGAGTAGCTTACACAACTCGCCACAGTCAAGAAATTTATTTTACGTGTGACATCCCACCGTACTGTGCAAATAAAGAGAGACGTAGAGGCGGCCAATTGAAATTGTACTTTATAGTGATCTGGTGTGTATAATGGAAAATGTTTCGGCTGCAACTAAAAGCCATGATCAGGCACGATAAAAATGCTTACGTTAAGATCACTTACATACAGCACGATAACATCTCATTGGCATCTCAGTCGTGCAGTGTTGTGTTGGTTGTAAGAGCCGAAAATAGAGCAATGAGCACAATACATATTACGATGTATTCCACGCAATTTTCGGGAATCACGAATTATATTATCGTGTTCACAGGCCCCGCCAACTTTTTTCCTCCTATCCTGAGCCCGATAAATCCAGTCTACGTCATCCGATCCCATTTATTCAAGGTACAATTTAATATAACTTTGCCACTTACGCCAAGGTACTCCAAGTGATTTCGTTCCTTCAAGTTTCCCACCAATACCGTGTACCCATTTCTCTTATTCCCCAAACTTCCAACATACCGCGCCCCGCAACCTCTTCGATTTGATCTCCCTAACATTGTTTGGTGAGAAATATATACTTGCAAATCATGCGGCTCTTCTTTATGCAATTTTTTCCAGTCGCCATTAAATTGCTCCCTCTCAAGCCCAAATATCTTCCTAAGAAACCTAACTTCGAACACCCTCACGCTATTTTATTCCCGCAATGTGACAGGCATTATGCACAATAATGGCAGTGTAAGTTTCATCACTCATATTTATTAGGACTTTCCCCACCATCACAATATCACACAACTTTGCGGAAACTGTTTGCTTTCTCAGGCAAATTAAAACTAACAACAAACCAAGCAGCCATCCATAAATACAAAGAGCATCAGAGAAAATTCGTGAGAAATAACACAAAAATATTTGGGAAACTAATAAATTACGACTTGACCAAACCTAATAAAACATAAAGTAATTATCAGAAACACTAATTATAATAAGAGACACAGGTAAATAACCAAAAGGCCATAAAATTTCCAAAAAATCCCAATCTTATGAACAAAGCAATTTCACTATGTAACTGCTTGCCTGCAAATGGAAACCAAATGAGGGAAATTTCAAAACTAG
>Ga0123352_10012927_pt1 | contig 13235 bp, 7 predicted proteins | sample TergutLab28metaG_FD_89700 | JGI IMG/M metagenome (GOLD analysis project Ga0123352, IMG submission 89700) | Labiotermes labralis P1 segment gut microbial communities from Petit-Saut dam, French Guiana - Lab288 P1 | ecosystem: Host-associated > Arthropoda: Insects > Digestive system > Gut ... | reverse complement strand
CTTTACACTCCAACCCTGTAAAGAAATACCACTATACTTTCGAACGTAAACCTGATGATGGCCACTTAGGCCGAAACATGTAGTTTACTTTTATCATTATTAAACACCTTTAAATATTGTTGTTATAGACTGACCCCACACCTATTGTTTATATTTTTACACTTTAGCTCATATCTGCACGTTATTCGAAAAGAAGGTTATTGAACACAAAATGTGTGTTTAGATATTCTCTACAACTGCAGTCTGTAACATTTCTCATTCTAAGTAGAAATGAGTAAGATATGATTTAAAAAAATGTATATCGGTCTTCATATTCTTGTCAGATTTTAATAATCTTGATTTTTCTATATAGATTTTCGAAAAGTACTCAGAAATGAAATTTCATGAAAATCCGTCCAGTGGGAGCCGAGTTATTCCATGCGGATGGACGGAAGACAGACAGACAGGCATACATGACGAAGCTAACAGTCTGTCTCGCAATTTTGCAAACGCGCCAAACAAAAAGAAGAAAGGTTAGCTGGAATGGTCACATATTGCGTAGCAACTGCCTTTTGTAACACGTTATTGAAGAAAAGACAGAAGTGACGAGAAGACGAGAAAGAAGACGTAAACAGGTGTTGGGCGACCTTAAGGAAAAGACGGGACATTAAAACGATACTGAAAGAAGAAGCACTAGATCGCACTCTCTGAAGAACTTGCTTTGAAATAGGCTATGGTCCTGACGTAATACCGACTGTATGATAACTATGATGATGATGATGATACACATGCGCTACGTTATATCCCTTCACGGTTTGCATACGGAGAACTTAACCTTTACGACACAGAATGCTTCTCCTAAGCAACGGGGTCTGGAAGACGTTTCTTCAACAATTTCACCTTCCCTGGATATCAATCGAGCAAAGGTCAGCTGCCTCGTGTTAACTGCTTAAATGTATCTATCCCGTTATGCCGAATACGAAACTCAACAGCGAGATAGGCTTCTAGCATATCACGTGACGAGTGTATGTGTTTTGAAGCTTCAGCTTATCAGTACAAACTGCGTGACTGTGCACAACTTTTACTTGCTGCCGGAAGTAGGCCCACCTTGTTGTCTCAGAATAGTTTGCTTTGGGGGTGGGAGGGGGGGGGGCCGCTTCGCGCTCTTTTTATTACATCCGTTACTGCCTTATGCAATTCGCGACGTTAAAAATAGACGCTACTATTATGTTTTTAGTTTCGCAGTGCATAACAAACAAGTGACGACTGCACTGTACGTCGCCAAGATATTAGAACATTTTTTTTTGACGTACTGTGGACCGTGCATCGTGATATATTTGCGTAATAAGGACAAACAAGATGCACTTTTCTCTCTTAATTTATTTCTATAATCATCCTCTACATGTTTCGCATAGATTAACAATACATCATCGGAAGGTACTTTACTGTATATGCAGCATTTGGTATTTATCCTGCTGAAAATTTGTATATATCAGTAATTTTACACAATTTTAATATATTTTCAGCAAGAAAAATATCATATACTGCAAATACAGTAAACTACCTCCTGATGATGAATAGTTAATCTATTCGAAACATGTAGAGGCCGATTATTGAAATAAATTAAGAGTGAAAAGTGCATCTTGTAGGCCCTTATTACGCAAATGTGTCAGAACAAAGTGCTTACTGTGGTCGTTGCTCATTTCTAACACTTGGTCAAGAAAATAAAGATTTACTTGACGTAAAAATTGGTATATTAATGTTGCAACACAGCACTGTCGATTCCATGAGAGCGATTTGTAAGTCACTGTGCAGTGTACCTTCAGAGGTTTGTAAGGCGCAGTGTAACCTCAGAGGTTTGTAGGTCACTGCAGAATAACCTCATCTAGTGTTATTAACCTCTGTAGCCGAATTCTCCTCATGAAGCGATCTATAAATAATCGAGAGGTACAGCACTGGATTTTGTGCATAAACTACCGCAAGCAGTATAACCCCTTGTCTTGTCAGCACAACAATATTTCTGTATTTGATCACTAAGATTTCACTACATGTTTCGACCCTATTATTAGTTCATCAGTTCAGGAATATAGGAACAGACCAGAGAGCTATCCAGCTACAGATTCCATAAAGCACAGTCCTTATTGAATAGCCAATATTTTATCAGAGACTGAAGAAATTCAGAATCACCCCCTTCTGGAAAAAGTTCATTACATAGCCCCCTCCCAACGGAAGCAACGTAGCCAGTAGAGTAATTATGCTACGGGATGAACGATCCGGGATTCTAAGCCCGGGAGGGGAAAAATTTTACGCCCAGACCGGCTGTACGGCCTACTCAGTTTCCCATACAATGGAAACCGGTGGCTATTTCCTCCGGTAAAGCAGCCTGGACGTGAGGCTGACCACTTACGTCAGTCTAGCGCCGAGGTCAAGGACGAATGGAATTGTACCTCCACTCCCTTGTATGCCTTCATGGCGTGGACAGGGACAACTTAACTTTCAGCTCTGGTGGTCCCTAACCTACCTGATGAAAGGAGTCCATTTATTATTATTATTATTATTATTATTATTATTATTATTATTTTGCTCCCATCCACGTCCAGGTCTTCTAAGCGGTCTGCTCTCCTTAGGTTCGTCTACTAAAGTTGTGTACGCACTTCTGAACTTTCCCACGCATGCTACACGAACAACCCATCGCCCCTGTTTTGCCAGGACGGAAACTTTCTCCAGGCTTCCCGAGCTTTCTCGTTATCGGTGCAAAGTACTCTACTCGACATTGCTTGCGCTAAAGCCTCACAAATTGCCTCGTCTATTCAGTATTTCTGACTAGTCCTCCATGTCTTCTCATCTATTCCATACGTGCTGTATGTCCCGTCCATCTCTAATCTGAACTGTACAACATCACCGTCCAACTCCGAATTTACTAAAAAGTGACGTGACGTAAGGGAACTGCAACTGGATTAAATTGATGTGGCGCTGTATGAACATATTGGTTCAAAAGTAACTAGGGCTGAACAAGAAGCACGAAGTCACATAGAGAAACCATCCACAGCACTGGAGTTTCTCTTTCCAAATCCGACCTTCAACAAGGGGACAAAGTTTACATCGTAACATCTCTGAGTTGTGAAATCTCGTCCATTTTTCTCAAGAGATGTAACAGGTAAGTGTGGACGGCCTTAGGACCAAACTCAGCTGTGTTTTTATTATACAAATATTAAACGCACGTGGATAATCAAATTCAGACGTGAAGACCGTTCGTTTAATTGCCACCAACGACTAAAAAAATTCGACAATAATAAGATATTTTACAAAAAAATATTGTTGATTGTTGAATGCAGGGTACAAGTTCGGAAATACACACATAGAGTTGTCCCTGTGCAGACCATGAAGGTGTATGTGGGAATGGAAGTATAACTCCATCCTCAACCTCCGCAATGGATGGTGGGTAGTGGTCAGCCCCACGGTCCGGCAGCTTTACCCTTTTTGACAGGAAGCTGGGTGGGCCACAGGGCCGGTTTGGACGTTTATAAGTATAGAGAAATCGCTTACCCCTGACAGAAATCCAATCACTATTTCCTGGTTGCTCAGCCCATGTAGTATGGGACTGTGTATATAGCCCAACTTTTGTGCAATTACATTGATAAATGTAAGAGCTACGGCTAAAGTGCATCGTCCATTAAACGTGTTACATTTTTCCCTATAGCTTTTGTTTGAAACCCTTTACGCCGCAATAGAAAATTTGCAAGTTTCACTCGCAAAGCGAACAGAAATGCACGCAGGTATTCTTGTAAAACGGCCATTACTATTTCCCCTTCCGAATAAAAGTGGATCACAAATTTTAGCTTATCTCTCAAATATCAGGTGGGCCGGGTAGCGCAGTTGGTATAGCGACTGGCTACGGGCTGGACGGTCCAGGGATCGAATCCCGGTGGAGGCGAGATTTTCCGCACCTATCCAGACCGGGCCTGGTGCCCACCCAGCCTCCTGTACAATGGGTACCGGGTCTTTCCCGGGGGTAAAGAGCGGCCGGGGCGTGACGCTGACCCCTCATCCCCTTCTAGTTCCGTGGTCAAAAAAGAGTAGAGCTATACCTCTACTCCCCCTATGGTCCGTACGGCCTGTACAGAGCCTCAGTGCCTGTACAAGGATGCACTTCACCTTTTTACCTTTATCTCAGATATCAGTGTTGAACTAACATCCCTTCAGAGATTCTCCTTTTTTTTTTATTCGGACGGTACCAACGGACGCAGCGTCTTTCGACTGACGTTCCACATGGTTGCAAAAGTGCCCTAAAAACAACTATAATGGGCAGTAGCGCAGAGAGCTCGTTTGGCACCCCGGCCACTTTGTAACAATGACCACCTCTAATAGAAATCATTAACTTAAGAAAAAAAAATCGCAATTATTTACTGAATTTCCTTTTGTTTTGCTCAATAACTGAAAAATTTGTTCAGCCCATAAAATCGATTTTTTCTGTTTAAAAAAATACTCATTTTGCTGTCCCTTGACCCCGCCGGCCAAATCGCAAGGTCCTTGCTTTGTAAAAGCACAAGTAGTTCCTCCACGATTATAGCATTCACTGCTTGAACTTGTAAATTTAATCTACATAACGATGGTACTGCTACGGCCAAGGCCACGGTTCACGTTAACAGCAATCACTCAACAGAGGACGAACGGCGATTCGATGGTCACCGCAGCAACACAGAACAGGCGAACTCTGGCATCTCTACCCATGTTGCCACTGTGTCTATTTATAGGCCTGCTCCATGGGTTCCCTCCCGGCACATGAAGTTAATCATTCACCTCCATTGTTGAGGATAAGAATGAGTGGAGCTATACTTCTACTCCCTCCGTGCGCCTTCACAACGTGGGCAAGGACCTTCTTCTTGTTTATATTCGGTGGAGTATTGACAGGTATGCAGCAGACAATTTGACTCTCTGCTGTGCCATGACGGTATTGCCTTATGTAGCAAGTTGCGCCGGACTTAAGGGTTTCTCCCCCCCCCCCCGTGGAATGTGCAGAGGGGTAGAGGGTGCTGCAGTCCACGTAATGATTCGCAAGAAAACATGACGGACACAAACACAGGGTGGTAGTAGCGTCTACGAAAGAAAATTTCCCTCGTTCCAATTTCAAAACACGTACCTTACATTTAAATATCCACTTTTGGTCCACGCATTAGCGTTTCACCGGTGCGAAACTTACCCACATTCGGAAAGATGTTGAAAAGGTAGCCCATAGATACTGTCAACAGTTTTCTTCTGTTCCCCAAGATCGACACAATGAATGGCTCGTCACTATCAACTTCTTACTTGTTCAGTTCCAGTGTGAATGAATTGCATTACTTCCACAGGCTTTAACGGCTTACCCCTCAAATACAAGGCCACGTACTAACTCCAGTGTCCACTTGCTTGCATCATATTGTTTCCTTCCCAAGGTGAAGTCCGGTACATACGTTAATTTTTCAGTCGTCCATTTTTAGGCTAAGACTGCTACCTCAGCACAGGCAATGACCGCCTCATTCCACAGCATTTCCACTTCATCATTCTGTATCACCTTACTATTCGACAAACACAGATGAGAAAGCGTCGTTAAACAACTAAACGTAATTACAAATTATGTCTTAAAGCTTCCACGACGCCAGAATTCAATAAAATTTCGTGCTAAAAGGTCGTCAGGTGGTCAAAATCACGCGACGTTTCTGAGCCTCCGTCACGACTATCAGGAGACGGAGTCGGTCTCTGCAACTTCTGTCGCGGCAGCGAGCCCGAGATTTTATTCAGTCACAAACTACTTGCACTTCCCAAACAAGGCGAATTTTTATTTATTTATATATTTAGGATCCTCAAAATAAATATCTATCATTGCTCTAGACATCATCTGATTGACATTTTTGACATGGGTAGAACGGAATAGTAAATGGGTTCGAGTCCTTTCGGTCTCGATGCAAGTAGGCCTTATTGACAGGCCCCTTGTGTCACTTAATCTAATGGACATGAACTGTGTTCTCTGTGAGGAAAGAACTGACTTTTATGTGAAGTGAAGATTAATTTTAGCCTTAAAATGGGGGGTTTTTTTTACGTGTAGAAATAACCTTTTGCTCTAGCCTCCGAAACTTCATCATGTAATTACAGATGATGTGGAGCGCAAATTGTTCTGTTCCTCTCAATGCATTTTGCTCGGTCATCCTCTTGAGACCAAATGTCTTTCAGCTCGTTATCCTGACACATCTTTTGTGTTTCTATTTTAGAGCAGGAATGGTGAACGTTTACTCTGCCGGGTGCCAGATTTACATCAAAAGCTACTTACTACTGGCCCAGCACCTCCTGGCCAGCTAAGGAGTTGATTTGGATTCTTTAGCTCGTCTATGGTGCTGATAGCAACACACAATGCATGCGTTTCGTTTGGGAGACAATTCGTTCACACAAACCATACCCATGTCACGGTTCACGGTTACTTACTCCATGGAGCACAGTCCTTTCTGAGAAGCTAACAGGTTTTCAGCTAGTCAAGAAATTCCCCGCGTTGTATGGAACCCGAAGGTTCATTACCACATTCACAAATGCCCGCCACCTGTCCCTATCCTCAGCCAGCTCGATCCAGTCCATACCCCCACATCCCACTTCCTGAATATCCATCTTAATATTATCCTCCAAATCTAAGCCTGGGTCTCCAAAGTGGTCTCTTTCCCTCAGGTTTCCCCACCAAACCCTGTATACGCCTCTCCTCTCCCCCATACGCGCTACACGCCCCGCCCATCTCACTCTTCTCGACTTTATTACCCAAACAATATTGGGTGAGAAGCACAGATCATTAAGCTCATCATTATGTAGTTCTCTCCACTCCCCTGTCACCTCGTCCAACTTAGGCCCAAATATTCTCCCCAACACCCTATTCTCAAACACCCTCAGCCTACTTTTCTCCCTCAATGTAAGCGACCAAGTTTCACACCCATACAAAACAAGAGGCAGAATTATAGTTCTGTATATCTTAAACTTTAAATTTTTGAACAGCAAATTGGAAGACAATAGATTCTGCACCGAATAATAGCAAGCATTCCCTGACTTCAATCTGCTCTTAATTTCTTCCTGAATAGAATTTTGATTTGTTAAGGTTGTTCGCAAATATTTGAACTCTTCCGCCCTTTCAAAGGAACTATTATAAATCTTTATTGTGACTTCGTCTTGCACTCTGATCTCGAGACATGACCATGTACTTAGTTTTATCAGCATTTACTTATAGTCCAATCTCCTTACTAGCAACTACCAAAGCTTTTGCGTTTTCCTTTATAGTATGTACGCCTTTTCCCAATATATTAACATCATCAGCACAAACCAGAAGCTGATGTGTACCATTTAATTTCAAGCCATCCTGGTTTACCTGAACCCTCCTAATGGCATAGTCTTAAGCAAAGCAGAACAACAAAGATAAAGCGACGTTATGATTTTTTCTACGAGTAACCGTCTGTGTTCGGTGTGGACATGAAATATTTATCGTCCACAATTAAATCTGGTTGCGTAAACCAACGAATTATCGATGTTTCAAAATGTTCATACGGACAACAACAGTTGCCAGCTGATATCTCAGTTGCTGATAGCGATTCCCCATCCCCGACTTACAGCCAAATCCATTCACAGCAGAGGGGTGTCCTACTTTTTGTGGGTAAAATGCCACAACCGTTATTGTCGTCAGGTTCGCGGATCTAAAGTATAAAAATGACGATAAGCACTCAACCTAACGGCCAAAATTATTGTACATTAATGTTTATAGTGTCTACGCGTGCAGGTATGCACACATTTTCTAACAACTCTATAAGCCATCTCGAAGTTCTAGGCGTCAAAAGGGTGACATGAACCAAGTTCCGTAGTAAGGATCCACAAACACTAGGCGCCACCGTAAAAAAAAAATATAGTCGCCACGGCGGCCTGGCGCCCGGGATTTGTGCATCCCTACCAGGCAGCAGGTTGGGCACCCCCGATTTCTAGGTCCTAAAGTCTCTGAGTCTTTGGCTGTCCTTTAGGACAGCCAGAGACTCAGATTATATAGCATGAGACGGCAGGATGGTTCATGATGATGAAATGAACAGGATTTAGAAGGCCACAATCACGGCCTAAACGAGGTATTATACAGGCACATCTAGAGACTGAAGAAAACGAACAAAATTTAGGCGCTGACCCGGCCGAGATACAAACTACGCATCTGCTGAATACAAGTCCAGACGGTTACCATTGCATTCAATCACTACTATTAAGCAGCAAGTAATACTACATGTATACTTTACGAGTTAACGGTTTTAGATGCCTACACCGAAAGTCAAGTACTCCCCTCTCGCTGTCGGCTGATGCTGGCCGGTGAGGACTGCGTAAAGACGCCCGCAGTACTTGGTCAATGTCACATAATCAGTCTATTATAGATTCCAAGTGCCTCAATTTATTGTTTGAGTGGCTGCGCAAGACGAGGTTACTGGCCGATCTGAGACGACTGCAGTGTCCACGTGCTCTACATACAGTCCATGTTCAATGGGGGTGGTGGGGGGTGAATGGTAATGAAAACTGCTGTTTAACCGCATTGCAATTTTGACTAATTTACACAACCTTCCCTCCACTGTCTAACAGTAAGACAGCCGACCTACTAACCGCTACTCATTTTCTGAAATTGCTGATCGTTCCGAATGAATACCAAACTGATAACTTTCCAAGAGTTCACCCGGTGTTTATTTACATTTTTGAATTGTTCACAAATTTTTCAGTCCTAAAGGAATAAAAATTGTAAGCTTTTAAGATCACCGTGCCGCCTGTGTTTATGTGTCTGATACTCGTATATGGTGCCCGAGTAACATAAAATATGCAACTTTCATTACGGTCATTTTGTTTTTAAAACATAAACGAACAAAATGGCTGCCGTACGAAGATGTTCCTTTACCTTCAAGTCTTAACGATTACAATTAATGAACCATTTGAACTAGGTGTGTGAAATTTGGTAGGAAGATATAGAATAAACAAAGCTACACTCACGTTTGTAACACTGCATATTAACTGTCATATATAACCACTAACTTACTTCATGTACTGAAGTTTATGTACATTCGAAATTTTCACAACCATTGTTAACACCAAGATTTATGTTAAGCAGGAAGGAAGGAAGGAATTACTTCAGCTGACCGACCCCTCCGATCTATAAGGAGATTAGCCCCCACTTCCGGATAAGATATTGATACCTTGTGTGTCAAAGGGATAAACAAGTGTGAAGCTGCGATGTCACTATGACGCGAGCGTCCGAATGCAAGATCGGACAGTAATAACATTTCGACCAACAGCTTCACACGACCACACCCAACACTCCCCTATGTGACGCACATTTCCCACACGACACCTCTCGAATTTCCTATATAAAGTAATGTATTTGTATCACCACCGGACATTCCGGTAAACTCTCCTCTGGTACACTTCAGAACTCATCTGCTATAACTTTGAAACAGTTTCATCAAAATATACCCTACTACTGTGCTAACCTGTACAAGTGGACTTGGAAGTAATTCCTTAAGTGTCCTAACGGACCCATCAATCAGACTCCGCTCGGTCCACAATAAGATCCTACCTTCAGCTCCCGGGATACAACAGAACACGAACATTGCGCAGGCGTGGGAATCGAAGGTCGGGTCCGCTGAAGTTCACTAAAACTAAAACTAAACTGAACTAAACTTCATGGAACAGAGTCCTTCTTGAGCACCTCAAAGGTCCTCAGCTACATGAAATTCCCCGCATTTTATGGAACCCGAAGGTTCATCACCGCGTTCACCAGCACCCGCCACCTGTCCCTATACACAGCCAACCCAATTCACTCCATCCCACTTCTTGAAGAACCATTTTAATATTATCCTCCCATCTAGACCGCTTCAGTTACCACAGACAAAATATGTGCTCAAGTAGGCCCAATGTTTTTTTTCGCAAAAATAAAATGACAGTATAAGCGACACATGTAAACCAACAGAATGACAGCAAAAGAAATAGGTCTTGCTAATATATCCGTGAAATATGAAAGCGGAATCTGTAAGTACTGCGCAGTATCTGTTGTTTCAACGAGCATACCAGATCAGCACACACCTTTTCACAACAGGAGTGAAATTCAAACCAAAAACCTCTAACAACTTCCGACGTTATATTCTTCAAGGAACTGGGCACGCTTTAACAGCAAGTGACGGAAAAATTAAACCCAAGGCCCCGACGCTGGATATGTGTCACACAGCTGAACGGTTAACTTCACTATCCGTGGGGGCTCAGAAACAAGTCCGGCGGTACGACTAGCCGTTCGACTCCAAGCAAAAACAAAGAAACATCTGTACAAGCAGATAAAACTGAAAATAATGAAAGAAAAAGACGAAATGCACATAAAAAACGCCCGACTTGTTTAACGGTGACATGCGGAACCTCTTTTGAGTACGACTGTAATTACAACAATGTAACACAGTACGTAAATTTTTAAACGAGGCAAAAAAAAATAGATTGTATATTTGTAACTTCTCTGAAGATATCAAGTGACAAGTGTTGTATTTCACATGTATTCTGCAGATAAAATTACGCTAATGTACAAAATTTAAAAAATAAACACAGTTTGTGAATAGCGACACGCACGGGGTGACTCTGGCTTCTAAAATAACTTCCGAAAAGTGCTAATGCTTATTACGTGTACGTAATAACTGTGTGTGAATTGTGCGCGGTATAATTAACAGCGTTATAGAGGGCTCATGACGGGGTAGAAACGGAGTGGCAGTGAAGGACCGGGCGAACTGATACACAGCACAATACCGTGGCCGGTTTCATCTGCAAGCCTTTCTGAACACAACGGCGACTGTGCGCACCATGAAAGCGTATGGGAGAGTGGAGGTACGGCTTCACCGATTCTAAACCTCGGCACCGTATGGAGGTGAGAGGTCAGCTTCACTCGACGGTCGCCTTAGCACCAACGAAATGCCGATGAATAGGAGGCTGGCCGGTGGCAGCACAGCCACTCTTAACATTTTGTAAGCAGGTAAAAATCTCTTTCTCCTGCCGCGAATTGAACCACGATCCGCCAGTCAAGATCACAGTCTAAACAGTACGCTAACCGGGCTCCGAGGGCGTAGCGCCAAGACGAAATACCGCGCGCGCGCCTGTCCAGTTTGCAGTTCATCGCTCTACTGATGGAATAATTACTTGATATTAATTGTGTTACAGTAGCCAATGTGGAACGGGAATTGGATTATATTACATTGTTGTGTGCTACGTGGTTAGACGTTTCGGAGAAACCTGATGTCTCCACCTTCAATTCTTCAGCCAAGACTGGCCACAGTCCGCGAAACAATACTGTGCATCACGTTCTGTGTCGTACAGTCTGCATGCACTGCCCACCTTTCCTTTGCTGCCTTGCACAAACCACCCGTTAACTAACTTCACGAAGCACAGCCTAAGGTACACACTAAATAGCAAGCTGGGTTGGCTCCCATGGGCCAGTCTCGACGTTTTGGAGAAAAGAAAAAGCTCTTGTTCCTAGTGGGATTGAAACCACGGACCGTCCGGCCCATAGCCTAGTTGGCACACCGCCCTTCCCCCTCCACCGAAAAGACACATATATAAAGCAGCATTACTTCTTAAAGAAGCTGTACAATTCATCGTAACCTAATACCAATATGAAGAGAATAAATACAACTAGATATTTCAGTATATTAATATTATGTATTATACTCAAATACAAAATGTAATTAAAATCTGTCCAGTGGCAGCCGAGATGTTTGACGACGGACAGGCAGACAGACAGACATGACGAAGCTAACAGTCGCTTCTCGTAATTCTGCGAACGCACCTAAAAACACTCGGTGACACTTCGCCCAATCACGTGCGTCTAAGTTTCCCGCGGTTGCAAAATGTTGCGCGCCGCAAACACAGGCCTATAAATCGCGAGTTTGATGCTACACGAACAAAACCAACTGCCCAACCCTGGCTGCAGTCACACAGTTGATACGGATTCACAGAATTTAACGATCAGACGTAGTAATTGGGTTACATCAGCCATATCTAGTAGCTGCAAACATGCTCGCTAAGCATCCTATCACGTAAGTCCCTCAACGTAGTTCCTGAAGACCTGCGACCGTGGCTAATGTGATAGGCACATGGAAGGTGCATACCGGCAGACATCTGGCGTGAAGTTGCTAACTAGAGTACGACACCCACCAGCAACGCACGTTCAAGAAACGAAGGGGGCAGGAGACACTAAACACACACACATAACGCGCATCGTGAGGCCTGCGTGTCATATATTATTAGATGTTTAAATCGAAAGTGAAAGTGGTTCTGGAAGCAGTATGACAGGAGATGCACATTGCGTACGTTCTGAGTATTCTAGAGTGGTCCGTCAGGCGGCTGTTTGTGGAACGGCTGCTTGACTTGATTAAAATAATTTACAACATGGAAAACAGATTGCAGAGGGAGTCAAGGGAAGACAAACGTCAGTTAATGGGATTTGGAGTACACTGCTCAGTGCAATAAGGAAGAATCATCATGTATAAACTAAAAGAATGTTGGACAAGTTTAAACAGCGCATTCAATTATATCTAACTCTCCCGCTTCAACAAAAGCTAACATTCTTAACTCATGTGAGAAATAAAATATGCACGAAAGATTTCCATTGCGAATGTCACCCAAATATTGAAAGCTAGAACAGCATAAATGCCTGTCCCAGTGGCCGCGCGGTCTAAGGCTTCGGTCTGCGGCCGCTCGCCTGCTGAGATTGTGGGTTTGAATCCCACCGGAGACATGGATGTCTGTCTGTTGGGTTATGTGTTGTCAGGTAGAGGTCTCTGCGACGGGCTGATCACTCTTCCAGAGCGGACCTACTGACTGTGGTGCGTTGTTGTGTGATCTAGAAACCTCGTGAATGTGGAGGCTCTGCTCCACTGTGCGCTTTTGCGCCAAAAACAAACAGAAGAGCATCAATGGTGCTATTTTTCGTACAAGGTCTCGTGTCTGCGCCACACAGTACGTGGTATCAAAGTAATAAGTCTCGTGTCTGCGCCACAGAGTGCGTGGTATCATTGTAAGAAGTCTCGTGTCTGCGCCACACAGTGCGTGGTATCATCGTAAGAAGTCTCGTGTCTGCGCCACACAGTACGTGGTATCAAAGTAAGAAGTCTCGTGTCTGCGCCACACAGTACGTGGTATCATCGTAAGAAGTCTCGTGTCTGCGCCACACAGTACGTGGTATCATCGTAAGAAGTCTCGTGTCTGCG
>Ga0123352_10012926_pt1 | contig 13236 bp, 12 predicted proteins | sample TergutLab28metaG_FD_89700 | JGI IMG/M metagenome (GOLD analysis project Ga0123352, IMG submission 89700) | Labiotermes labralis P1 segment gut microbial communities from Petit-Saut dam, French Guiana - Lab288 P1 | ecosystem: Host-associated > Arthropoda: Insects > Digestive system > Gut ... | reverse complement strand
AATTCACAGGAATTTTACAGGCTATAACTACAAGGAACTTTCTGCAAAATATGGTTATTGTCAAAGACACATTCGTCAAATCTTATCTGTAAAATAGGCATAACAAAACAATCAAGAAGGGAAGATTTATATGCAAAGAGAAACTTTATTACAAATTGGATTATCAGAAGAACAGGCAAATAACGTACTCGAACTCCACGCCGGAGCATTAAAAGAGTATGTTCCAAGAGATGCCTTTAATGAAGCTATGGCACAAAACAAAGCGGAGGCAGAACGTGCCGCCAAAGAATTATCCGCCCACAAAATAGATACCGCCATTACCCTCCATTTATCAAACGCAGGGGTCAAAAGCCCCAAATTGATGAAACAGCTTTTAGACTTATCAAAAATCAGCATGGAGGGCGAAACCCTCACGGGCATACAAGAACAGCTGGGAGAACTAAGAGAAACCGACGCATATCTATTTCACTCCGACCGCGACCGATTATCAGGACGCGAACCTATGAGCGGGAGCGGAGGAGGTTCATCAAATGAATTAAGGAACAATCCTTTCAAAAAAGAAACTTTAAATCTAACAGAGCAAAGCAAACTGATGAGGGAGAACCCCGAACTTGCAAAGCGACTACAAGCCGCCGCAGGCGCACAATAATAACACGTATTATATGCCGGAGGTTGATTATGAACACTACAACAAATATCACAAGAAAACAAATGCTTAGAGGGAAAGTCCTCATACTTTGCTACGAATTAAAAGAGGTTGGGGCTGGCGTTCCCTTAATCAGCATGGTACTGAATAAGCAAAACACAATATGCACAGAAAAAGAGATTGCAGATGCTTGTTATTATCTGCAAGGCAAGAAAATGATTGATTTTAAGTCGTTCTGTAACAAAAAAGCCGATATAAAGCGTGATATTGCGTTCATTACTTCTGATGTCATTTACGTATTGGAAGGCACGGTAGTCGCTGATGGGATAATGTTGGGGTGATGATATGGCTAATAAACGAGGACACGGAAAAATAAATAAACTACCGGAGGTTTTACGCCGCGAAGTCGATAACAGGCTAATTGAGGGGCATACATACGCTCAAATAGCAGAATATCTAAAAGGTATGGGACAGGAAATACACCCTATGAGCGTTGGACGATATGGCAAGCCCTTCTTACAACGCTTTGAATCCGTAAGAACGGCGAGGTTAGCCGCCAAAGCACTTGCCGAGGATAATGTTGACCGTCCTACAACGGAACTACATGAAGCAAACAATGCCCTTATCAGTCAAATCCTTATGGAAACCCTTATTTCAGACGATGTAGACCCAGCCGAGAAGATAAAGGCGGCTAATTCAATAGCACAGTTGCAAAGCGCACAGATACGCAATGAGAAACTGAAAATAGATGCAAGAAAAGTCGCTGGTATTGTACAATCTGTTTGCAATGCTTTTAAAGAAAAATTTTTTGACGAAATACACGAATACCACCCGGAAATTGCCGCAAAACTCATAGAAATCGCTGATAAAATCGTCGAACGAGAGAGCCAAATAAGCGGATTATAGATAAAAAGCCTGCTTTTCACATGTGAAACAGGCTTTTCTATTGGAAATCAGCGGTAAATTTACACCCAACAAACACAAAACAACGGCGTATAACGGGAATTAACGGTGTTTTACTAGCGTTTTATATGCGGGTAATAGCTTGAAAGTGGCGTATTATCTACGGGCTTACAGGCGAAGAAAAAAATGAGTATGTTCAAGACGTTTAAGATATCTGTTTTTAATAAAATAATCGTAAACAGTATGGAGATTCCTGTGGTATGCATCATTGACGACCATCTCGTTGTAAACAGCGAGTGCTGTGATTTACGTACTATTAAAGAAAGATATATCCCGGAAACTAAGCAGCTTACCCCATCTGTTGTGGATTGCATTTCAAATGCCGAGTCTATTTTGGCTATGCATTATGGTAAACGTGGCTTAGATTCAACAGCAGATTTCGTAACAGAGCGCAACACATTGTATGATTTTATCACTGTGGACTGCTCCGACGGAAATGATTCCGAACCCGACGTAAAGCGGATTAAAGAATTGCTGTGCTTTGACGGTTTATATTTACCGCTGTCTAAGTTGGAAGCTATCGGCTATGTACCTCACAGCGAAGCGGAGATTGCAGAAATAGCGGGCATTAAATATGTACGTTACCGTGCCGCCATGCAGAGTGCATCCGAAAACAGGCAGTGCAAGTTGACGATGACAACCTATGGTTGGGAAGGCTTTGCAAAGACCATCAGCGGCGATGCCCGATATCTGCATGAGCCGACACAAACGGCTCAAAAGGCTATCGCCCGGCAAGGTTTGGGTAAGACTAACGGTAATATAGTGAAAGATTTTAATTTTACTTTTGCCGTTGTGCCGGATTTAGAAACCGATATTACGTTTTCTGCTCGCTGTTACAGCGATGCAAAAAATGAAATAACAGCGGAAACCATAAGCGTGAAAAAGGTTGCTACGGACGGATGCGGTTTCATTACACCATCTAAAGCACGAGCACTTGCGGATAGGTTGGAATTATCTTATCTGCCTTCCGCTTTTCAGGTGCGTTATGGGCAGATAAAGGGCATTCTTTTGGTGTTCGACTTCCAAAAATACAGCAGCGGTGTTATCAAAGAAGATATCCTGTTCACTGAATCCATGAAGAAGTCTGATTTTGACACCGACAAAGCGCAATTCCTTGTGGCAAACGTGAGCAAACCGCCGCGCAGCTACTGTGAATGGAATTATCAAATGTTGACCACGCTAAACAATTGCTTGACGTTTGATGATATATCCCCATATGTTGAAAATATCAAAGAGCATATGGAGAAAGCATTATCCAGCCCGGAAGCCGCTCTTAAATTCCTTGGCATCTTATCCGATATCTCCAGTTTGGACGGTGACGATGATAGCGACGACAACGGCTATAATTGCGTGGACAAAGTATCTGCTGTGATACAAGCCAATCCGCAGCTTGCGATGAACATTCGCTGGGTTAAGCAAAGCATCAAAAGGAAAATAGACCTTGTTTCCAAGAAAATGCTGTTTGGGAAAATTCCAATGCCGCAGTCAAGTGTCAGTATAATGGCTCCCGACCCGTTGGCGTTTTTCAATAGGTTGCGCCTAATCGGTAGCGGTAACTACAGTTTTACCGATGGAAAATGGATTGTGCCTGTACACAGGCAGGCTAAAGAACTCGCGGCGCATGAATTCCGTTACGGCGATTATGAAGGTGAATTGTTAGCATCCCGAAACCCGTTGACACATCATGCTCAAATCCGCAAACTTCAATGCGTAGACCACAAAGGCAGTGCGTATTGGTACAAGCACTTGTGGCAAGTAATTATTTTCAATGCTCACGACGAAACGGTGCTTGGAATGGGCGGTGCCGACCACGATGGGGATATGTGTATTCTTACGAAGTTGTTCACGGACTTATTCCGTCAGGCGGACTATATTATTTACAATGCCAACGACACCGGCGATAAAGCCGCCAAGGTGGTTTTGACGGAGGAAGTTGTACAACACGGGATTCTCGCAAATCTACAACAAAATATGCTCGGTATTATTTGCAATATCAATACCCGATGCGTGGAGCTAATTAACGACCCGGCAGCGTTACGAAAGTTTGTGATGCTGGCCGGATATTCAGATGGCGGTAGTTTTGGAATCAAAGAAACTCCACAAATGCCGTATAAGCCAAAATTTAAAGATGAGCAAACGGCCATAACCTATTTAGAGAAGTTGAATCATCAACTCACTACTTTATCGGAGTTGGAGGTTGACAGACCTAAGACCGGTTATATCAACCGTTTTTGTGCGAACCAACAGGAGTACGCACTACCATTTGCGCCCTATTGGTTTGTTAATATCAAGCAGCAACTTGAAAAATACCAAAATCGCCCCGCTGAGTCTAATTATCAAAATAGGCTCGGTGAGCCTGTACGAACGTTAACCAAGAGCTACAATGATGGAAGGTTAGTCAAAATAATAACCGATACCCTCAAGCCCGGACGCAGCGGTAAGCAACGCTGGGTTCAACGCACCATCGAAATGATGAGCGATGGCAATACCATCATGGCTACTATTCAACGTTTCGTTCAGGAACAGATTTTAGATATGGAAATTGACGCGGATAGCTGTTTCTCAATAGTCGAGTCACTGAAAAACTCCACAATCTTGGATATAGCCGAGGCAGAGCGCGTAATGCAGGATGTTCGTGCGGTATTTGAACTTTACTGTCATGACATTGCCGGAAATATCCGCGCCATGAAAAACGGAGCTATCAATCAGGACGATTTTAACAATGCTCTGGAAAATATCATTGGCGTTTGCGATGAACGGCTAAGGACTATATCAACAGACCGCGCCGCGCTTGCTTATGCAGCGTATATGCTATCTATTGAAAATGGTTACGGCTCTCAAAGTTTCCCGTTCTTAACCGTGCTTGATGGTATGGTTGCATTGCTGGACGATGTGAAAACGGCGGATTATTACGAGATTAATTTATGCCGTGAAATCCCTCGTTATCTGTCACCTCTGCTTAACGAAGCAAGTCACATCATCGTCTACAATCGCAGGTTCAGGCTTCCCGAGAACGTAGACCCAAGTAAAACATATTTTGGCGATGTAGCTTTATCAAACGGAAGTTATGAACTATACCGAGACTTAAAAGGCCGCGTATCTTTAATAATTCCCAAAGCCCCGCCAAAGGACAGACTCAATATCGTTCCTTTCAATGAAAGTGCCGAATTTAGCCTAAAGGTAAGCTATAAGGCTTCGTAGTTAATGCCAGAGCATCAAAACGGTGAGTATGTGACCGGGCTTATGGCTATCAACACAGTTACATTCAGAGAAACCACCATGACCGGCAATACACAATACTGTGTTTATGCCGGTGATACATGGGTTGGTAGTGTCTTTGACGACCAAACAAACGGTTGGGTGTTGCGGAAGGAAATTGCGAGGACGTTGATGGGCAAAGAATATGTTTTGCTAAACGTACCGCGTACCGGCGTTAAAACAAACACCAATTCCTTCACAACCGGAACCGGCAAGGCTCGCACGGCTCAAATATTATCATTTCAGGCAAAGCCTGTGGAGGAACGAATACCGATTACAGTGTCGCTACCGGCATCTGTTGCGGTATAACATTTTATAGAGCAGTACCGTTATAAGCCCTCAAACAAGTGCGTTGCACTTTGTTTTGGGGCTTATTTGGTTTACAGGAAAAATAAAATGAAACGGGGTATTGGTATGCAGAGGATAACGCAAAAAATCGTAGACGCGCGCGAACTTGCCGAGAAAATTTGCGCCATTCAAAACACCTGTGACGAGATATCGTTTTCTACTTGCTTTGACTTTGACGAAGATGGTGTTGTTTTAGAAAGTAGTACCGGCGATTGGTGGGGCGCGAAATTTATGGGAGCGTTCGACGGGACATTTTTATTGTTTGGTGCTTTCGGGGGTAGAAGTTGGTATGCATACGACACGGATTTCAACATGACAACCGAAGAAATTCAAGTTGTTATCGAAGAAATGTTCAATCGCATTTCCGCCGAAAAAGTCTGTGTTGAGGAGGCGAAGCGGGAATGAAGAATAAATTTAAGACCCAAAAAATTTATCCGGACGAATACAACGAGTTAAATCAAGACTTAACCTTCGAATATGGCGGGTATCATTTCACGCCTTATATGATACTAACCGGAAAAGCCAACGAATGGATAACAAAGGCTCACTCATTTAATTACAAATCATACATCTTTCCTGATGATAAATTTTCACATTCGGATTTTTATGCCGCTTCACCTATAAAAGAATGCGACCTTTTCAAATGCGTTGAAAACGGATGTATTTATATTCCGGTCTACAATCTGTTTGAGTATACGGGTGAATTTATAGGGATTGATCCGATTTTCAAAGTGCATTGAATTAGAAGTCGAGGATTTAATTAAACGCTAGTTAAGCCACAAGGAAAACGCCTCCATTCAAAACGATGGGGGCGTGATTTATTTATCGGCTTCCAGCCGGAAAGGAAACGGGTTTTGTGCCAAAAATAATTAAATGTGAAATCATGACAACTTGGGATTTCGAACACTGCAATGAATGTAAGAGGTTTAGGGTGCAACGCGGGAAAGGGCTGAACAATTGGAGATGCATTCTAAACAAAGATACGGCAGCAGAACGACGTAATTTTGGCGAAATATGGGCTACCTATTTTCTCAGCAACAGAGGGGTCAATATAACCATACCCAAAGTTGAAATTATCTATGTCGGCAAGCGAAAAAAGAAAAAATGAAGGAGGTTAGAATGAAAATTCCTCAAAATATTTTAGAAATTTTGGAAAAATGCAGGATTGATGGCAATATACTTTATCTCCCACCGGGGCAGCTTAACCGCAAGGATTATGAAGCGGCTAATGAATGTCTTGTAAAGATAGGCGGCAAATGGAACCGCAGAGAACAAGGTCACGTTTTCGACCATGACCCTACCGAGGCCTTTAGCGACTTGCTTTTAACCGGAGAGACAACGGATATGAAAAAAATCTTTCAATTCTTTCCGACACCCCGCGCTGTTGCCGAGCAGATGTGCGATTTAGCCGAACTAACAGAGAACAGCAAAGTTTTGGAGCCTTCTGTTGGCAAAGGCGGAATAGCCGATGTTGTTTGGGAACAAGGCGTTTCTTCTCTGTTGGGCGTAGAACTGAATCAAGAAATGAAAAAATATCTTGATGATAAGCCCTATACTACAATGGTTGGCGTAGATTTTCTTGAGTTTGCAAAGAAAGTTAAAAATAGCGAGGAAAAACAGCGTTTTACGCATATCATAATGAACCCGCCATTCTCCAAGCAACAGGAAATTGAACACATCAGAGCCGCGTTTGAATTGCTTGCCCCCGGAGGCATATTGGTGTCGGTGGTCAGCACTTCTCCATTTTGGCGGACAGATGCGAAATCACAAAGATTCCGTGACTGGCTTCATTCCGAGGATTCTTTTGAATACATCGAGGAAATCGACTTGCCGGAAGGTACATTCAAGGAAAGCGGCACTATGATTCCTACAAAAATAATTAAACTCCGGCGCGAAGGTATTTTAGATGAGAGAGCAATTACAGCTATTGCACCCGAAATCTTAAACAGTGTATCTATTGCTGATAATAACCGACTTCACAAGAAAGCGGTTCCATCACCTGCGACAAAACTGATGAAGGTTAGTTATTATGACTCAAAATCAGAAATCAGGCTCGAATGTTATTCAGATACAGTAGTCATTGAGCAAGACGGTAAGCTTTCCTATATAGCCGCCATAAGGCTTGGAGGCTATCCCGAATCTGTTAAGGGCATGTCGGATGCTATTTTTGGCGGCGGGACAGTGACGATTGAAGTTAACGGAGCAGATTGGACACTCTTCAGCAGGGTAAAACAATATCATCGTGAAAACAGCCACGACGGGCATTATGCCGAAGCTGTACTACGTATAAAAGATGAAGAACAGCGGCAAACAGATACCGGCAATGATAATAACGGAGAAGAAACAGGCAAGAAACCTCCCTCCGATGCTCCCCGCAAATGCTATATGTTCTGTGGCTGCAATGACAATATGCATCTCTATGAAGAGGTTGACAAAAAAACATCCGTTCCTTTAATTCTCGAATTTCAGGAGTATGTTTTATCAGAGCTACAAAACAGAGGCATTTTAAAGCCTCTCCAAGTAATTTCAACCCAAGAAAAATTTGACGCATGGGTTCTGCAAATGGCATTTGGAGAGAAAAACATCATTGATGTTGTTAATGACGGACTGCGTTCCGGCAAAATTTCAATTCCCGGTGCTACCTCCAATGAATTTCCCGCTGTTCATGGGGTTACACAGTATCTGAATAAATTTGGAGTTCAGATAGCGGAGCGTATTAAAGGGCAGTTTAATCCCCTGTTTGACCCCGCAACCGAGGCTCTTTCACCGGAAGTATTGTCGGTCAATGATTATATTAAAGAAAACGCGGGATACAACCTGTACGACGCACAGCTTGCGGTGGCCGAAACCCTTAAAAGGCGTTTGCAGCGCGGGAAAGCTGCGTTTTGCATTGCGGAATGCGGCTCGGGTAAAACCAAAATTGGCACAACCGCGTTACACGCCTACCAACAGCGATTGCATTATCAATCAAATAATCCTGATTACAGTTCTGATACACATAGCAAATGCTTCAATATTGTCCTGTGTCCCAGCCATATGGCTAAAAAATGGGTACGGGAAATTGAAGAAACATTACCGAATACTTTTGCCGCGATTGCAACAAGCATAACCGACCTAAACACGATTTATGAGGCATATAAAAATGATTATCGAACCGGATACGTCATAATCACAAAAGAGAAAGCCCGTGATGGTTATATGCGCCGCCCTGCCGTCGTGTGGAGCAAAAGTCGTAAGAGATTCATCTGCCCTGATTGCAATGAAACCATAGAAATGGAGCTTATAGACTGCGGAAGTAAATATACAATACCTGCTGACCATTTCTTTTTTCTCAATGAAACCAAACAAAACCATAAATGCGGACAGTGCGAAGCGTTATTATGGACTGCTTTGGTTCCGGAGCAGCAGAGCGAATGGGTTAAAGTTTCAGAATATGGCTTTGTACATCGCAGGTTTGCTCAATATTATCTGCAATACGTTGAGAAAAAACCACGGGTCTACGATGCCATTCAAACCATCGTAAATAATCCTGACAGCGTATTTCCTAATAACGGAGCATACAGGCGATTTGCGCTTTCAACCTATATAAAACGCCATATGAAGGGCAAATTTGACGGATTAATAGTTGATGAGTTGCACAACTATAATAATAATTCCGGTCAAGGCGATGCTATGGGCGAATTATTTCAGGCGGCAAAAAAAATTGTCGGTATGACAGCGACGTTAATTAATGGCTACTCGTCGGGCATATTCCATTTACTTTACAGAGTATCACCGGATTTGATGTTACTTGATGATAAAAGCTACGATAAGCCTATTAATTTCAATGATGAATACGGTGTTACAGAATCTGTATACGAAGTACCCGCACCCGACTACAATGCCAATCGCCGTACCGCAAAGCGCAAGATTAGGGAACGGCAGTTGCCAGGGGTTAGTCCGTTGGTGTATTCCCGTTTTCTAATGGAAAGCGCGGCGTTCTTGAGTTTATCGGATATGGGTAAGGATTTACCGGAATATGAGGAAATCCCAATCTCACTTTGCATGAACGATGATGTTGAACGCGAGTATAAGCGTATTGAGACAGAATTCATTAATATACTCAAATATGATAAATCAATCGCGCAAAAGGTGCTTAGTGCTTATCTCAATTTACTAACCGTTTACCCGGACCAGCCTTACGGACATGAACCGGTAAAACATCCGCTCTCAGGTAGGGACTTAATCGTTCCAAAGGATACATCCTCAATAAATGAGTTACACGAGAAGGATGAGCGTGTTCTTGAGTTGGTGCAGCGCAAAGTGGAAGCAGGCGAACGCGTTTTAATTTTCACTTCATGGACGCGCATCGACACGCAAGCCAAACTCACAAACTTGCTGACAGAGCAGGGTTATCGTGTCGCTGTCCTTAACGCTACCGTATCTCCCAAAAAGCGGGAGGAATGGGTCGAAAAGCAGGTAGAAAACGGAATTCAAGTGCTTATAACAAACCCATCGTTGGTGGAAACCGGGCTTGATTTAAACGATTTTACAACTATCCTTTATTACAACATATCCTACAATTTATTCACGCTCCGGCAATCTTCACGGCGTTCATGGCGCATTAACCAACGCGCCCCGCGAATTGAGGTATATTTCTTTTTCTACGAAGGGACAATGCAACACCGGGCTATCAGACTGATGGCATCAAAATTGGCTGTTGCGGGAGTTATCGAAGGAAATTTGACGGACGTGAGTATTCCATTAACGCAAATTATGTTCTTCGCCCAATCCCCGCCATTCGGCGGAAATTGGGTGCTACTACATATCTCACTACACATTTCCCATGAGATTATAATAAATTACAATCTCTCGCGGGTTAATGCTACTTGCTGATACGGTGATATGGTCTATCAATTCAACAACCGTGGCACGGTCTAGCTCGGTGATGTCGCTGTACTTTTTCATCAGGGCGATGAATGTATCAACATCATTTTCCGTCCGACTTTGATTTTCGATGGATGATGTTAATTCCTGCGCCTGTTTCGACAATTCCAGCTTTTCCGCTTCGTACTTTTTCGACAGCGTTGTGAACATATCCGGCGAACCGCCACCCAAAACCGATTTTTCAAAAGCTGCTTGTATCAGATTGTCCAAATCTGCAAGCCGCTTGTTTAGCTTTTTCAATGCTTTGCGGTCATGGTTCAGTTGTGCTCCGCTCGACTTTGCCTTGATTGTGTAAAACCGTTCCCGCACTGCATTTTCGTCTTGCAGAATTTCTCCTGCTTTATCGCGAATATCTGCAATAACTAACTCGTGCAAAGCGTTTTCTGTGATATAGTGAGAAACACAAGCAGTTAGGCCCTTTTTTAGCCGAGTGCCGCAATTGAAGCCATACACAAACTTTTTTTCACCGGTTGAGTGAAGCTTATATTGAGAGTTTGTGCGGGACATATGATACCCGCAGTCAAGACAACGTAGAATCCCCGAAAACGGAGCTGTATAGTTGGCGGATGTACTGCGTATGCGATTTCCTTCTCGCATGGCTTGACACTTTTCCCACACTTCACGACTTACTATCGGCTCATGCACATCTTTAACGATTACCCATTCTTCAAAAGGTTTTCTGACAACCTTTCGGTTTTTGTAGTTTGCAGAGGTTTTCTTGCCGTTTGCTACATCACCACAGTAAGCGGGATTTTCAATCACCATTTTGACGGTTTCAGGCGACCATTGGCTTATACGGGCTTGTTTGTTTTCAGTACCGCGTTTTTGTGCATTGTAACCGCTGCTCGAAATGATACCGTCAGCATTTAGCTTTCTTGCGATTGCCCGAAGGCTTATTTTCTGCAAACGCATATCGAAAATGCGCTTAACAACTCCCGCCGCATAGTGGTCAACAATCAGTTTGTACTTATCGCTCGGGTCTTTGTCGAAACCATACGGGGCAAATGACCCTAAGAACTTGCCTTGCTCCGCCTGCTTTTTGAAAACTGTCCGTGTTTTTTCGGATGTGGTTTGACTGTGCCATTCGTTAAAGATGAAGTAGAACGGTAGCATTTTCAGTGCGGGGCATTGAGGGTCAGCAGTATCAAGATTTTCTTGTATGGAAATGAATCGGATGCCCATTTCCTCAATACTCTCGAAATACACGCCACTTTGTACCCAGTTGCGCCCAAATCTACTGGTATCTTTAATAATAATGACGTTGATAGTGCCTTTTTTCGCCTCGGCGTACATATCTTGAAAACCTTCACGGTTAAAATTTGTGCCTGTACGGTCATCGTCGAAAAATACCTTTGGCGTTTGCCAGCCTTGGTCTTTGACATATCCTTTGAGTATGTCTATTTGGTGTTCGATTGATATGGAAACGCCTTTTTTCTTATTTTCCAAGTCCTCTTTACTCAAACGAGCGTATATCGCGGGACACCATTTTTTTACCTTACTTGCCTTATGCGCCATCATTATGGCTCCTCTCCTTTGACGCAATAAGGCGGCTTACCTGTATATATTTTACGGTAAGCCGCGCTTATTGTAAATTATTTTTGAAGCGGCATATCAATACCCATTTCTCGTATTGCCTTGCGTTCGGCAAGTTTGAGCAATGATGTTTGAATATCGCTATTCCCGATAAAAACGCTTTTCACAATATATTTTTTGCCACCAATGTAATGCTCCCGCGTTACAAGGGACTTTTTTACATCGTCATGATTTTGTATTGTTGTTTTCAATGGAATTCCTCCCTAAAAAATTACATATACGATATGCCGCAGTATTTATTCAGTTTTATCAGTTTTGCTGTACAGATAATTTGAAGCGATTATGTTGATTCTGTTATGACCGAGAGCGTGAGACGCGACGAGCATAGCGCGCTTGTCGTAAACGATGCCTTTAAGTTCTTTACGACAGTAATATCTTTCGTCTTTGGGAATTTCGGCAAGAGGACGGGCATGGAGGTTGTACAGTGTTTTGCAATAATCCGCTCTATAAGAATGAATATCGGGGTTTGTGGGAATTTTCGGCCATACTTTTTGACCTGCTGGTGTATTCATAATTCGTTCGACGGCTTTTCGGGACAGAATCGGGCAGTCCCGCAAGCGTCCACCCTTGCCTTTCAAATTGACAATCATGTATTGTTTCGTAACGTCGTCGTAATCAAGATTTTCCGGCTTCAAGTTCGGGAACTCATGCCTGCGAAGCCCCGTAGCTTTACAAAAATCCACAAACTCCCGATTTCGTTCTTCCGAAAATCTTGCTTTTGCTTTCCCCTTGCGACTTCTTACGAAATTCGCCCTGCGCCGCGTTTCTGTTTGGATAAAGTCTTTTTTAGTGCAACCGTAAAGTTTCGCCAACGCGCTGGCTATTGTTGATTGCGTACTCGGGGAGTATCCTTTATTAATATGCATTTGCAGATAAGCGTCCACATATGCGCGAGCACCGGCAAGGGTGTGGCAATCGTGATGTTCTTTCGCCCATTTTACGAACGCACACCCTTTGGCGAGATAACATTTATATGTGTTCCATGAATACACGCCCTCGCGCGAAACGCCTTCTTGTTTTGCCGAATATTTTGATTCGCCGATACGCAATTTTTTGTTAATCGTTTCTTGAACCTGCCGAACCAAACTTTTATTTTTTGGCATGAAAATAATTCCCCTTTCAGGATTGATTTTTTGAAAATATTAAAAAATAGTTAAGGCTAAGCACGAGCTTTTTACATCTGCCCGTGATGAGTGTTTGTGTTAAGGTCACTACACCTTGGTGTTTTTATTTTTCCGATAGGCCACCACACCTTGATTCATCCCATGCAGGCGTTATTTTTCAGGTAAAATCACAGAAAAATAACAACAAAAAAAGGAACGAAACCAAGCATTTTCGCTTGTATTCTTTCCTCTGAAATTTTGCAGCCGTTAACGGCTATCCATTATAAAATTAATCCCTGCAAGGGGTTTGCCGGTCACACTTGAAAGTATTATCGGCAGTTGATTTCTTCGTGTTCAAAACAACCATTGCCGGCGTTAGCAGAAAACTATAGCCGACTT